>Ga0209629_10004651_pt1 | contig 10212 bp, 7 predicted proteins | sample TergutCu122P5_FD_187286 | JGI IMG/M metagenome (GOLD analysis project Ga0209629, IMG submission 187286) | Cubitermes ugandensis P5 segment gut microbial communities from Kakamega Forest, Kenya - Cu122 P5 (SPAdes) (version 2) | ecosystem: Host-associated > Arthropoda: Insects > Digestive system >... | reverse complement strand
ACAGGCAGAAATTCACTTACCCCCAAGAGTCAAGTATGATATTTGCTGCACTGATTTTCAGGAATCTCACATCTGATAACTTTTTGAAAACAGAACTTATCCTGAATTTCACAAAAATTTGACAGACAAAGGTCACAGAAACTGTCTCTACAACATGACTGATTTTTTTTTTGTCAAGAACACATACAAATAAAACTGTAATGACTGCTAGGGCAGAAGTTTTCACAAGAATGCCTAATGACAACTGAGAGCTCTTGAGGAATGTTGTCCCCAAGCCCCTACTTCAGTAGTTGTCATATTTACTACCAATGAGTCACCTTCATAAAAATGCAGTGATTGTAGCTGTTCCCATTTTTATATGTTAACCCCAACAGTTACCCCTTATTTTTGAGCCATACAAAAGTATTCCCAGTTTTTTCCACCATGACAGACATATTATGGAAAAAATGAATTAGCACTTCATGTACACACAATAACATAATGTGTGCAGCCAACAGAAGCCCATGCCACAGTAGTTCAGTTACTGCAATGCTTTAGAGTGATGAAATGTACATGTACAGTTTTCATTCCTCATCTGAGTGAAATGTAGTAGGTCTCAGATCCCAGGGCATAAGACGATACAAATGTACCAGGTACACTGCAAAGAGACAAGCTTTCATTCACACTCAATCAAAATGTAACAACCTTCCTCCTCACGCTCATCCTCACTCAGCTCCTGTCGTGGATGGAAAAACAGATCTGGGATAAACTGTCGGAGCAGTTGCTTGATACGCTGCTTGTCTTCTTTGTGTATCCCAGTCTGACGCTTTACGTGATGGATCAGCAGATTTGCTGCATCATCAAGTACAGACTTGTCCTTGTAAGGCAGCACCAAATGAGGGCCTGCTGCTACCTCCCCAGACCCCTCTTCTGCTTGCTCATGTCTCTGCAAAACAATTATGCCATCAAAATTAACTCCATATGCCTAACACCTACAGGCAGAGAGAATTAATTACAATTACGAATTACATAATCTGCAATAAGTTCAATTTCTTAACAATAAAGAAATGGAATAATCATTAAGCCAATCCTATGTATGCATTATCTAAAGAATGGAGTGAACTTCAGCTTCCTTATAATTGATACTTGGAACTGAAAACAAGTGTACCCCACAGCAGCAAAAACTCATCTGAAATAAACAACCACAGGGGGGTCCACAAATTTCACAAAAATCAAGAAGCCATCACAAAATTCTTTGTGCCAGAGAGATGACCTGATGAAAGTTCCATACTGAGGCCCCACAATTCAGGACTAACATGTGAACACCACTGTCATCAGGTGCTCTGTGCTTGGTGCATTAAAATAAATAAATAAATAAATAAAAAAATGTATATAAATGAATAAACTGCAATTGTACTGAAAATATCTAACACAAACATATAAAACTGAGTTGCCCAGGATATGTCATTCCCTGATCTATCTTACACCCACCTCATCATACAGCGTTTCTATTTCATTGAAAAGAGACTTGGAACGGAGAGCTTTAACATCATTCTGTTTGAAGTTGATGCCCTGGTGGTCCAGGGACTTGAGGTAGTACTTCTCATTCTGTTCCCTCCAGATTTTGTTGAAGCCCTGTAGGGCATAAAAACACTCAGCATTAATCAGCTTACTCAGGGACTTTACATTTAATTGGACAAAAAATAATTTATTCACAAACACAAATATGACAAGTTCTACCTTCTGTGCCTCTCTCCACTCCTCCTCCTTGGCTTTAAGCCTCCGTAACACAACAGGAACAGCCACAACTGGATTTTTCTTCAATCCATCGATGATATCTTGCGCTTTATCACCATATATCCTGCACAAAAATTATCATGACCACCAACTGGCATTCAAATAATGTTACACATTCATTCTAACCCAAAACGTTATACAAACAATTTCCACATCCATGGTGGCTTGTGAAAAGCTGGGAACCATAATATAACATTACCCTAATATGAAACTGTTCAACAGACTTGTGAAAAACTACTTCTTAGAGAAGAAAACTTCTTACAAGAAAAGTGAAAAACTACTACTTAAAAGAGAAAACTTCTTACGAGAAAAATTTATGAAGTTCACTTGTTGGACCCCCAGCTCCTGCCTTTTATGTTGATCCACAAAAATTATTTTCTAACATTTTGATTATACAGATCACGGTATCAGATTCAGGAATGAATAAACTTTCCAGAAAGCACCCCCCTCCCTCTCTCTCTCAAGTGCATGCCCCCTCCAACACAGACACACACACACACACACACACACACACATGCGCTCTCTCTTCAAAATTAGACCTGTATGTATAGTACTCCTTATTTATGGATATATACAAGGCATATATTATTAGAAGCTTTACAATGAGTGTTACATAAAGAACATCAGTCCATTTTCATAAACACTGTACATGTCACTTTTCTGTGTACTTTATCTGACAGGTGAAACATACATTTATGCCAATAGTGCTGCACACACTAAGATCAAACCCCTTACCTCCTGACACTTGTTATTCATGGGGTTTACCTACACACATTATGTGGACTGTCCTTTGTACAGAACTTGAGTCATTACTACAAACAGAAAAAATTAAATTATAAATGAACACTAGCAAAATTGTACCCAGTGAGCAGGTGAACTGAGCAAATAAACAGCCGGCACCCACAGAAAGCTTAGTGCTAACAGAACTACCCACAGAAAGCTTAGTGCTAACAGAACCACAAATACCTCCAGAACTGCCATACCTGCGCAATGCTCGTTGATGGATGGTCGGGGAGCAGCCACCTAAACAGTCATCCAAATGGAACTTCGCCACTTCTTCAGGTGACATTCTTGACAGTTTCTTATGCACTCCCTCTAGGACACGAATTGTGGCTGCGTTGGTCTCTATAACCACATCCAACTGTAATAACAACAATTACTTCATGAGCACAACATCAATTATCTCAGCAACACTACTTGAAAAGACAAAGTGAAGTCAGCATTTGAAAATTCTTGCCAAATTTATGTATATCATTTTACATTCAACATAATGTGACACATTAACACCCCCAAGAAAATGAAAAATTGTAATACAGGCCACTTCCTGAATTTTGGTGATGGAATCTCTGACCTGCAACAAAGTGCCACTTTACATTTACCTCCACACACCATATGGCATGAGGGAATTCCATGCAACATTCATAAGCTGCTGAAGTTTAACACATGACTGCTCAAGAAAGTCCAGTGGTAAGACGATATTTTATAAAAGCGTAAGTTTAACATGTACAACCACTCACACCAGACAAAAAAAATGATTTTCATTAACCCTTTGGCACTGGAATTTTACATTTAAATTTTAGCACGCTCTGTATTTAAAATGTGAATAATACAGGAACCAAAAAAGGTAGAATTATGAAATAAACGGCACTTTGAAGAGAAGAGGAAAAAAACGGAGATTATGCAGCATGTTTAAAATATTCAGTACGCATATTTGTTGAATAAATATATAAAATGCAGTATCTGGAGGTTAGCTGTGCGGTACGACGTTTATACAGGTCGTTAGGCGTCAAAGGGTTAATGCCCCCAATTTTACACAAAATTTGTAGAAGCTGAAAAATAGCAGAAGTCTAGCAAACAATGTATCATAATAAACATATATAAATAATAATGTATTTCCCATTCTCCATCCACACACCCACAGAAAAATAAGGCAATAAAGGCCTTTAAAGTTAAAACTGATCAGAACGGCAAGTTAACAATTATACAATTCAAGAAACTCGTATCAGTCAATACATTCAACAAGACTGCCATGTACCTGTCCTACCAGCAAGAGGATTACAATTATCAGACAAACCTAACAGGTACTAACATGACACAAAAAAACCTGAAGAGAAATGCACTAAGACTATACCAGTTCTTGACAATGACATACTCAAAAACAAAGGAAGGTATTAAATGTTATGATAAAAAAATCTAAATTGACATTTCTCTGAAAGTGCACTTAGTTCCAATATCAGTAGACAGTGTCACTCAGGATACTACAGAAGACTACTGTTACTTCTAAGCATGTGGGGCTAAAATTATGGGCTGCAAATATAAAATTTTAAATAACAACTATTGTTACCCCTTACAATCCGGTACCGTTTTGGCCATGCTGAATATGTTCTTTTATGACCACTGTTCCACAACAGGTGTTTCAACTTCGTAACACAAATAACATGTACAGCACAACAATCACCAAACAGTTTGTCACTATATTAGTTCCAAAAATCAATTACTGCATTGGGATTATCTTGTTTTGTTTCTCCTTAATTGCATGGCCAGCAAATGGACCATTAGTCTATCAAGCATGAAAAACCAGTCAATTCACAAGAAAACATACACACCTCAAACCTCTCATCCTCACAGCGATAGATATATTCCTCATACTGCGTTTTGCGTGATGTTACAAATGTGGAGTCCTCTGACCAGGTAGGGAAAGATACCCAGGTATCATTGAGGACCTCTTTACAGAGGGTGGTACGGCCAGAGCACTTGGGTTGGACATAACTCTTTGGCAAAGCACAGTAACTTGCACCTAACCTCTTGCATGTTGTATAGTCTGCAACCACAAGAAATATTTTTTAACAATATTATACACTCATTTGTCTATAACAATACTGTACTTGGGTACATAAAGGTCCAACCCCTACAGCACCACTAGGCCTATACACCACAAACAACTGTTTAAAACTTACCACCCACAATGTGGAAAACTTCCTTCACAACTACAAAGGAGAAGTCTGTTAATGCACCAGCTATTTTCAGCCCCTGACTTGCTCCAAATGTGTTGAGAAACTCTGATGACTTTTGCATTTTGGCAAAGTGTTGCAAGACTGCAAGAAATCCTTAAGATGACTGTAATAGTGCAGGAGCAACATATTTGATAAGAACAAAATAAGGGCCTGAAGATAATTTTTACACACGTTCTTATATGAAAAATTTCTGCAGTTTGTAATGACTGGATATGCATTCAGCAACCGTAGGAGACAGCAATGATCTGAACTTCATATACTAATCAATGCTACTACATTTATAGGTAAACATCTGAATTCTTATAATTATCATATTTCCTTTTTTGGTGTACCATACAGTACAATAAAACATGCAATGACCGCGTTCAGGCTTATACAATTTGGATTAATGAATTTACTGCACTGCAGCCAACTTACTGATGCACAAAAAAGCCACAAAACTTTGCAGCAATTCTTGTGACGGCAACCGATTATACAAACAGTAATGAAGTACACCTGGCAAGTAGATGAATCTTTAACAGGACTGGAAGAAAAATACTAAACAAAAGACTATGGACTAGTTTCAATGGTCTGCCAAAGAACTTCTTATTCAAGAAACACTATCACTTACCACATTCAGTGCTACAAACACAACTCCTGCAAACTTTCAACACATGCTTATTCACCATAAACGACCTTTCTGATTCCAACTGGTAATCACACTGTGGAAAAATATAACCACTCACTATGTGTACTTTTTCAACCAACTCCATCCTTCACGGGATCTTAAACCCTAAATTAACACGTACCAATTTCCATGGCAAGATCACCCACAGGTCTGTCTTGTCTGGCCACATTGTTAGAAATGGCTTCCACTCCAATTGCTCCAGGGCCTTGAGGACCACCCAGGTTCGTTGCAGCGCCTGCACTACCCTCCGTATGTCCCAGTAAATCCTTGAACCAGCGAAACAGTTCAGGAAATTTCTCTAAGAATGGCCGGACTAGAAGCACCAGCTCTGACTTCGAGACAATTTCCTGATTGAAGATCACTAGACACCGCAAGAAGTTTTCATACACATCTTGATTCTTCAACGCCTTCCGTGCCTGCAATTGAATTGAGACTTTCCTTTAAAAGACATGTCATTAATTCTGCTAAGAAATATGGTTTATTTTAAAGCCAAAGCACAAACAATTTTAGTGACAAACATTCATCAACCAATATCATATGTTCCAGGCAAATAATACAAAATTAATTCAACATGTATCATCAGTGTTTAAGTACACTCTTGAATACTGTATACAAGACACAAAATTGGTGGCAATCTAAAATGTTGTAATATTTGCACATGACTCCATGTTTGGGGACTAAGAGAACAATGCTCATAGGGTTACAACAAAATCTGCATCACTTCTTCAGCTGTCCAGCACTTTCCCGTTATATTGTGATGGAAAATACATCACTTAGATAAATGCTTTAACCCTTTGCCGCTCCTATTTAAAGCGCTACTGCATGGGCAGAAAGACCGCGTTTTTTTCAGCAGGCATTTAAATTTACGTACTACACCAGAAACAGGTCTCCCCTCCAGGAAAAAAAAATCATAACAATTAAACTAAAAAAGACAGAATTATAACTCTTTTTTCATCTTATTCCTAATAAATTTACGCACATAATAACCTACTCGCCTAATTTTGCACCTCCACATTTCGCTGCTCGTTGTATTCCAAAAAACACCCCACATGGCACAATGGAAGGTAACACTGTTTACATTTATATGTTGTCTGTTTACCCCTTCCGGATGGAGTTTTTTTTTCTCTCTACACAATGCACAAACTTTTGCACGGCCTGATATTTTTCGTAAAGTATGGAAAAGGAAGAGAAGTTTGCCCATAGGAACTGCATTCCCTAATGCAGTTCTGATGGACAAACTTCTCTTCCTGCCTGTACGTTTGCGAGACGTGAATGTACCAATCAGCTGACGCACCAACTTTCGTTTGGTCAATTGCCTGTGTCCGTGTGCTGTAGAGGGGGGCCGCTAGTACTAGTGCCTCCTTCTTCATTTGTTTGAGAATTGTCATCCAACTGTCCATCTTCGTCACTGTCGGGTTCATTACCATATTCATCTTCCTCAGATGAAAATGTTGTGACATCACTATCTGTACTTTCTTCTAACACTTGGAAAATTTCCACATCTTCTACTCTTTTACGCGAGGCACAAGGTGTAGATGCCATTATTTCAACCTCAACTGAGCTCTCAGGAAGAGACTAACATTCGAACTTGAATCTCAATGACCTGTTTCGATGTTTATGCTTGGATCACGTTTATACACATGCAGGTATGTGTACTTGGATCACATTTATACACATGCAGGTATGTGTACTAAGTGATTTCATCACGTCAGGCAACAGAGAGCTCCTGTTTCGTTCACACAATGCAACAGATTTTCGAAGAGGACAACAAGAGCGCTTTAGAGCGTTTAGGCTGGCACGGGAATTTAAATCCCAAGCGCTTTGGAGCATTAGGGACGGCAAAGGGTTAAGGTCAATTTTATGGAAATATTTTACTTGGAAAAACAAAACATGACCCATGCTCTGAAGACTAAGTGTTCAGTTCATTCCTGACTTAAAACAATGTATCAGTATTTTTACTTAGCAATGATCCAGATGTCAGTGTAAATCAAGGAAGACAAATCAAACTTGTGAATATTTTGTCACAAATTCCATCTATGGTGTGCAGAATACAACAATGGTAATTTATTCAATGTTCCATTATAAATGCCATGCATTAATATTCTGAAACATCAAATGTAGACAATGTAGCACTATGTGAATCAATACTGGTGGGAAAAATCCATGTTACAAATCAAAACTGCACAAAACTATCAGCCCAAACAAAAACCAGCGAGAGCTAACACTAATACACTTAGCTCAAACTACAAAGTTTCAGTAAATAGTATGGCAAAGAATGGCTAATTTCTAGCACAGCACAGAATTCAACATTTATGATATGGCCAGGCCTTTTATAAAATAAATGAAAAGAAGGAGAAAAAGGAAGAGTATTAATAGAACAGTTCCATCCTTTACCTTAAACTGCCACTTTTCAGTGTTAGCAAAACCAATCGAATAGAAGAATGTAACCTTCTAAGAAGCACCATCAAATGGAACAACATATTCTTTCCAAAATTTTTGCAATAATGCAAAGGAAAGAAGACAAATTAATTAAAAAGAGGAAAATAATTTCCTTTGTAACTTACCTTATCAAAGAAGGCATAATCATTAAGGCTGCCATATTTGGCAGCCTCAGCAAGAGACACATCCCTCAGTGACGCCATCTTATGCTTCTTAGTGGGCTGCCCATGCGTCGCTGGGGCGGATGTGGAGAAGGAGGGAGAGCGTTTCACCTGGCCACTACTGCCATGGCCTGAATGACTGAACTTGCCCAACCCACTGCGGTCTGACAGTCCACCTGACAGATTACCTCCCCCACCCTCGTGTCGGCTACCAGTTCCAGTGTTACATGAGTTGTTGTAGCCAGGTTTCAAACCACTGGTGGGCTTTTTGGCAATGGATGAGTGGTCATTGCTGGCACCCTTGTTGCTCTGCACAAAGTGAAAAGTTTACACTTCAACCGCTGCCCACACAATATACATAGGATGCTAGTACTGCTAACACCCAATGACTGTATATTGTATCTTCAGCCAACATATATATTATTATCTATTTTGTTAATAAAATATTCAAATTTCACATACAGAATGCACTAAAATTAGTATGTCCAGCTCCAGTGCTAAAGGATTAACCTTCGGACTCCACGGGTCCTAGATACAGGATGGCATTTAACACCCTGGCTGGCTTGAGTGTCCTAGCTACTGCCATTTAAAAATTTTGCTATCAAAAGTATAGCTTCACTCATTCTTTAACTCTGAAACAAATAGAATTTTGGCCAGCTTCACACTCCAGCCACTTTACTCCAGGGAAAGAACCACATACCAACTGAATAAGAGACTGTATGATCTGGCTAACTGTATCGGTACATTCTGGCATGTGTTCTACTGCCAGCTTAAGTGCCAAGTATGTTGGCAAATGTTGACCGCGTTTCTAAGTATCCATTCCGGTAATAAACAGTGGAAAGCATGATTCATTGTTATGTGGCCTCCAAAGAGTTTTGCTGCTGGCATATAAACAGCAGGCTTCTTGTGCAGAAAGAAGATAGAGGTACGACAGCCTATACAGAAGGTGCCATAATTCATTTCACACCTATACTGCGTTAGGAACATCCCTCAGACTGAACTTTTACATGTATTTTCAAACAAATCAAGCACGTACATGCACCTGGACAAGAAGGGGCCATTTCTAACATCTGTTGTAACCAGAGTAAATGTGAGAAATGTATTTTATTATAAACCCTCAAAATATGCTCACTGTTCACAGTAGGTAAAGTTACTTTTGATTCAATTTGTATGAGTAGTACTGCCAGCTGATGATAAACATTTTCACATAGAGTTTGTAGTATTTTAAACTAAATGAAGGAATGTTACAGTTACAAATAATCAGTGTTCATCTTTTCTGGATACTGCACCTTGTCACACACACCTCCCTGCATCACAGCTGGGAGACTAAAGTTACAATGAACTAAACCTACACCCTCTCTACGCTGATAAAAAACAAAGGAAAATCCTTTTCAGTTTTTTCAGACGTTATTTGTCTTAAATTTCTTGACCAGAAATCTCTTCTTCAATAACTTCTTAACTGTGAGAACTCCTACATGTTATCTGACCCTTCCTTTTTCTTCCAAAAAAGATAATGTTTTATTTCCACACTGATTTGGTTACCACTGTCTTGCATTGAGCCTGCTTCATTACTGAGGAGATGGAAAGAGGTATGGGGTTTGGCAAAGACAGAGAGCTTATAACTGCTACAATTGCATGCTCTCAGGATAGCCAATGCAAGATTACATAGTGTGTGACCTCCCTAAGCAAAACTGGGGCCTCAAACCAAATGTAAGTTGAACAAACTGAGATGTCTGCATCTTCTAGAAATTTATTTGGGTACTTAGGAACTAACAATACTTACATTTTCTAAGACACACTGAAACGTCTGGCTTATTTCCCACAAAATGCCAACTTTTTTCATTATTTATCTTGTGTCGTTCATATTAATGTTTTTTTGTGAACCATGTGCCAAATTTCAAATGGCTATTGAAAAGAATGTCTTTTGTGAGGCGGACTGATGCCATTTAAATTGAAATGCCAAAGGGTTAATACAGTAGCAAGCAATTTTTAAGTACAGTGATACCTCGGCTAACGAGTGACCCTGCTAACGAATTTTTCGGCTAACGAATATGGATTTGGCTAACGAATGTTTTAGTGGATGCGCGCACTAACATAAAGCAGCAAACATGAACGGTCGGGCCATTCCAGGAGCTTATCTTTTCATTCTACTTTC
>Ga0209629_10004650_pt1 | contig 10214 bp, 9 predicted proteins | sample TergutCu122P5_FD_187286 | JGI IMG/M metagenome (GOLD analysis project Ga0209629, IMG submission 187286) | Cubitermes ugandensis P5 segment gut microbial communities from Kakamega Forest, Kenya - Cu122 P5 (SPAdes) (version 2) | ecosystem: Host-associated > Arthropoda: Insects > Digestive system >... | reverse complement strand
ACTAGTCTCTTTAGTTTCTCTTGGTGTTATGGAGTCCAAAATGAACATTAGTGATTTGTACGCAAACCAAGGAGAGTCGTAGACATCGTCTACGCCCACACCACTTTTTTTTTCTGTCACTTTTTGGTGCTCCTTTGCAAAATAAGATCGTAGACTTTTAATTTTGTTCTTGACTTCTTTAACACTCATTTTATAATTTGTTGCCAAATATTCAACGCATCATTTCTTTTCATTTTGTTAGTGTAATCTTTATGATTCATGTCCCACAATGCAGTAAATGATCTGTAATCTTCAATAAATGCTAACGTTTTAGTTTGATCTGAAGACATGTCGCCTATATAGGCAGGCAAAAGTTGAATGCAATGTTGAACGTAAATCCACTTGGGTTGGAATCACGTGCGCTACCGCATGCGTTACTGTTTTCGACACCGTTCAACATATTTAAGGCATGCGCTATAGCATGCGTCACTTTCGTCAAACGCATGCGTCATACCAGTGCACTAAACGCAAGCAAAAGCGCACAAGTGTGGACATAGCAAATGGCACCTAACGTTAGTAGTGCCATTCTGCACACAATGATGGGTGTATTGTGCGATTCCACAGAACTAAATTATTTTTATACGATATAAACCAAAGAAATGCACATTTCCTAAATTAATATTTAAATTTTTAATTTTTTGATGTCTTCTACATGTTTCAAACCCAAGGGTTCATCTTCAGGAAGACAAGGCATGGTGCAAAAAAACATAAATTATTTTTTCTTATTGCATTATCACTCTCTGGCATAAGATATAAAACTTCTAGAGAACTGCCTTTCTGTTTACAGGAAATCGACTCGTCGTGCCCTCGTTGAGCGGCATCCTGCAGAGCCGCCAGTCATATACACCACTATCTTCGTGCTACAGGCCTAATTCTGGGGTCTTCAACTTTGGCTGCATGGGCTGCAATGACTCGAACAGTGACAGATTTTCCACGTCTCCTCACTTGCATCATCATGTATCTTTCCCATTAAGTCAGCCACGCTGATATTATGTTTCTCGAAGCCGGAGCACTTCTGTGTATTCCTTATACAGTTGTGGCAACCAGTTACGAAACTAAAAGTTCTGTAAATTTCGATGAGACAGTGTCGCCAGAAATCGGAGCATGATTTTATGTGCTTGTTTGGACAGAATGTAAAGGTGTAATCAAAGAGGCGTCTGGGCCTTCGCCTGAAGGACAGGTAACCGCGGAGAAGTCAGGACAGCCTAGGCGTTGTAGGGGAATTGACTGGTAACAACACAAAATTAGACCCCCTAATCAGGTGTTTTCATTTTTAGGCATGTTCGCAAAATTGCGAAAAGCGAATATTAACTTCATGTCTGTACGTCCATCCGCACAAATAATTCGATCCCCTGGACGGATTTTCATTAAATCTGACATTCGAGTATTTTTCAAAAATCTGTCCAGGAAATTCAAGTTTCATTCAAATCTGACAAAAATTAGGGGCACATTACATGAAGACCAACACACATTTTTGATATCTGACTCAACTCTTCTTAAATGAGAAATGTTTCAGACAAGAGTAGTACAGAGAATCAAAACACACATTGTAGATTCAGTTAAGCTTACCTGAGGACAGAAGCAGAGCTGGCTTCCAAAACACAGTGTTTAATTACAGAACAGATGACGGACAACATCCAAAGAAAGATATGTGCTTCTAAATATCATGAATCAGCCTCAAAGCCATACTAGTTCTTTGTATGTATATTCTATTAGTGAAAATGTTTGGGGCTCAAACATGCTGCTTAATAACACAAAAAAATAATCAGCCAGGTTCTCATTACAAGTTTCTATGCCCCTTGAATAAGTGTACATATGGTGTTGGATCCTGCTGTACCCACAACTAACAGAGAAGTCCTCTGCATTATCGTACAATTAAGTAAACTATATTTAATTAATAGTGGAACAATTAAACATACTACCTTTTGTACTGAGAACCACAGCACCCTCACTGTTATATACTCTGTTTCTGTTTTCAGTAACAATGACACCAGAAGTACCCTTCTGCAAAATGACTCAGGAACATACATCCCGCTCACACTCTCTGTGCATACAATCATCTACAAGACCTAGTGGAATTTAAAGAGCATGTCAATTTCCACTGCTGGGTAATGTAGTAATGAAGACAAATAGGTTTCAGTTTATAATGTTTTCCAACAGCAGGAATCGAACAAAGCAACCTGAGGAATTGAATCATGGGAGTACAACGTTAAATGGAATGCTCAAATATTTTCTCAGCAATCTGCTCTCATGCACCATCTACCTACAAAAACAACAGATAAAATCTTACTTCCACATATTTTAAATCTTATAATCTTTATATGAGACATCCCTGTATATATATCAGATCACAAAAGTATATTTATTCTAAGTCCATCAAATACAACACAAATTAAAATTATTTTACAGCAACTAGTTTCAGCTCTGGCTTCCAGATCTCCTCTTAACATTAAAATGTAGTGTATCTTAATGTAAAGAAAAGATCTCCATCTTGGAAACTGCAATTGTAAAGTATTCTGTACCTTTATTCTTGTTTAAGGCCTGATGACAGCTTGAAGCCAGAACTGAAACAAGTCACTGTAAAATTTGTGATCTAATTCTTACATTCTTGGCAAAAGCTAGAACAACATAAATGGTAGCAAGAACTTCCAAATTCAATCTGCTCTTAATTTCTATGTGAAAGCAATACAGACTTGTTTCTGCTCTTCCCCAAAAACGAACCCTCACCATGCTTTCAATATATTTACTAGATCTCTAAGAACCAAGAAGTATAATGCCTTTGTTACACATTCTGCGAGCCAAAACATGCAAGACTGATAGATTTTCTCTAAGCTTCCTTCTAAAAGCATGTTAATGTATTCATTTTCAGTAAATAACTACCAATGCTACATAACACCATAGAAAAGTGAAGATCTCAACTACACCAGTGTAAACCTGAAATCTCACTTCTGACTTGCATTCAGAAGGTACCAGGTTCAAATCTCAGCCAGGAAAGCAACTATTCTGAGATTTTTTGTGGTTGTCCTCATTCTTTCTAAGCAAAGAATGGGACAGTACTGCAATTCGACCATGAACAGTTTTGAATCCTTTCCAATAATCAGTCACCATGAGTAATCAAATTCAACAATATAATCTGAGACAATGAGCATCCTAACGGAAATCATAAACAAATAAGACTGTTGATTTTGAAAACTGGGCTTTTCTATTCACCTAATGGACCCAATAATGGTGAGCACTGTAAAGGGTATGTTCCAGAATTTAAGAATAAATATTTCTGCATATATGTGCAAAATTGAATTTTATTAATTATTTTTATATATTGACACGTATTACACTCTGGTTGCTCCTTTAGTTGAAATTCAACTATTTTTTGCCCCAGCAATATTTGAAGTGCCATTTGTGGCACACATGCAAACTGCTGCTGCTTACTTACCTGCACTCCAACAACTATGATATGCTTAACACATTGCTGTTAAATCATGTTCTCAAAGACAGTATCAGTACTGTTTTCACATTACAACGAGTATCTTCTAATAAAAAGTAAAATATGATCTTTTGTAAGGTAGTTACAGTTTTCAGTACAAAATGTACATAAGCTAACTTTAGGCAAGAACGGTGATTGTTCTGATCATCACTACATCTGGGTAAGAGTGAAATGTCACTGGACAAAATCCACTTGTTCTACAAAAGCCTGGGCTTTTCAACAGACAAACTGTTAAAAAACATTTAGAAATTTCACAGTAGAATGTTCACTATTTGCACTGTACAATAAAAATCTGGTATCAGAATAGCACATCAGCATGATTTTCACCACTGAAATGTTAATACCTGTACTTTTTTATCTTTTGCATTTTGGGACTATTTTTCTGATTTTCACTGCAAGATGCTCAAACCCTTCCAGCACTCACTCTTTGTTCCAAAGGGTCAAGTTCTTCAAACAATCCTGCTGAAAGGTTGCACCAAATAACTTTTTTATGTATAAAGAAACAAAACACCATGCCAATGAAACACTGCAACAATAAAACAGCCACAACCAACACAAAACTGCTGACTTGCATGGTTGAACATGAGCCAACTTACCACTCTGTGTGCAAAAATACTGTATCAGTCTGGTCTTCAGTTATCATACACGAATGTGGAATATCAAGTCTGATGGAATTTGATCAATACCCACCGATTTGTATCTCTGAAGTGCCATCTCAACCTCAAAAAGCACCTAGCTCAGATCACAATGTCTCAGCTGCTATGAATTTCAGGCTGCCTAATAAAACTAACCTTATATACATTCAATAACCGACAGAAGTAATTCTTCCAACCATTCTAAATGCTGCAAGAATCTGTATACTGAACACATTTCTCATCCTGTATCACGTTTTAGGCTGGACAAGTAAATTATTAAAAGTGGAAACTGCGAACATGCGATTAATGTACCTGTCCCAAACTTCACGGCACATTTTAATGAAGGCAAGTCATCAGCAAATTAACTAACTCTTATACAGAAAAGTTGGACACTCAACATAAAGAAATTAAAAAAAAAAAACCTCATTCTTTCTAAATAACCTTGAGGACTAACGGTCATAGAGGGCACAGGTAATACTGGTTCCTTCCACACCTGGTACTGGTTCAGAAACATAAGTACATACCAAGGGTCAACAAATTTTCTCAATGTTTTCTAAAATTTAAGCTATTTTAGAGCCATTTAAAATTCAGTGACATCCATTTTTTGGCAACAGAAGTAATTTAAAAAAGAAGACATTCATATTTTAACACATGTAATGTAACACAGTGGCACAATTTCCACAAAGCTGATTATGAAGAGCACCTCTGAACTTACATACACTGACATAAAGGTGAGAAAATTTAAAAAATACATGAGCTGTTCTTTGAATCAACGAACTTGCCTGTGGGTCAGCTGAATATTTTGAATCAGGTTTATTAAGAAGGAATTTACTCTCTTCACCTGTATTTGATATCTAACTCCCACTTTAAATGTTACAATAAATTTGACTGAACATTTCATGAAGTCTGTTGTTCTTCTTGTTGTAGTTGAAGTTAACAACCCAGTAATCTCACAATACCTGGTATACTAACTACAATGGTACTTGGACACTTCACTGTGACAAATTGTAATTTTTACACTTATGTAACAAACCAAAACATCCACACTGATAAAATATGTTTTATCATGTGCCACTATTCACTGTTAGACATTAATGAAATTTTTATGTTCCATATTCATGCAATGAGGAATATTTACACTTAGGGAACAAAACCAAAAAATGCACACTGATAAAACATATTTTATTAGTGTGTATATGGTGGTTTGTTACATAAGTGTAAATATTCCACTGTGCATGGATATGGAACATATAAAGCCATAATTTGTCAGCCCCCTACTAAGGTACAAGTACAAAGGAAATGGATACCTTTTTAAAGAAACCAATATGCATCTAGTTAATATTAAATATACTCACAATTTTGACCATGAAGACTGCTGTTGTCTGGGATATAATGCAATATAGTCTGGTAAGAAGCTACAGGATTTCAAGCAGTCACATCCCAGTAGGCTACATTCTTCATTGTCTATCCTTTTTAAGTTGAGGGACAGCACTGTGACCCAGGGTAAAATGACTGTCAAGCAGTAATGTTCTAATGTTTCTTAATTAAATAGTAATGGTCCAAGATTTTGCCCCCGGAAAAACAAAAAATTACAAAATAAATTTGTGGTTTTGTTTGGAAATGCAGTGCAACTGCTCAGTTAAGAATAACAGGACACTCATCTTTCCTGCACAAAGCATAAAACAGCCTTTATTACATTTTATAAAAGATTTAAGATTTTACAAAAGGTCTGACCTTCAGTCCCACACATCACTTTCTTCAAACTGCTTGCACTTTGTAGATATCTGGGAGTTATCAGCAGGAATGCAGCTAGTTTCCTCTAAATCAGTACCATTACTGTGTTTTGTGCTTCTCTTTCTGCCACTTGTAGAGTCACCTGTTACAAATACAGCAGGATTTCAATTACATCTACATACTGTACTGTTTACTTCACACGTTACTGATGACATCTTTGTAAAAGGTTGTGCACTGTTAAATGATACTGAAACACAGCAGGAATGGTATATAAACAAAAACACGAGTAAACGAGGAACTTTTACCACCACAGAGAAAGAAAGAGATGAAGATATGCACAAAATATCCAAAATTAATACTGGAAAATAACATGATAGTCGAATGACATCGGTGCAGAAAAAAAATTTGGGTCTATATTACTCAGAGAAGTAGAAGACAGGGGTGCAGAACTGCAATACTCAGAGTTCTCATAGTTGACAGGAGGATATCTACAGGCAGGAAACACAACTGAGCTGATGTTTATACCAGGAAGAGTCTACTAATGGACCAATTCACAATCATGCACATGGTACTCCAGGAAATAATTTCCAAAAAATTTCAACATTAGTGGATACGAGTGCTTAAGTGTCATGACATAGCTGCTTTACCCCCACAAAAAAAAGTCACTAGGAACTGTTTGACAGGAGGCTCATTAAGTCCCAGAGCTAGAATGGATATGGAGGCAATGATAAAAATCTCTGCATCTACCACAAATCAAACCTTAATTCTTTGTCACACACCTCACAGCCTGGTCACTATACTAAATGAGGAACGTGGCTCATTTATAGAACACGTATTACTATCTACATTCCTGACTTCACAGCAGTTTAGCTGGTTCTTAAAAGATATTGGTCTCATTGACCAAGCACTTCTTATTCACTGTTCTGCCAAAAACTTTCCGACTACACAGTATGTATTAAGCATTGCTGTTTTCTGCATTAGAATATACACACCAGGGTGAAGATAAAGCAGTTTTGAAACTTCGTGTAATTTGTTTGGAATAATACCCATTAGATAGTACTAGTGGTATTACATAGAGCATTTTCAGTTGCCATATTCTCATAAGGTCTTCTTTCAAGTATGTATTTTTCTGGTGCTCCTCTGTGATGGTGCCATGAAGGTTGTAACTGTTGGGAATTGTCACATCTATTAAGTGTGCTTCTTTGATGGTTTTGTCAAGTGTAACTATGTCTGGTGTACTGTTATCGAAGTTCTATCAGATTATGGACCTGTCACAGTACAGTTTATAGATAGGGTTCTCTACACAGTTTGTGGCTCATATTTATAATATGGCGTTGGCGGTCCCTTTGAGAGTCCACATTTGATGGCCAATTCTTGATGGACAAAGTTGGCTTCTTGAATTGTGACAATGGGTGTAATCACCTTGAGCTAGTGAACAACATGCATGGTATTTATCACTTAAGGTATTAGTTGAGTTACACTGCACAAAAGACTGTTTCTGTGAGCACCAGGTTTATGCAGTACACAAGCCATATAGCCTATCTAGTTTTATGCACAATATTATTTAATAAACAATCCCTCAATCCACCAGCCACATGCACCAATATTTAAAAATCTCTCCAAGTCTTGTTGTCCAACCACCTTCATTAACAAATTTTTAATGTAATCACTGTCTTCCATATCATACATCACAGACTTTTAATCACTTCCCTTGTTTCCTTGTATTGTCTTTTTAATATTACTAATATATACTTCAAGTCATCCATCAAGTGTTACTCAATGTAATATGTTAGGCTCAATTTGTTAGTTTAACCATGATATATCATGTACATTTTCAAAATATTTGTGAGATGTACAAGACTACAAAAAATTAAAACCCAATGTATCTTATTATTAACAATGACTGCAATACATTACTTTCCATATACAATGATACTGGAGCCCAAAATTTCCCATGCATTTAACAGTGCCAATTGTTTTGTAAACAGCTCACCTAAACCTTTCATTTCTTCTTCTAACTACACAGTAAAATTTGAGTTACACTAATATGAATTGAAACTTCATCTCCTGCACTCAACATCATCTCTTTAATAACTGCTGGAATCTCCATAATCAGTCTTCTAATATGCACTAACATCCAAGAATTCTTCAAATCTCACTATTCCTCCATTTTCTTTTGAATAAATAAAGAAACCAGTTGTCAAAACCTTCCACTCCCACCTAATGCCCTACCACCCCAAATGCATGTCCATCATTAACACTTCAAAAAAATTAAAAACTAGATTATTCCACTTTTAAAACCCTGCACATTCCAAAAATACAGCTTCAATAACCTTGTCACAATCACAATCCTATACTGACCCATTTCTGCCCCTCCTACTCCTCTTCCTCCATCTCTCAATTCACCAGCCAATTTCTCGCCATTATCAGGCTTGCACTTCTACAGCAGGCAAAGTGACAATCTTATGTGCCACCCATTCATTGCCTTTCATCATCTCAATGCCACCTACCTTCTTTGTGATGTGTATTGCCCCTTCTGTGATGCTGCATCCTGCTCCCTTCCTCTGTACCACTGACATAATCCCTCAGAGTTCTCCTTACCCCATGTAACTTTTGTCTTTTTTCCATGCACACTCGACCAATTCCTGTGTCCAGCATTTCCTGGATCATGCTAATCAGTTTCCTCAAAGCACTGAAACCCTTGCTCAACAGTACTGTCCATATTTCTGCTTCTCTCACTCAACTGAACATTCTTAAACAAACAGTCCAGCTCACGAACTCCTCTGATTACCATCAGCCTCTCTTCCCCTTGGCATCCTTTAAATAAAGAATCAATCTAATCTCAATTTTGCTTGTTTTCAGACATCTTCATCAACTCTAATCTCTCAATCCTGCTAATTTTTGTCTTTCTCAGCACTTGCAGATGCATAGCAAGAGACATACATTTCACAAGAATGGGCCACTGACCTCTTCTTCTGCCCAGTCTTGCTATAAAATCAATGTTGTTTACAGACAACTCCAGCCCAGCTGTCTCCTTCAAGAACTTTTACACCACTTCCAACATATCCCTCACTTCTCATCACTACTAGCCCAAAAATAATGATGCTGTTCTTCCTCCATTCCTTGTCCAACCACCCTCTTCCAGCACCCACCATTTTGTGTCTATTCACACTGCCTCACTGCCTACTCAGTTTCTTTAGACACCCATCCCTTGATCCATGGATATAACCTTTTCCACAAAAACTGTCCATCACACAAAAATCCACACAGATAACCTGCAGCAGCATGAGGGCAAGGGTGCTCACCAATGTGTCTGCATGACCCATATTACAGACCATTTGACTATACATTAATTACCAACTTGATGCACTGATTATTATTTATTCATAAAATACTATTCTCCTCTACATGTTTCGAGCATCAAGTGCTCATCTTCAGGAGGGCATAGTTGTATACAAGCAGCACATGGTACCGTCACTCTGTAAATAGGTGAGTGGTCAAGTATTACTAAAACATGATGTGCTTGATATTACAATCTAAAATTCTAAAAATACATTTACGTGTTATTACAATCTAAAATATTACATCTGCGTGTGTGTCGTAAATTTAGACGGGGTGTCTGTGTAATATTTTAGATTGTAATAACACGTAAATATACACAGACACCCCGTCTAAATTTACGACACACACTTACACAGATGTAATATTTTAGATTGTAATAACACGTAAATGTATTTTTAGAATTTTAGATTGTAATATCAAGTACATCATGTTTTAGTAATACTTGACCACTCACCTATTTACAGAGTGATGGTACCATATGCTGCTTGTATACAACTATGCCCTCCCGAAGATGAGCACGTGATGCTCGAAACATGTAGAGGAGAACTGTATTTTATGAATAGATAATAATCAGTGCATCAAGTTGGTAATTAATGTATAGTCAATTCGTGATGCACGGTCAGAAAAACATTAAGTTACAGACCATTTGTCTGTAAAAATGAAAAGATATTTCGTAAAGTAAAGGGAAGGAGGGGGAAAAAAAAGGAGTGAGGAGGAGGAGAAGAAGAATGAGAAGAAGAAGAAGGGCAAATTACAAATGTGTGGTAAATAAAAATCCATATGTGAAATCATCGCAGAGCAAGGGATGGGTGTATACAGAACTTGCTCAGTTATTTGCCTCAATTTTAATCTCTTGAATTTCCTCCAAATTCCTTCATTCCTTTCTTAATTTCACCAATCTCCGGACTATAGGCCTCCAGCAGCTTCTCGTTAGCTTTGCTCTCTCTCTCTCTCTCTCTCTCTCTCTCTCTCTCCTGCTT
>Ga0209629_10004648_pt1 | contig 10216 bp, 3 predicted proteins | sample TergutCu122P5_FD_187286 | JGI IMG/M metagenome (GOLD analysis project Ga0209629, IMG submission 187286) | Cubitermes ugandensis P5 segment gut microbial communities from Kakamega Forest, Kenya - Cu122 P5 (SPAdes) (version 2) | ecosystem: Host-associated > Arthropoda: Insects > Digestive system >... | reverse complement strand
TCAAAGTTTCAAACTTCACTTGCCATTATCTCGGAAACCGTTCAACTTTGGACACAGGTGTTTTGGGTTATATCGGTATAGTTTAACATAAGGAACACGCTCCCGAAGTTTGGCCCCTTCCTCCTGTGACACCCTGTATATCCCATTTATAATCATAATTGGATGAATATTAGTACTATTTATATATATATATATAACAAAACTAGCATCAAAGGAAATATTCTAACCTTCAAACGAAATACATCGGAAGAAGGTCGGGCTAAGGACTTATGAGCACCCCTGTACTTATAATCCCTAATAAATACTTCTGCATTTTGGAGTTAAATTCGACAGCAAGATTTTGATAAACTTTGTAAGCTGGAAAAATTATATGCCTCTTATTTACTTATTTATTCACTTGATTACTTACTTCAAGGAGCAGAGACCTTTTGAAAACCTAACCGGTTCTCAGCCAGGCAAGAAGTTTTCTACTTTTATTTAACCGGAATTTTCATTTCCGCTTTCACAAGCGCCCGTCAACTCTCCCTATTCTGTGTCATCTCGATTCAGGACATACCGCTACATCTCACTTCCTGAAAATCCATATTAATAATATATCCCCATTTAAGTTTGATTCTCCCAAGAGGAACGTTTTCCTCAGGTCCCCCCCCCCCCAAAGCCATGTATAAAACTCTCCAGTCACCCATACATGCTACGTGCCCCACCCATTTTATTCTTCTCGATTTTATTAACCGAAAAATTTTGGGTGAGCAGTACAGATCATTAAGCACCTCATTATGTATTTTTCTCCACCCACATGCTGTCCCATTCTTCCAAGGATCAAATATTCTCCACATCATCATTAATCACTACAAAATCATTTATAACCATTCTAATTGATGAGTACAATGAACGACACCTTCCATTTCTCAGGCAATTACTCCTTATTGTTTGTGTTAGCAGCCAGCGCAGGCTCGCTGCTAACACACACAATAACTGACCTATATAACATCATTGAATATCATATGACGACTGTCACAAAAAATCTAAATGTTATACTGAAGTTAATGTTTCATTCATACGACACTACGCAAAGTATATATAACGAGTAAAACATTGTAAACACCGGCATTTAAGTTTTTATAATTATTATGGTCTGATGATGGCCGGCTTAGGCCGAAACTAGTTGCTATTATTTTAATTAATAAAGTAAAATATGTTTGTGTTTAGGGAAGTATATATTTTAATTCATTTTAATATTTTACTTAACACAACGGTATATCCACTACTAAGTTTAACATAGCCTGAACTTTCATATATCAGGATTAATTTCAATACGGTACAAAATTTAGCCGCAGGTACCACTAGCTTTTCTGGGCCGATTCTACAAGTCAGGGCAGTGTGCGAATTGATGTGCGCGTGGATCAGTGTGTTCTTTAGAAAGATGGAGACGGCAGTATTTGTCAGCTTACGTAGTAACTGCTAATCTCGCGACTGGTATATGGGTGGTCATAAGGTTCGTGAGACTCGCTCTAATGTTCGCCATTTAAAATGACGGGTACTTTGTGAATGTAATCCCTCTATACAAAGGTCTTTATACTTACTAATCCTTTCAGTTTCGACGCCGGTGTGTGTGAAGCCTGCGGCTTCCTGCGATGAGACGCCGTGTGGTTTGGTAAAAGTTGATCTCTATCCAGCCTCATACTGGAGGCAACAAAGTTCCTCCAAAATTTAGGAGACCTTTAACAGAATATACATGAAAACCAATGATATATTCTCCAAATATATCTTTACTTATTATGGGCGGATCCATGTTCTTTCCTTGTTACGTATGTGTCTAAATAGTTACGAATAACTGTATAAGAAGGTAGCATTAAACTTCCTTCTTAACTGTCAATATCACAGTGCACAACAGCGTACCGCTGAACAGCAACACCGCCAATTGTACATTTATACTGCATCGTGTTGTGTATTACGTGAAGACCACTAAACAGTCATGTGACTGTTATTACGTAGGTCTACTGTGACACAGTTCCTTCTTACAGTCAATTAATTTTCACTTAAAAATTTGACCAAAACTGACATTACGTAGCACATTCAAAAATTATTTGAAACCCGCAATTATTTAAACTTAAAATTTTACAAACTAATAATTGAAAGTAATTTAAATATTTGTCAGTCGCTGTCTGCAAACGGTTGTGTTGAAAATGGAACCTGTACTTGTACACAGGCTGTGTTTGTTGCTATCAGATATAATCAGTTGGTTCACAGAAGTTTTATTTATAAAGAGACGACAATATTGTCTTTTCCTACATGGCGAGAACAAGGAAGACGGTAGTGCACTCGAAAAGAATAAAGGACAAATTGAAAAATGCCACTTGTTACTTTTCCAATAAGCAAATCATTTGTTACAGTGCGTCATTATTGGTGTGTTTGCGATATTACAGAACACGGCTCTTCTGAGGGTATTTTAAAGTAATTTGTGTTTGAGTCAAAGTTGTATCACAGACAGAACACGTTCTTATAGGTAAAAGTGGATGAATGACTGAATCCGTCATTTTTCTTACAAAATTTTGTTCTAAACCTCTCAGTTGCACAACTGCACAATGTATCTCTCACCCTTAAGAAACTTCAATACGTTGCTGCCGTCTTTACATGACCCTAGTCACACACAGTCGCTTTGAGTCAATATAAAGCATTTCTGAAACTTTATATTTTATATTTTCCTCTTAAAACGGCAGGTTTACTGGTTAAATTAACCCATTTCTCTTATGCTTTTCCAAGAGAAAACTATTAACTTGTTCATATCATTTATTGGGCCATTCATTCATAATTGTCTTCATTATGTCTCCAATTATGTTACAGGGAAGTAAATTGTGACGATATTCAAATGAACTTTCTGAACTAAAATTATTTTTATTCGCATAAATATATAAACTGAAATTTTAACTTAATAACATTTATTTAGAGTCTACCAACACTCTTATAACGCAGGCTTTAACGCAGTCTAGAAGAATATCATCCCGACCATATAGCAGTGTAGGGCTGACGAAAATCCTTCTGAATTTCTTTTCTATAAAACGAAATATTTAGCCCTTGACCTTAACCAGTAAAACACCTACCATTTCTCTCAGTCTGTTGCTTTAGTGTTCAAGGTAATTCAAATTTTTGTGCCCCAATGTCTCATTCAGTTAGGCCTGCATTATTGTGACACAGAGTAGCAGAATCCGACATTAATATCTAAAGCTGTCATCTGTTGAAAAGGTTGTGATTTATCAAAGTAGCTTTTCAAACGCTCAAAAACCCTGTAAGCTCTAGGATATATACAGGGAAATGTAAAAGAAAATATTATTAGAAACGACAGTTACATAAAAGAAGTTGAAAAAAATTAGTTAAAATATCAAGTGACAAGAATCTACATTTCTCTTGGCAAGTGAAAAACTGGAATACGGAAATTCGAAATGGACTTAATATTAATGAAAGGGACACACAGAATGATTCAGATCAACATGGTATTTCAAACACAAAATAAAAAGCAAAATCTTGACGAAATAGAAAAATAAAATCAATAATAACACATCTGATAAAAACATTAGTTCCAGATAATCATAAAAATAATACGAGTTTCAGCATTTGCAAGCCCTTTGGTCTTATTATAAAGAGGGACTTAGAAAATCACTGTGGGATTTTGAAATAAGTAATAACGCTTTGAAAAGCAAGCAAAGGTCCTTCCACTGCTCGATCCTAAAAATGTAAACATTATTATTTACCCGAGGAAAGTCGCCTTTTACCAGTTGAAACAGTGCAACATCCCACAAGGCTTGAATCAGGAACTTCAAAACGTGCCTTTCGCTTCTTCCTCACCGCTTAAAACTAAACACTCCGACCGATACTTGTTCACAGTTACACCAATTATTGATTTATTTATATGTTGCCATGTAACTTCGAAGAATATAAATTGTAATTGTCACTTATCCACAGTCGTGACTTCCAAATTAACAAATGATAGTGAGACCGAATACAGGTAGAATTTAGTACCTGCTGTGGGTAACGTTCGCATTTCTCGTATTGGTAGTGAGAATTTGTGAATTTGTTGCCAGGAAACGTCGAATTATCTTGATTTATTGAAGGTCGAATGCATAAAAAAGGGAGATAATTTGTCAGGTCTTCATAAATGTTTTACAGAAAAGAAAAAAAATTTGAGTCGTTTGCTGCAAGCAGTTGCAATGATGAACTGGACTAAAGAACTGACTGGCAAATTTCTGAAGAGTGCAGTACAGCCATGTTTCTTCCTCTGACTTCGCGCCAACCTTCTTTATGCTGTTCCCTCTAGTGATAATCACTCTCAGATAAAGAATGTTTTACAATTTCAAATACTTAAAAGAAGATTGCAAGGAAACCTTATACAATGCAAAATATGGGGTTGGTGTAAATCCTGTAAGCCATAGAAAGCTCGTGCTTCTGAATATCAGAATTGAAAATAGACCCTTTGTGACAGATTGAGCAGGAAAAGTGTCATTTCCAACCACAACTGTGTCGTTTTAACGTAAAATAAAACACACAATTGTTCTTGACTTACTGAAATTTAAGACATCTGTTCTAATACTCAGTAAATTGTACGTTTATTTAATTATTTAATTATTTCTTTTAATTAACTTGGATTAAAATCACACACGATTCTTCTCTCAACTCTTATGAATTAAATAGTATAAATCCCCCATTATTATGTTTAAATGACAGTAATTAGAAAGGGGGAGATCGTGTGCACTGTACAATATTTATTGATTTGTTACAGCGAAGGTTGTGCTGCGAAAAATTACAGGGAGCCACTGGGAGAGTATTTTTGGAAAAATGTATGTAAGTATTTGAATAAAATACAATATATAGCCATAAAATATGTGCTTTTAAACACGATGGTGAAGATTCGACGTTTCTTATATTAACACTTAATATATTTCGCAATTAGTTTAGTGATATGTAGAGTTTAGACAGTACACTATCTGTTTACCTCAGATTTCGAGGTTGTAGATTTTGGTAACAGGGAAATAATTTCCCTTTCATTCTCAATTATATTCCTCTGAACGGGAATGTAAGTCTTTTTCGAAAAAAATTACATTCTATATTAGATGTATTTGATTGAGAGTGTGTGTTGTTTTCGACTGAAATTTATTACTTTATTTGTGTATTTAGATTAATGTTACATAAACAAGCAAGGAGGACACAACGCAATGAATTTTGAGGTTTTCTACTCAATAATATGTAACAGTTAGATGGGTGTTTACACGTACAATAGGGCATATTTAATTCTACAGAGAAGGTTTTATTACTCTAAATGGGGCGAAATTAGTAATTCATTTCGAGATTCCCAGAGGGTATCTTCGAATTTTTCTACCAAATTTATCTAAACTTAATATACCAAATTGCACGGTGCCACACCCTTGAAAGCAATAAAGAAAATAGCGAGAATGGACCCAAACATATTTACCATTAATATTCCGTAATATAAAACAGGCTTTTAAGTCTGATTGCACTTTATGTGTAAAGGTTTCTTTGGTTTAAGGAAAGATTAAGAGGATTTTGGTGAATATCAAAGTATTTGAATGAAAAATGTAGTGTAACACAATTACTGAACTTGTTAAAATTCTGTCAAATATAATTATAACAACTTACACTTTTGTAGCCTTAGTCACACAGAAAAGTTTAGAAAACAAACTCCTAAGGGGATTGTGCAAACAAGAGTGCAAAAGGACGGTACGTGTATTAAGTAACATATATATTTTCCAATTTTATTTTGTAAAATCCAGTTTTTTTCTACTGAAATTTATTACTATATTTGTGCCTTTAGATTTACAGTTACATAAACAAGCAAGAAAGAGAGAACGCAACGAATTTTGAGGTTTTCCCTACAATATATATGAGAGTTTAGAGAGGTTTTTACTTACAGTAGGACATATTTAATTGTACAAATGAGATATCATTACTGTAATTGGGGAGAAAGTAGTAATTCATTTCGAGATTCCCATGGGGGTCTTATACATTACCTACCAAATTTATCTAAAGTTAATCTACAAAATTGCACGGTGCCACGCCCCTAAAAGCAATAAAGGTAATAGCTACAATGGAACCTATACTTCCAAAAGTATTTAACATTAATATTCCCAAATATAAAGGCAGCCTTTTAAGTCTGATTGCACTTTATGTGTAAAGGTTTCTTTGCTTTAAGCTAAGATTAACAGGATTTTGGTGAAGACCAAAATATTTGAATGAAAAATATAGTGTGACACAATTACGGAACTTGTTGAAATTCTGTCATATATTTTCATAAAAACATACACGTTTGGAACTTTAATCATACAGAAAAGTTTCCAAAACCAATTCAGAGGAAGACTGCGCAAACAAGAGCACAAAAGGGCGGTATTAGACAACAAATATATTTCCCAATTTTCATTTTGTACAATCCAATTTTTGCATATATCCCAAGGTATCATTCACCACCAAAACAAGTATTTATTACGTTTGATAGCAGTTACAGAGTTGCATGTTGAAACAATTAAATTTCATAAAATTAAAAATAATTGTAATTGCCTGACGATGATGAATTAGCAGTCGAAACATGTAGCTGTGTAAGTCATAACAAAAATAATAACTTCTTGTGCCGATGAGAAAGTTCTGCTTTGCAAAACCTCGTCCTCAACTCAGATAATTCTATAACCTGCAGTTATATAACGTGACCTAACACTGTCAGATTTAATTATATACTTACATCATCATTGGCAGTGTAACGAACACATTCAACGATCCACTAAACAAAAGGTTTCAAACGTTGTTGCGTTTGGACAAATACAAGAACTTATGTTTGAATATCATGTGAAAACACCGCGCAGATACAGTGAAAACTGTTCTGTGTTTTGCCAAATTTAACTGTAAATTTTGTTTACAGTAGTACTTGATGCCAGGCTTCCTTGTTGTTTCTGTAAATTCCATAAGCCTTGAAGTCGTATCAACTGAAACACGTATTTGTGAGAACGTCAGTTTCAGTTTTGTTCGTTTTATTGAGAAACGAAAAAATTAGATTAATTTTGTTTCTGAGACAGCAGCTGAACTTTGACTGTCTGAATGTCGCTGTTATATAGAAAGAAAAATTAAGTAAAAATGTAATTGTTTAGTAAAAGCAAAAGAAATTTTTCCGTACTTCGAAGAAAGAATATAATCTCTTTATTGTTCTGTTGCTGCGTATATGTCGGAAATTACATAAAATTACAGAGTAAATAATACCATATTAGAGGACAAGTGGCATTTTCTTTTATTCTCCTCTTTGAATTTCACATTTTCCCATTTTTATTTGATACGTCGGTATAAAATGATCATTGTCACCCCTGAATCAGGGGTGAAATAGAATTTCGTAGTAATAAAATTTCTTATACAACAAATCGTCTATTTGTTCCCAGTCTGTCCTACAAATTACTATAATATTTTAATTGTGGACTTATTTCTCTCTTGCAAATGTTTAAGCACACAACTTCCATCACAGAGCGTTCTGTAATCCACAGAAATTATAAAATGCCATTTATTCTTCAGCCAGAAACACAATATGAAAAACAATTTAATGAATAACGACCAAAGCAAAACACACGATTCTGCTGTAAAAGTCTAAGACCGACACATGAGATTTGCTGATATTTATCTATCTATTCACGAGATTAATGTGTCGAAATTAAATTAAATCCCGAATGTAACGACGGAGTGTCACGAGTGTGGAAACAAGTGTTTATCTTCCTACTGCACTAACAGAGGTGGCAATGTTAATCTCGAAATTGGTATTGACTAGTCCAATACCACACCAACCGCTCCCACAACTACAATTCTGCTTTAATATCCACGTCTCAATGAGTATGATGTTTCTCTTTCGTTATTTCAAGACTTCAATTGTAAATTGAACTCGATTCCCTGTTCTCCACAATTTTAATTTCTAATTTTACAAACTCCCATCGACATTAGAAATAAGTTTAAAATTGAGAGATGGATACGGACGTTTTGGTTTAATATACTGTCTTTTCCTTCGTGGTTTAAATTAGAGGAGGAGGGGAAGTTTTCCGAAATGTAGAAGCTCTTTTAACAGAATATACATCACCTCTCCCGAGTTAATATTTTCCGAATACAATGTTATATAAAGGTGAATTCATTTCCGTTCTTTTCTTATGTGGCCAAATAGTTGCGAATAACTGTATAAGAATGCAGCTTTAAACTTCTATCTTACCTGTCAATATCACAGTGCACAACAGCGTACCGCTGAACAGCAACACCGCCAGTTGTGCATTTATACTGCATCGTGTTGCGTATTACGTGAAGACCACTAAACTGTCATGTGACTTTTATTGGGTAGGGCTACTGTGACACAGTTCCTTCTGACAGATAATTAACGTTTCACCTCAGAAATTGTCCTAAGCAGACATTATTTAGCACATTAAAAAAATCTTTGATGCCTGCAAGTATTTAAATTAACATTAACTGACTAATAATTGAATAACATTTAAATATAGTGTTTTGCTCTCTCTAACCTCAAATTAAATCTAACAAGTTATATCGGAAAAGTAAACTGTACGAGGGGGTGTTGATAAGTACTTAGCCCGTCCTACTTCCCGATGTCGTAGGACAGAATTGATAGTGTCGTTGGAAAGTGTGTTTTGTTCATGCGCCGAATTGCAAGTCTTTTCTTTTTACAGAGGCTGAAAGGAACCATATCAGGCGACGCACTTGATTTCAACAACATCGAGACGCAAGCTGTCAAAGAGTTTTATTTTATTGAAAGGAGAGGCGCTGAAGGAAATTCACACAATTCTGATAGAAACATTACGGGAATATGCACCATCGTATGCTGCCGTCAAAAACTGGGCGACCCAGATCAAACGTGGTGATTTTTCACGTGTTTCACCTCGTCTTGGACGACACAAAACAGTGACCACCCCGGTGATTATTGAACAAATTCAAGAGTTAATATTGGAAGACCGCCGGATTTCGGCTAAATCTATAGTTGAGTAACTCAGAATCTCACGTGAGCGGGTTGGGTCCATCATTCATGAAGATTTGGACATGCGGAAGCTCTCCCTGAAGTGGGTCCCGAAATGTCTGAACGCGGATTAAAAACGTCAACGGTGACAGTCGTCACAGCAAAATTTGAATTTTTACGGCACGATCCAAATTATTTCCTGTCTGGCGCGATTGATAACCATGGACGAAACCCGGTTATATTATTATGACCCGGAGACAAAGCAACAATCAATGAAGAGGCGGCTTGGCGTCTCACCTCGCCCCAAAATTTCCGAGTGCAACAACCAGCTGGAAAATTCTCGTCTTGATTTTTTGGGATCAAGATGGCATCCTCCTCATTTATAATCTTTCAAGCTGCCAGACTATCAACGCGGAGTATTATTCATCTCTGCTAGTGCAATTGAAGGACATTCTGAAGAAAAAACCTGCGGGAAGCTCACAAAGATTTCTTGTTCTTGCACGACAATAACCCGACCTACCGGGCACTTGAAACTCAGAAGAAACTGGCCTACCTGGGCTTCCAATGTCTTCATCACCCACCCTATTCTACGGATCTGGTCCCGTCGGGTACCATCTGTTCCCTGGACTGAAATACAACTGAAAGATCGCAATTTGTTTACGACACTAAGGTCAGTGCTGCCACGGAGACCTGGTTTGACGGACAAAAATATGTATTTCTTTTTGAGTGGCTTGCAAAAGTTAGAGCAACGGGCTAAGTAGGGTATTGAGCTTCGTTGGGAGTATGTTGAATAAATCCCGAATTTGCTCGCTGTAGCTTGTTTTATTCCTGGTCGGGCTAAGGACTTATCAGCACCGATTCGTACTTGTACACATGTTGTACTTTTTGACTGTTAGAAATAAACAGTGGGATCACAATTGTTTTTATTTATGGAAGTAACGTCAACAATATCTTTACCGTCATATAGAGAACAAGACTGTACGAGAGAGCACTCTGACGGAATAAACGGGAAGTTACAAGTACACAATAAAAACTACCTTTTAACAATAAGTGATTCTTTTGTTAGATTGTGTCAATATACGTGTTTTTGCGGTATTTCAGAATACGTCTCTCCTGAGCGTATTTGAAAGTATCTAGTTTTCGATTCACGTTGTAGCACAGACGGAAAAACGTACTCCTTATCATTTTCTGAATGGTGTTACCTACTAACTGATAGTGCCAACGGAAATA
>Ga0209629_10004647_pt1 | contig 10217 bp, 9 predicted proteins | sample TergutCu122P5_FD_187286 | JGI IMG/M metagenome (GOLD analysis project Ga0209629, IMG submission 187286) | Cubitermes ugandensis P5 segment gut microbial communities from Kakamega Forest, Kenya - Cu122 P5 (SPAdes) (version 2) | ecosystem: Host-associated > Arthropoda: Insects > Digestive system >... | reverse complement strand
GAGTTTATTAGCCAGATACTAAAAACGCCAGCGAGTTGCGACAAAAGTAGCCCACACTTCAACTTCATTCGCACTAGTAGAGCGAGCTGCGACTTTACAAGACAACGTTATTACACAGAGCGAATTTAGTAGCAGCGAGTAAATTCGCAAGCGAGTAGCTAGTAAACTCGCCCAGTGTAATTGAGCCTTAAGTAGCACGGATCATCTAGTATAGTTCAGTAGTATGTTGGTGGGGGAAAGGACGACTGCAGCGACACGCGTGTCGGAAAGTGCAGATAGCGCCGCCATGCTGGACCCTGATTATGCCATGTATTTGGAAACGTGTCGGTTAGTGGTAGGAAAGTTGTGCATGTTGATGTGTGGGAAACGTGCAAAAGTTAATACAAAGGTTTAGTCATCACTAGATGTACACGAAGCAACAGTAGATATATTTTGACATTGAACAGTAGGTTTGTACAATTGTAAAAATGAGGAAAGTCGTGTTTTTACATCCAGATTTGGGTATTGGAGGAGCTGAACGATTAGTAGTTGATGCAGCTTTAGCACTGAAAGGTAAAGGATATGATGTTCATTTTGTTACATCGCATCATAGCCCGCAGCATTGTTTTGTGGAGACTAGAGATGGGACCTTGCCTGTTACGGTGGTTGGAGATTGGCTTCCAAGACATATATTTGGTCGTTTTCATGCCTTATGTGCATACATACGAATGATCTACGCAGCACTATACGTTGTTTTCTTCAGTGGTCTTGCATCAGATATTGTTTTCTGTGATCAAGTATCTGTGTGTGTGCCTTTTTTGCGTATTGGTGGTTTTAAGATATTGTTCTACTGTCACTTCCCGGATCAGCTTCTTAGTCTGTCGGGCAGTGCTCTGAAATCTTTTTATCGTGCGCCTCTGAACTGGCTGGAGGAAACGACAACTGGTCAGGCAGATCGGATATTGGTAAACAGCAAATTCACAGCTGGAGTGTTCAGAGATACGTTTAAGAGGCTACATGTTCAACCCACTGTTCTTTATCCCACTATGAATACACGTGTATTTGACAGCACTACACCTCTTTCCATCAGCCAGATACTTGAAAAGGAATTCCCAGATGGTGCCGTTCTTTTTCTTTCAATAAATCGTTATGAAAGAAAGAAGAATTTAAAGCTGGCATTGGATTCAATGTGTGAACTCAGGAAACGTTTATCTACTAGTGAATGGTTACATGTTCATTTAGTGATGGCAGGTGGTTATGATGCAAGAGTGAATGAAAATGTTGAGCATTATGATGAATTAACAAGTTATGCAGATAGACTGGGGCTGACTGAAAGAGTTACTTTTATGAAATCTCCATCTGATGTGGAAAAGATTTCCCTATTGAAACACTGTCATTGTCTTATCTACACCCCTCCCAATGAACACTTTGGTATTGTTCCTCTAGAGGCCATGTATGCAGGTAAACCAGTGATTGCTGCCAACAGCGGTGGACCCACTGAAACTGTTGTCAATGATGTCACGGGTTTTTTATGTAATTTAGAACCTGAAGACTTTGCTGATGCAATGTTAAAGTGTATTCAGAATGAGGGTGTAAGGACAAAACTGGGGAAAGCTGGGCAAGACAGGATGAAGAAATTGTTTTCTTTTATGGCCTTTTCAGATAAGTTGTTAGAAATTGTACACTCTCTGCTTGATGTGAAAGACAAAGTGCATTGAATTTGAGATTCTCTAGTGAAAGTAATTGGGCTGATCATTGGTTTGGTTCCTGACAAGAATAATGTATTCCACATGTGAAATAATAAGGACTTATTGATGTTTCCATTGTTTTTTATTACAAATTCCTAATATTAGCAGAACTTCTAATACAGTCAGAGTTCCATGGTGTAGTGCTGGCTTCTTATCACAGAGACCTGGGTTCCAATGCAGGGTATTCCATACTGGATTCTTTGTGGATAAGGCAGTACTTGAACAAGTGTTGCCCAGCATCATTTCACCAGTACTCCTAATTCATATACATTCACATACCATGAACACCATAGTCTAGCTCATTGGTGTACATTCTCCTGTCCTCAAGTGGTCTGTGGATCTTTAAGTAATCCATAATATTAATACACAGAATACATTTGTATGTTTTGAGAACCTTTTGTTTCATTGTGCCTAATCACTCGTGTTAGTGGCCCACTCTCAGATAAGGTAAAGTAATGGAATTTGTATTTTAATTATGTTTACCAGACACAGTGCAAATATAAAATTAATGTAACCCATCACAAAACTTGATTTGTTACAAAATATAACAAGTACCAGACTTTATTAATGTAAGTGTGATTAAACAAAAGGGAATTATATTATCGTTGCAGTGTATTATGTTTGTAGAAATATGCACATTATGTTATCACCCCCCCCCAAAAAAAAACATTTTCTTCTCAGATGAACGTGAAAGTAAAGTATGGGTGATTTACAGAAAATAAAGTATACATGGTCTGACAATAAAATTCACGAACCCATCGCGGTAGAAGTGCTACATACCTCATTGCTGAATACCACCATGGTCGTCTTCAAAGTACTCCCCGTGGGAAGCTATGCACTGATGCCAGTGCCTAGTCCACCCTTCAAAACAATTTTGGAACTGGTTTTGTGGAATGGCCTCCAGAGCTGCTGTTGTATTACTCCTAATGTCATCAAAATGCCTTCCTTTCAATATTTCCTTTATATTCAGGAACAGATAAGTCATTGGGGGCTAGATCCGGTGAATAGGCAGGGTGTTCCAACACAGTTATTTAATAGCTAAAACTCTTCTTTGCTTTTGTTCTTCAGTGAGCTCCTTTTGGGACCATTTTTGCACACACCTTCCTCATGTCAAGATCTTGGTTAAGATTTTCCAGACTGTTTCTCTGTCAATGTTCACTTGCTCTGCTATGCTGCTGACAGTCGGCCGACAATTTTCACGCACAGTTTGACCAACTTTTGCAATATTTTCTTCAGTTCTGCTTGTTGTTGGCCGTCCTGATCTCTCTTTGTCAGTGACACTTTCTCTTCCCTCAGAAAAATGTTTCACCCACTTGTAAACTGCTGTTTTCTTCATAGCATTATCCCTGTAAACTTGCACTAACATCAACATCAACTAACAACAAGAAATTTAATGTTTGTTTGTTGCTCTAATTCAAGCTCCGACATTATCGCGGCGGCACACCAAAACACACGCAGACAGTAATAGATGCCACTCAGAAAGAGACTGCCCTAGATCAACAACATAGCTGTGAAACACTGATATGTCATCCAACCATACTAAGGCTTTTGTCCAGTGCTGCCACGGCAAGCACACAGTGGCAAGGTCATGAACTTTATTGTCCAACCATGTATATGGAAACTGAACATAACCTACCAGCAACAGAAGCTATAAGCTGTCTCTCACTGCCTCTCTGCTCTCCTTTAGAATAGTTATTTGTGGAGGATCACATATTGGTTGGGTATCTGAACAGAAAGGAATTTCTTCCTGACCTGTATGTCATGACTGGGAAGACATTCACATTGATGGGTGTGATACACATGGAATACATTGAGCATTATGATATATGGGACAGTGGACATACTTTTCCACACTTTCATAACCTTAGTTGTATGCAAGGGAGCAGTCAGCTTTAAGTTCTGTCTGTTTTACCCCTGGGGTACCCAATAGATAGGAGGCTGGATAGATCCTGGGCATTCAGTGTGCAGTTATTGTATTGACTATGTCCTGACTTACTGGAAGACATAACAGGCAAATAGAAAAAAATTGCATATTGTAGGGCTTCATAATTTACACTGTCCACCAAGCAGTACGGCTGTCAAATCAAGGACGATATGGGCAGCACATGTAGAATGTACTGGGAGGTGTGAAGTAGGCCTACACAGGAAACTTTAATCTGGAAGTCCCCAGACACAGACAGGAGAATTGTAATAAAGAGGATAGTGAATACAGGATTTATTTTGTTGTGGAGGTTTCTGTGGTGGGCTCTTTAGAACACTACTGAACCTTGGGTTCCATGTGAGAAATTTCTTGAACCAATGAGTTCTTGTTAGCTTCTAAGATGAAACGTGCTATGTAGTAATAGCTGCATGGAAGATGTGAAACTGGTAATGAACTGTGCATTACATTTTATTGATAGTAATGGGAAGTAGTAACACACAATTAGCAATACAACATAAGCAAGTTCCTTGTATTAATAATCCAGTTGCCCTGGAATGAATTATCACAGAATATATTATTTTACAGACCTCACTACTAAATATGTTGAAAATAATGTTCCATTCTTTACAGTGGATTAAATAGTGCTATACAGCAGAAAAAATTATATATATCACATCATCTTAATCTATACATAGGAAGAATCAACCAAGTGGTTTTCATAATTGGTCTTCATTGATTTGATATGCAAATACTGCAGTGGTTGTAGTTACAATAAATTATTAAAATTATGGTCTTCTGGGTCAATTCCCAGTAGGTGCAGGCTTTATTCCCCTAATGTCCCCATTCTGTTTGGTAAATAGAAACATACATTTCCAAGGAACTGCACCTCCATACTCACTCATATACCCTGAAGAGGGAGAAGCCAGGTTCGCTCAAAATGTCACCCAAATTGCATGGCATTATGTGCAAGAAGGCCACAGTCTTAACACAATTCACTGTAAAACCCAGGTCCAACCATACATGTGCACTTCTTCTAATGATTATCAATATCTGCAAAGAGAGAGCCCCTAACTGTTGCTGAATCTGCATGACCGCACTGTGAAAGATTCTGGGATTGACCTGTACATGATCATAATGTTTTTGGCTGACAAATCTATTCATACTAAAAAACGTTTCCTGTGTAGCTAACAAATATGGCTGACCCAGGCATTTACTTGGCTCTTTAAATACCTGACAGTGAATGTACTGATATCTACTGACATGATAACCTCTATGTCATACAACTAAAGACATTCAACATTTCACCTGTCACATCCAGTTATGAATCTTGTAAGCGGTGTTCACTGCACTGTCATATTCCCTGCACATTTAAATATAAACGAGTTCTTGATATAAAAGGTGATGAAATATGAATTTAATTTTATGAAATACAATAAATATACCTTCTCATCTGTAGTCAAATACAGTGATATATTCAACCCTACTTATGAACACCAATATAACTAAGAGATGCATGGAATTCAGTTTTTAAAGTAATAATGTACCTCTGCCAACCCTGTAAAGTGTCTGTCTTCTATTCTCAACATGAAGAACACAAATTTTTTCCCTTCTAAAATTGAATTCCATTAAACACTTGGAAGGAACTGTTACTTGCAAGACATGGCAATGAATGAGCTACTGACAGTTCTTTATATATTTTTTGCGAAGCTCATCAACATTTTTTTACATCCTTTCCTTGCAAGTTGCAAGAATCTGAGCTAAATTCCAAGTCCTGCAGCTCAGTATTCACCTGAGCCTGAAGACTGACTGGGATGATATCAAGCTGCAGATCATATTGTTGATCGAGTCCCAAGTAGCAATCAGACAGGATGTATAAGGTGAGGATCAAACGACCTGCAAGGAAGAGGCAGTTCTGATTATAGAACTATTCAGATGTCATTACATTCAGTTGCTAACCTCATTTCAGTGTGTTCTGACAGGCTGCTTTCTGGAAATATTGAACTTGGCTGTCTCAGATTCGGGGTAAGTGACTCAAGAACTTGGTGCTGATACATTCTGTGTTCTGACCGGTGAATGTGAGCGGAGGCTACATGCTTAATTGAGCATTAAAGGCAATATATTGAAGCAACAGGGAGAATGCCACGTTTATGTACAGAACTCATTACCACACTACTGATTCCACATTAGAATCACCTTTATGCAGCTGGAGCATGAAGTTAACCACTTGCCTCCATCTATCATGTTTAAGTAGTATGAGTGGAGCCATACATCTGATCACCTGTATGCCTTAACAGTGTGGACAGGGAAAATTTTAATGTCATTCATAAGACAGTTTTTACAGTCCTAGCTCTCGTTCAAGGAATAGTGACCAATATGTCAGAAGATGTGCCTCCTACTGGCTACAAATCCATCACATACAACACAACATTCCCCACTGCCTCATGGCCTAAACTATATATATATATCCACTCTGATCACTGCTAGCCAGATACTCTAGAATGTTGACAAACCAACCCACCAAACCCCATCATATCATATGTGGGTAAATATAAGAAGGGGTCCCTCCACATGTCACAGAAACTAATTTTATGGGGCCAAAATATGGCAATGTTGGAAACAGAGTACATAAATCTGAAAGCATATGCCATGTGCTTGTAAATGTTACCATTAGTTGGGGGTACATATATAGGAGCTACTGGTACAAGGCAGGCAAACCATATGTGTGGTGAATCAATCTTGGCTTTACTGTTTTGCTGTGGTGTACAGAGTGAACACGTAATAAACAGTACAGCACAGACTACTGTACTAACTGTTAACAGTCTTGAGAGTATTTTTGGATGCACTGTGAAGGGATGGAGACAATCAAACCTGTAAGATGGAAAACACTGGTAACAGTTGTGGCATGAGGTAAGTGGTCTGGACAATGGTGTCTGGCATGGCAGTTAATGTATTAAACTCTTCCTTAACATACTTAATAATTCAGCTCTCAAGATGCACATCCCTTTCAAGTGCACAAGGAGCTTGTCTGTTGCGTGTGCATTGCCACATATAAAACTGAATGACTCAACAAAACATACCAAATACAATGTATTCCTATTCACTTCAGATTCAATACTTGCTGATGTCTCTTTCGCAGAATAACACAGACATATCTGCTGAAGTCACCCTTCACATGTTACAATAAAATGTGCAAAAAGTAGAACGCTTTGTATAAAATTTTTTAAAAGACCAATAAATGCCCTTGAGTGTATGAATGTAAGTTTATCATATAGGCCCACCAACATGTTTTGGCCACTCACGTGCCATCTTCAACGTGGTAAGAACAAGAATACAGTCACAATTATAATGTGTTGGAATCAATTCCTAGTTAAAAAATTCATACATTTTGGTTAAATTCATAGTTACAAGTGTATCTTACAGATAGACATAGAATATTAGAAGATAAAAGGTTGCTGTACATGCTGTGGGTGATATACATAGAAGATACATGTAGTAAATTGTGGTCCTGTAGTAAATTTGTTATGTATATATATAAAAATTATCTTGATGTATTATTAAATACTGACAAAGTGAGATTTTTAACCGTGAACTGATTCGGACACATTCTAATTATGACAGTATTCTTGTACTTGCCACTCTGAAGATGGCTACATGAGTAGCCAAAACATGTCAGTGGGTACCATATAATAAACTTACATTCATACACTCAAGTGCATTTCTTGACCTTTTAAATATCTTATTTATCTGATCAATGCATGGAACACACAAAACCATACAATGCATTATTTTTTCATTTTTGTTTCATGAGTTTGTGATAACATAAGATACTCTGCATGAACTTTCTTACCTGTCATTTTTGGAGTAAAGAATGTAAGGTGCTGTAAGTTCTTTCTATTTCTTACTGCAGAGACTCGTTTGAGTGCCATAAGTTCTCCAGTCTCTACACTACCCAAGGTCAAGAACCAGCCTTCATCCTTCCCACGGGGAAATCGTGGACTGTGTACCTTTTGCTCTCTTGCACTTGTGCGTTCCAGCTGTACCATAAGTGTGTATTCCTGATCAGCATGCACTTGGATCCAGTTTTCTTTTGTGGGCGGTTGTTTAAAATGTCTTTCTTCTTCGGCACTTTTATTTTCCCACCATCCACGTATTCTAATGTCCACATTCAGGACAGGCATATTGCAGAGAACTCTGTGTATCTATGTAACAGAAGATAATGTGGTATGTCACAAAAGTGTCAGAAAACTGTGTCAAAGTTCTACAACATGATGAACATGACAAGCGGGAGTGAAGGTTGCACAACAACAAGCAAAATTGTTAACGTCTTCCAAAATTAATATTTACATTTCCCACATACATTTATGAGGACTGCAGCATTCAGCCCAATGGTTTTTTTTTAATGCGAAAAAATATTCCATATACCTGGCATCTAGTTAAATTACTGTCTTCCAGGACATGATTCCTGGTGCTGTGTAACGTCCTGCATTCACCTTCCTAGTAGGTAGTTCTAAATATCTGTGTTCTGCTGGTGGCAAAGCCTGTAATCATTTAATGTTGTCTGTGTGGGAAACAGATTATGTTCAGAGGTTTTGTAAGCAGCCCAGGCAAGTGATACATGATAAGATCTGTACTGAAACGATTATCATCAAAATAATAGACAACTGAACAGAACTCTGTGCGTGCATGCATATATGTGTGTGCATGCGTGTAAAGTGGACAAAGATACTTTTAACAATAAAAAATAAAGCTGCAATGTTAACAGATTAAAAAAATGATACAATGTGTGTCTGTTATGAGTGATTTTTAGCCTGGGCATATACTTTATCTTTTTGAAGTTAACATCAGGCTTATGGTATACTTTCCCCTTTCCTTTTAATAATGCAGCATGAAGAGTGTCCTTTACAGCCTCACTTGAAATGTTACCAACGTCTTCTGATTCATCCTTGCCATCAGACATCTGATTCATTTTTTATACAATTAAATCCAATAGTGCTAAATTCTAGCTCAATTTCCAGCCGAAGACTTATAATAACATCCTTACAATTACATCCAGGATGCAATAAATGGTGGTATCATGCACGGACATCAATTCAAAATATTGCCAAGAGACAGCACACAGCTTATTCACTTACAACACTGTCAAAGGCCGTCAAAAACTGATAAATTACATGCAAAATTATTGCCAATGAAAGCCTGTACAATTTTATTTTGATAAGCACATAATAATGCTGGGACTCCCACAATATATGCAGAATAAAGAGTTAATCTGCACTTGATTCTTAACATTTAAGTTTCATAATATAAAATATTAACTATAGATTGTGACATTCTTACACTAACCTCTTCTATTTCACCTTCATCCAGGTCAGCTCTCAAAATGTCAGCTAGTGCTGTGTAATGTTTACAACAGAGAGACTGTAGGCCAGGCAGAGTCTGCACTGGGCTGCCCTTTTTCATGAAGAGGTACGTGTGATGTGCTTCCAAATGTGGCAAAGTTAGGAATGGAGAATCCTGAACCCAACGAGCTTGGATCACCATCTGCATGATCTGCTGTATACGTAAAGTGGTTGCAAGCCAGCCATGTTCAGCACTCACATCTATCATTGCCTACAATACACATGCAAATGACATTATTTAATGAGAACCCATTCACTTATGCTGCCTGATTCTCGAGTTGTTTAATGAGCTTTCTTCATTCTTATATCTCTGAATGACATGGGAAGATAAACATGAATGGTGAGGATGTAAGAACTGAGGACTGATCACAGCCAATATCAAGATGTTTAGAAAAAAACCTTAATGTCTGTAAGATACCTGGTGAATGAGTAACTGCACCAAGGACCTACCACCAATGTAAGATCTCCATAAACAGTCAGCTGACAGCAATGGGCTGAAGGCTCACTGCAAGAACTATAACTGCATCACAGTGCCACAGACTTGGACAGATGTTCTGCAAAACCCACCTAACTTCATCAAGCACTGTTCTCCTTGAGAAAATAATAGCTGCTCAGCTAGTCAAGAAATTCCCTATCTTTCATGAAACCTGAACATTCCAAATGGAACAAAACCAAGCCACAAATTTAATCTGTTACTTTCTTTGTGAATGCAGTCTTATTTGTTGATGGTATTTTAACATTGCAAAATGTTAATGTTTATTATACCAACTTATGCACCACACACACCCAACCAGGAATTACATATGTGGCCACATTTACCAAGATTTTGTCATAATGACACACTACTATATTGTATTATATCATTTCAATAATTCATAATTTTAGCCAACACAACTTGTAAACCCCCTGAGGATGGTGTATTAACACTGAAACATGTCAGAGTAATTTTAATATTAATTTTTTACACTACTTGTTTGTGCATAAGGTGGTATAATAAACATTAATTAATCAATATGCATGGTATTAACATAAAAAAAATTGCAAAATGTGTTACAATTTTTAATGGACATGACATTAACTCTGAATGTGAGAACTATGTATACAGGGTGTCACAGGAGGAACGGACCAAACTTTGGGAGGGTGTTCCTTATGTTAAAGTATACCGATATAACC
>Ga0209629_10004646_pt1 | contig 10218 bp, 5 predicted proteins | sample TergutCu122P5_FD_187286 | JGI IMG/M metagenome (GOLD analysis project Ga0209629, IMG submission 187286) | Cubitermes ugandensis P5 segment gut microbial communities from Kakamega Forest, Kenya - Cu122 P5 (SPAdes) (version 2) | ecosystem: Host-associated > Arthropoda: Insects > Digestive system >... | reverse complement strand
CCCCCCCAAAAAAAAAATTCCTGGGTATGCCACTGGCTGTGGGTTGGGTGACATTAAATTCCCAGTAATGGTAGAGATTCTTCTGTTTACCCGTCTTACTGTACCATTTCATGAGGTACACCCAGTTTCCTCTCTAGGCTATCTGAATTACTGACAGCATCATTACGTAACAAATGCTGGGGTAAGTTGGCCAGACAGTAAACCTGGGTTGATGACTTATCTCCACATCCTCTCCCCACTAATATGTTAAGGTGCTTAGCATTTACCTTTACTACATTTCATAGTGATGAAATTAATCAGTGCAACTGGGTTAATTACGGTGTACTCACTGAGCAAGCTTCTTTGCCACATCTTCACTGGGTGCTGTTACATATGCAACGGAATGAGTTCCTGCTGTATAGCCACTTGCCATGCCCCTTCTCAATAGAGTGAGTAAAACTGGCATTAACAACAATATTCCACCCAGCACCTGCAAATATTGTACATTTGAAAATTTTACATTTCATGTCATTAAATGAAGGGTCTGTCAGCATTCCAAAATGTAATTCAGCAATAGCACAGAAAGCTAAAATCCATGTCACGTTCATTTTAGTAAATGGTCACTCTTCACTAATAAGGACTGTCACAATTGGCATGAAATCATATACTAAGGAATACAAGTTGTATCATAGTGGCATTATTCAGTACTTCAGTCCTCTGCTAAATAATGAGTAAAACAGAACAAAGCAGCATACTTCATCTCAACAGTTCACATAAGAAGTCTCAAACATTTTCCTGCCCCAGACCAGATATTTTTGGTTATGTGTAGTTCCCTTCCCAGAGCTTGACAATTTTACTACACACACACACATGGTGGACATGTCACCATACAACACTCAAATTGGCCATTCACATTGCAGGATAAGAGGGTTCGAAATTGCCATACGCCTCCCCCAAAGCAAGTGACGCCCTTGTCAGCATATTTCATATATAGTCCTGCTTACCCCCCTTTAGTAAAAAAAAAATCAAAACCTAAGTATCTGACATATGAAAATGGCGTCTCAGGTGGCTTAAATCGTATGGATCAGAAATACTGCGATGTAAAAGCGGACCTGTGTGCGATTCAGAACAGAATCACCTCGGTCGAATTTTATAAATGTTGGATTTGCGTTGGAAGGACAAAGAAAAACTGCGGGCCATAATTGTATGTGACATGTCACTTGGCGAGGCTTAGCGTATAAGTGAACTATGTGAATTCTCGTTTCAGCACGTTTTTTCCACATGAATTTTGACATCAAAATGTGCGATAGTACAAAGAGGGCCCAAGATCAGGTATCGAAGACCCCTACGCTTCGCCTTAAATGCATTAATACTCCACCCATAATGGATTCACGCGCAGTATCATTAATGGTGTATCACCAGCCCTCCTTGTTTCATTCATTGTATGTTTATTAAATATAAGATCTTGAAACATGTACGGTCCCACAAAATCTTAACCTCAAAGCACACACATACCAACCACCTCGTGTCCATCAAAAGCTATTGGTTGAGTGATACCACATAGCCAATACACTCTCGTAAAATTTACCAAAATTGTAAAACAAATTCCTAATCTCCCAATTTCTTTGCTTTATGCTAGCCCGAAAACCCTACAACTGATTTGGGAACAATTATTTCAAAGCGAATAATGCTGCATCCCGAGGAAGGTAATGTAGTCGGGAATGCATGGAAGAGATGAATATCACAAAAGGCTTTGGGTTTTGACTATAAACTGAGTGCATAAGATAGTCTAGTGAATTTCAATGCGTCTTCAGGCACAAACTGTCCATGTGATAAGCGCAGATTGATAGTGCTGCAGAATGTATAACATTGATACAAATGAGTAGGATGAAAATTACAAGCTGATGAAGGTGAATGCCACTGCGTAATCTGTAGGACTTCTGAAACAGAATCGGGTAACGCGTTTTCAGGCATCTGCTGCGAAGTAGACGAGAATTGCTTTCTAGTGAGTTATGTGCGGCAAGCAGTGGATTACGCAGCGAGTTCTGGTAAATTTTACCGACGTTTCGGGATAACCTATGAAGAATGCAATTCTCAGAATCGGATAACGATTCCGGCAGCAACCGTGATCAAGCATGTTTTCGTGAGGCATTCACTTGGCGCGGCGATTATCGAAATATTGTTTTTTCTTTAAATTTATGTGTATTATTCTTTCAAACGGCTACTAAGTTGTTAGGACCTAACTACTTAATAAACGGAAGTGTGTTAGTATTTCTTTTGGCCTAGGGCGCCGTAAAAATTGCTTAGGCGCTTGGGACACTGTGAACCGAGAAAGTTTGGGAACCGTTGACTTAGCGTATCTATGAAGCACCAAATGTGAGGGCCCACTGCCATCTCAAGATTGTGCAAGTATGCTCTACGAAACGTGTTTACTTATTTACAAGATTGCACAGTGTAGTAATCCAGAAGGCAAACAATTTGAACTTCTCTTCAGTGACTGACCACTGAAGGCCGAGAACTTTTTGATGGAATAGCAGGTAACTATGTTACCGATTGCAACGCCGACGTCACGCTACATGCTCCCACTGTTTCCGTACTGGGGCACTGGTAGTGTCATTAAGGAGCAAGGAGTCAAACGGTTAACGTCATTTCCTGCCATCCGTTTACACAGACAGAGATGAGGTGTGTTTCTGATCCGTGATCAGTTAGTTGTCTGTCAGCCATGTTGAGGTGCAGGTGTTGAATGTCTGATCCATGAGTCGTGCTTATGGCGAATTTAAGTTCTTAAATTTTTGTGTGCGCGTGTGTGTTTGTGTAAAAGGAAGGTGTTAGAATAGTGAACAATAACGGTGTTTGGGATTCGAAAATGAGTTGGGGAACGGAACTGTGGGTGAGTTACTTTCATGTGTTATCGCTTCTGTGTCGGGGACGAAATGTCGTATGTGGTGGACGTACATATACCCTCGGGGGAATTCTTTTCTTTTCTATAAAGTGGAGTATCTTGTGTACTAAGTGACGTATGCTGAATCTAAGCATTGTACCAGAGGTCGAAATGGTCACACATATATTAGATGTTAAGTACTGACCCATTTTTTGTAATGGAATTCCGCTTTTGGAATATGAGAACATTGATGGCACATCCTTATATTGTTAATGGTACCGTTTTCGCATGCACAGGAAACATTTTATCTGTTACCTCTATATATTAATCTCGGAGGCATGCCGTCTCCTTAATAAGGATATCGATTTTAATCGTTTTTACGGAAGGAACTCTACGAAATGGTGCAAGATTTTTGAACGCATTAAGTTTCGTATTTTTGAGATTCATAGAATATAAAGAGCGAACTTCATTGTGGTTCGTTAAGAAAAAATGGTACAGGCACAGAATATGAGGTACACGTATTGCCCATTTAAGACGTTACTATATACTCTTTCATTTATTACTTCATGCACACTCGTTTTTCATTAACAAGGTGGCTGTTGGTGGCTGGACGTCGTAATGTAATCATAATATAAACCTTGTGCCTCGTTCTTGCTTCACAGTCAGAAATTCAGTAGGTAAGGTAAGGTCATGATATTTTATTTCTGTTACACCAACTTGATGTGTAACGGTTAGGCTTTGAAGTTACATTCCAGCGATGGGAACTTAATTTACCGATGCTGTTTAATGGATATGCAGAAGAAAAAATAATCTACGAAGGTAGGCAATTAGTGTTCATATTAGTGATAAAAATGCATTCTGTGTTGGCGATTATCACTTTAGGTTACTGCCACTCTTTATTTTGGAAACTCGTATTCATTACCTTGTGAATGAAACCAACAGACGCACCGAATTCCAGTTTTATTTGTATTACGACTCTACATGTTTCGGGCAGCCTTTCTGCCCATCATGAGTTCTTAGCCGTACATCGGCATTGGTACATTTTATGCAGATTTGGTGACTGTTTGCTACCAGTTCCATCCTGCTTCTGGTAGTAAACGGTCATCAAATCTTCATAAAATGTACCAATGCCAATGTACGGCTAAGAACTCCTGATGATGGGCAGAAAGGCTGCCTGAAATATGTAGAGTCGTAATACCAATAAAATTGGAATTCAGTGCGTGTGTTGGTTTCATTCACAAGGAATTTGTCACGATGCACAGTCATACGATCTTAAAATTCGTATTCACTAATTTTGTTACTTGAGGTGCGGAAACATAGTACACAATGGAAGGTGTGTATTTTGACCATATAACAATTTTTGGCTGTAAATGTTGCTTCTGTTGCAGAAATCATGTCATTTTATAAGTGTTAGTGTGTGAAGAGTGGTAAACAGTTACTCATTACAAGGCTTATAAGCACAGTTCTAATCTCTGTTAATTCACAGACAGAAGTGGGTGATTGATCTGTTAGGTAACAGCATAACATTGTACCTTGTTGTTTGGTTTTGGTGTGTATGAGCCATGATTCTTTTTACATATTTTGTTATGCTGAAAATGCCACAGCGCTTGGTATGTTGTATGTCTCAGAAGATATTACGTGAACTGCCGCAGAATTCATGGCACTAGATTCTTTACAGGATAGTTGGAAGCCCAGTTCTTGTAATAGTTGATGGTCAGGCTCCTTGTTTGTGTTCAGGGGTGCAATGTGCCAGTGTCATTCCCTTTTTAAATCATAAGTGTGAATGATCATTCCAGGGTTGTCATTTTTGTGTATGCATTTCAACTGTCACCTATGTTTGATTACCTTGAGTCAGGTGAAAGTTTTGGTAAGATGTTAAGTTGGAGCAGGAAGTATAGTGACTGCCACAGATTGGAAAAATGAGGCATTTTGGTTTGATTCCTAGCAGGGCAGGAACTGAAAGGATCCAGACAGGTCCTCAGGCCTGCCCAGCATTCTGTTGAGTGGGCACTGGGAGCGCTTTCTTTGGGAGTAAATTGGGCAGGGCATGAAGGTGGCACATCAATTCCATCTTGTGCCAAGCTGTATCTCAGCTCCACCGAAGTGCTTTTATGGTATCCAAGGGGGTAACCTCACCTTGACCTTAAGTCAGGCATCCTTTTCTCCCTTACTTGGGTTATTTCTGGGTGCAGCTGCAGGTGTCTGCTTTATTTTTATCCATTTTTGTAGCAATGGTATTCTTGGCAATGGCACAGATGTCAGTATATTTGTTACACTCTTTGCTACAGCATTTGTAAAAGAAATGCATTTTTAACTCTTTGCAGTGCCTTTGTTGTATATTAGTAGAGTTTTCTTTCATGACTTACTCTGGGTGTCAGGGGTCCACTGATTTTTAAATCTTCAGTAGCCATCCCAAATTCTATGTGTATCAGAAGGATGACTTGAAACAGGCTCCATTACTGAGGACCCACAGTTCTGGAGTGACCTGTGAACATCACCATTATCAGGTTCTTTTTGCTTTGTGTGTGAAAACTGATAAACATTGTTGTTTGTAATAAAAAGACAACTGCAGAACAAATGCTGAAAGTGTTAGGAGCCACCACACAAAATTTAGTTGCTGGGGTGACCAGTTGCCTGGGATTTGTACACCACTGCCATCTTAATGCATATTCTTTGTGTTAGAAGCCCTGTCTAAATGATGCATTTGACAGAAAAGTGTTTAAAGTTAAACCTTTAGTTTTGGTACAGTTAGGTCGCATTCTTTGTCTAATATTCATGTACAGTACTGGAGTGAAAAATGTCATCAACTTTTGGTTTCTTTCTGCATATTGTAAACTGTCTCAGTGTCTGAAAGCAGTTTATTCTCATACATTATGCAGCCACATGTCAGACCATTATTTGAAACTGTTATGAGGTCATTATGAGATTTTGCTGAGGATCATCAGTCTGTTCATAAACAATATTTGTTCATGATCTAAAGTCATATTAATATCATTGGCCTTGTGACCCCTACGGTACCGGAATTTACTTGTCATGTCATTTAAGGTGTCACATTCCCATGATTATTTTGGGAGTTCATGATCGGTCAGATGTATTCTGTGACTTAAGTGTGATTTGTGACCCAGGGGTTTGGTATTCCTGTCACATGTTAGTGTGCTTTCTGGTTGTAAGGAAGGTGTATCGTGAATGTTGTGTGGTAGTTCGTTACATCCTGAACATTAATATTTTGTCTGTTTTAATATTTCATGCCTGCTTGGTTCAACAGAATGTTATGTTATTTGGTATTTAGAACTTTTTCATGTGTGAATATGAACATAATGACCAGTAGTTTGAATATGCCTTGCATGAACATCCAAATACAAACTATAAAATTTGTTTACAATAGCACCAGTTTTATTAAATTGCGCTGGTCGTATACGTGATCCGAGCTCATGTTATACTCGTAGTACATATTTCTCTCGTTGCTGGAAGTCATATTTGTTTTTAGAACTTTTCATTACTTTGTTGTGTGTTATTTACAAGAATGTTTTGACTGTGTACATACATGTGATCTGCTACTTTTGATACTAAAGAATCATGGTCCTGGAGTGAACAAAGTGCGGGACTGAATTGCCAGGGTTTGATCCATGGTAGTGTTGTTGCATGTCAAGTTGCTTGTCAAGTCTGATGCTTGAATTTATGGAGTCTTAACCTTCATGCCCATATGCAGATTCATTGTGTATAGTGTTTGGCTCGGGGTGGATTTACCGTATTAGTACTCCAATATCGTATACTTAAAGTATTTTCTGATATTGATAGGTACTTTTGAGGACAGTTGTGCCAAGTTTTACTTCAATTGTTTGTGCAAGTAAATGTGCCAGTTAAGTTTGAATTTTGCATTTTTGAATGCAAGCTTCCTAGAATGGTGGAAGTATTTAATGAGCTGAATGTGTTTTGTAAACAACATTGTAGTGTGTAAGCCTAGTTATATTCATTCACAGAGCTGTTAATTATAAACTTGTGTATTTATGTTATGTAAATCTGTACCAGGGACCTGTCACAGATGTTCCTTATAATCGCTGGAATAAAAATCCGAAGTGAATAGCCATCTGGGTTGTTATGTCACACAGAATTATCTGAGAGAGTTTCAATAAGTAACGGTCCCTGGCCTGTAACTTTTGCATTAATCAAGCATTTTATTTTTAGGTGGGAGGTAGCACTTCATAGCAGGGGTAATAGGCAACAGATGGTGCGAGATTGAGTCAGATGCTATTCAGAGGATAAGTTGATGTGTAAATGGCAACCACATTGTAAACTTGGCCCCAAGAAGAACCCAGTAAGGTGATCTGTTTTGTTATGGGCAAAAAATATTTCCTTCATCGAAATTAGCCGCCAGTAATGGCGTAATGAGGGTGCAACATGTCAGAAAATGGTGCGGAGTTCGAAAATTGTCGAAGGGCATCCATGATAATCGCACGGGTCGGTCTGCAACATAAGAGACAAATGTAAACACAACGCGAGTAGACGAAATTATTTTGGAAAAGTGGAAACAATCGTTGATTCCACAGTTACGAAGAAGTAAAAATTAACTGTCCTTGAATGGTTGCGAATGCAAAAGAGCCGATTCCTATCGCGACAGAATGTTTAAACTTGTGCCACGATGGGGCAAATATATCGGCGTGGCTGGGGATTGTGTTGAAAAATACTGATATTTCAGGGGCATGCGTGAGATGCATTTAAGGCTGCAGTGATTTCACGTTTGATTTCTGTTACTGGAGGATAACCTTCCTTTAATGAGCATTCGTTGTAGGTTTTGAAACATCAGAAAAGAGATCGGATCCTACAGTGTAAGCAACATCCGCCATGAAAGCTTAAAAATTTATAGAATGGAAGTGAAGGAAGAAGCAACACGAAAAGTTGTTACGTTTTCTGTAAAAAAAGAGAAGAAATTAAGCATTTGTTCTATCATACGATGAAGTAGCAGTGTCCAGGTTGGTAACCCTGAGCATGGAATCTTGATGTAGGCTGCTAGTCTCTTTCGTCTCGGCTAGAACCTCAATGACCTTGTTCTTCTGGCTTCCTTAAAAGTCCCGTCTATAACATTTCGATTCCCGAGATGAGCCCTGGTATCTGTTTCTTTCCAGAATTTGACCACATCATAGTTTACTCTGTAACATCGCGTAATGGGCGACGAGGAGTGTATTGTACTTTGTTTATTGAAAAATGACTTACACTTTTACATTAAGTAAGAGGATTGTGTAATCAACGCGATCATTTTTATTATAACAACACTTTGTTCACGTTCGTAGCAGTGAAAATTATAAATTTTTAACCACCATCCTTCTATACCTTAACGCCTGATGGTGACCCCCATGGGTCAAAACAGGTAGCAGGCAATACAAATTGATGTAAAGTTGTGACTGACGGCTTATGCTCCCTCTCTGCTGTCTACATCACAACTAGATGTCATCGTTAAAGTTGCAAAAATATTGTTTCGTAATGAAAATAGTTTTTTTCCGTTTCATTGTCCTTGATATTTTAACTTAATGAAACGGCATGGCCTCTGTTAAGATTCAGCGCTTCCACATGGGCAGTTTAAAATTTATCGACTAAGAACATGTCGGGTTGTTTACTAATTATGTACGTCAAGTGTGTCACAATTGCACACTTGTCACCGCCTTTATGGGTGTGCGTGAAATAATGTGGCGAAACGAGACGAAAAATGAAACCTAGAATAAACGGAAGTCTGTCTTTATGGGAAAATATGTGGCCCGCAGAGTGCAATTGAAACGTAACGTAAAATTACGTGTAATAAGGGAAAGCGGGTGTATGCATGAAATGAGGCACTATAACGGACGATAGTGTGCTCGGATATTTGCTTTCTGTGCCATGAATTTAATTTGTGAAGGACGCAGTGTATGTAGGAACATCAGTGCAGTGCCTGTTGAAAGTCCAAAATAGTTCTCGTTTTTACTTCCGCCCCATTTACTGTTTTATTAATTAAATGAAATTTAATTGTAGCTTTAAGCTTTAAACATGGCCACGCACGTGGTAATGCGTACGTTCTTGCAGAGTGACTGCCACTTTAGCGTCTGCTTAAGTGAGCCTCCCAGGCAAACATCAAATTGACTAATTTCAGGTTTTCACCGTGCATTCTTACAGTCAGTCACTTTTATTATCCGACTAATGCACTCAATTATATAAAACTTAGAGATTAAAATCTACGTTGTGTAAGTTTTAAAAGACAATTAAAAATCACTCCAACATGTTTCGGATCGTGTGTGATCCATCATCAGGAAGTACTGAGCTGTGCTTGACTGAAATTACTCTTAGTTATTGACAGATTTTTTTGTGTGCTTGGTCGGTGTTTGGCAGCGTAATTTTGAATCTGCGGTGTGTGTACACGGTACGATGGGGTGGGAACTAGTTCCCAGCCCGTCGTACCGTGCACACACACCGATTTGATGCTCTTTGCAGAATAACTAGCCGGGCAGCTGATCCATGAGGGCCGCACAGCTGCTTCCAATTTTCTGTGTTCATTCTTCAAACGATCTGTTTAGACCCTATTATTGGTTTCATATTCTCTATCTAGGCTGGCTAACCATTTGCTATCGCCACTTCGGGAGAGATCTAAGCCATAAGAAAATAGCTGATGGGTCTTCTGAGACAGTGCTGTTCCTTGAAACGCAACTGGCTAACGCCGTACCAATATGGAAGGCTTTCTGAATGAGAGACTTCAGGCTTCCGCCGCGAAGTGGACGAGAACTGCGCTCCTCTGGGCTATTACGCAACGTGTATGATAATTATTACCGACGTGTTGGGACAACCTATCGGTCCCATCTTCAAGGGTCAAGAATCCAAGAATTATTAACCCTTGAAAATGGGACCGATAGGTTGTACCGAAATATCGGCAAGGAATTACCACTACACGCTGCGTAATAGCCAAGAAAAGCGCAGTTCTCGCTTTCTGAATGATTTTGGACGCTGTAACTTCTGGTTGGCCGAAATATCCATCCATGATCCATCTCCCTTCTATAGCTGTATACCGTGCCCACTCTTCCTATGCAGTGAATGTCGACGGTGTTAGCAGTACTTCTTCGTGTTTGCCTCATACTTCAGCATACTGACAGATTATAGCCTGCAAGTATTATTTTCTTACAGCTAATACGCACTGAGTTTCCACACGATCGGTTTTGAAACTCGTTTGGTCACCAGTGTTCCTAAACTTCTAGTTGGTTAATAAACCCCAGTAATAGTTGCGGCTCTTCTTGATGACCCCGAAGGTGATGACACCATGATTGCCCGAAACGCCGGTAATCACTCGCCCAACTATGCATCGTCATATACCAGAAGGCTTGAATCTTCAGCAGTATCTCATT
>Ga0209629_10004644_pt1 | contig 10220 bp, 4 predicted proteins | sample TergutCu122P5_FD_187286 | JGI IMG/M metagenome (GOLD analysis project Ga0209629, IMG submission 187286) | Cubitermes ugandensis P5 segment gut microbial communities from Kakamega Forest, Kenya - Cu122 P5 (SPAdes) (version 2) | ecosystem: Host-associated > Arthropoda: Insects > Digestive system >... | reverse complement strand
AGCAACAACTGAAATATCGGTAATAGATGGTAGTTTGTTGTCCAGTTTGCCTATTAATTTGCTTAGTTACATATTATTCCCCGTAAGCTTACAGTGGACATACTGTCTGCAACTAGACATGTGACTGAGCTTTTACCTGTCAGATCATGGGTCAGTAGATGCTTGATGTACAGGGTTACTGCAGCAGTACAATTTTGTGTTGTAGGGATGTGTCTCCTGTGTATTTGTTTCATATAGTTATAATCTGGCAGACTGCACTGCTATGGTTATTGTTTAAGAGACAGGAATAAACATTTGCAGTAATACTAAGAGTAATTCTCTTCAATTATTATTATTATTTAAATTTACATACCTTAGCTGTAGGCATTTTTTTGTTGTTGAGAAAGTAGCAACCTCACATTCGGTAATCAGATTGATAAAATGCTGCTGCAGTTACTAAAGGGACATTTACACCTGTCCAAGTGTACTTAACTGAAGTCTGTACTATACTGTACCTGCAGGAATGTTTGCATTTACACCAGGGGTTGCAGATAAATGAAGCATCAAGAAATGTGTGCGTAGCATGATCCTGGTGCGTTCATGTCTGTTTGTTCAGTTGTCTCAAAACCATTGAGGCTTGTGCTCAAAGTGTTTGTGTATGATATGTGCACTTTCCTTTCCTCTGAAACTTTTGTTCCAAACACTTCTTGCCCTAATAACTGTATAGTGATTTACACTCAAGATAAGAATGCATTAGTTTTTCGTTACTCAGCTCAGTTGTAGCATAAAATTGCTGTACCAGATTTAAGTACATTTCTTAATTAAATAAAAGTCAAAATTGTATGCATTCTGTCCCTCAGAACTCTTGCAGTACTTCTGTCAATTATACGTTTATGAAGAGGCTTAATTATTTATGTGTTGTAGTTCCGGACCATATCTTAACCTAGGTACTGTATGACATCAATGTAGATTTTCATCCAGTTAGAAAATATTAGTATACTAATATTCCCTGACTTACATTATTTGATTTTACATAAATTTTGCTTCAGTTTTATCTGATCTGTTCATACACAAAAGTGAATTTAGATGATGTTTTGGGTGAGCAGTCACCATTTATAATGTTATTTCTGTTAGGGAAAAGAACTGAGTTTTCTGGTTTTGAGTTCATGTTACTGCTCCCTCAAATGCAGCTGTCTTGTAAGTTAGGGTTTACCTGTATGTGATGACCCTTTCTGACAGTTACATGCTATTGTTGGAACTTAAGATTCTTTTTAATACCAACATTATTTTAGACCATGAAGACTTAACAGAATGGAACTTTTTGTAAGAGGAAGTTAAGAGCATGAAGAAATTACTTTAATTTTTTCAGTAGTAATGTATTAGTCAGACATTGAACTCATAGAATATATTTGAAAGTCTGCACTTATAATAAATGTATAGTAATTGTGTCTTTGCAGTAATAATTTAACTCTGTGTATGTATATCATACCGAACGTTCTTACTTTTATGATACTAAAGCCAATGTAATTCATTGCATATTGTTTGGCATCTAGTTTTTCCTAGTGTGTGCTGTTTTGACATACTAAGTTTTTGTTCTAATGCAGTTTTGTCTGATTTTAATCTGTTCTTATGGTTTCAAAAATATAATGAATTTGTCTTAAATTAAAAAGTTGATTTTTTAGTAGCTAAAATGAATGGTATTTAACTTAATTAAATTATTTATATTTTGATTAAAATTGAAGGCATTGAAACTGAAGGAGTAATAATAATAATTTCAAGCTACATGATTTGGAGTAATGGAACTGTTATGAAGGGTGGAGATACCTGTTATTCTTTCTGGAGAAAATTACAAGAAACACACAGAAGCAGACATAAGCTGTTCATGACATGAATAATCCATTGTAACTTAATATATCTACCAATGGCCTGTACTTTGAAGAATTCACAGTGAATTGGTACTTACTACAGTTTTGCATTTTAGGGTAAGGAGAACAGTTATGTGTTGATAACCATTAAACAGTAAAATTCAGCAGTCATCTGGGATTAAACATAGGACCTTCCAATTAAATCCTCCCTTCATAAGGTTATGGGTTCATATCTGGAGGCTGGCCTTCCTGATGACTGACATTTTCACAATTCCTTCCAGGCATTTGTTAGGACAGTACCTCAGAAGAGGCCACAGATACTTCCATTCTTGTATTTTACAATTCATCATTTACTAACCATCCGATGATATGGGCCATGTACAGCCTGAGATACCAACACTGTCATAAAGAAAAGATGAAGTTGTCCCTGTGCCTGCCATGACGGCAGGTGATACAGCTCCAGCCATTTTAAACCTCAGCACTAATTTGAGGTGACTGAGCAGCTACATGCCCTATGCACTATAACCCAAGGGAATTGAACCCTGCAGTAACATTGTTAAATAAACTATACATAAGTCAACAAATTGAGTGATGATTTTTGTTTTGCTTGTAATGGCATATGAGTTTGTGTTTAGAATTGTTTCTCTATGATGGATGAATATGTGTGTTTCCTGTATCCTGGATTCCAATAGAAATGCCAGCAGTGAGTGTCTTACTGAGATCTGTTAATATTTTTTCAACTGATGTCAACACAGAAGTTGTGTGGGAATTCTTAGTTTGGTGTTGGCAGGTGTACATTTATTATATGTATTTGGATGTTGTTTATATTAAACAGTGAAGGTACTTACGTTACATAAATAATTTTTTTTTGAGTACTGCATGCTACTTAATTTTGTGCCACTTGTGTACTTCGAAGAATTTATTGTTTTTATTTTACGTTCTAGGGTTAAAACAATGCATCACCTGCTGTAATGTGTGTAGGTACATGACAATGTTAGATGTACTCTGGTTACTGCATACTCAGCCAAAAACAGTCCATGTAATGCAGTTTACTCCACTTAGAAGGGTCTTGGAGAAATGTGATTCCTGATAGACTTTTTAAAATTACCAACGTAATGCACAATTCCTTTATTCTTCAACAATGTGTATGTTACACTACGATCCTCAACATGTTTCGAGCAGCGTGCTGCTCGAAACATGTTGAGGATCGTAGTGTAACATACACATTGTTGAAGAATAAAGGAATTGTGCATTACGTTGGTAATTTTAAAAAGTCTATACTATGATGCACGGTCAGAAAAATATCAAATTGTGATTCCTAATGCTGCATGTGGCTATCCCTGTTTCTTTAAATAATATAAATCGTAACTGCCAAGTTTTCTTGAAACTAAATATGAACACACGTAGGTTAGAGATGTCCGTTGCTTCGTATATCTACCTCCCAGGCATTATAAAAACATAGCAGCTGCGACAACTTGCAAAATGGGAACAAGACATACACCATTAAGTATGGGTTCTTCTGCATCTTTTATGCAGTTATGAAAGTTTCAGAAATGTGAAGTGTTTATGCAGGTAGTGTGTGAGTGATATGTGAGCTTGCTATTGTGACTTCAGTCACTTGTCACTTCTGCCTGCTGATTAACTTACAAAACTTTGATAGATTGTGTGCAGCATGTTTTTGTTTATATGTTATACATGTCTGTGAGCCAAAGGTAAACAATTTCAATCACAAATAAATTTTATTACCAACAAATTGTGCAAAACATTTCCACATATTTACATGTATAATAGACTAATCCAACCTGTTTTGTCTATTTGTTATAGCTGAGACATATAGGCTTAGTCTCCTATGTGGATAAGTGAAATTTGTTGTGCAGTGTAACCTGTTTGTGTGTCTATTTTATGGACGATGTATATTATTAAAATTTCTGTCACCTTTGCATACAGTGAGTAAAAGGCTAACATTAACTGCAGTACATTGAACTGAAACATGTGTGACCTGACCAGCAGCAGATTTGAGTAGTGGTGAGCACTGCATTTGTTGCCATCCTGTGAAATGATCTGAGTGAAGGGTGATATGAATTGTCAGATGAAATAATGTCCCTGTATTAGGAAAATGGCAGCTGTGGAAACTGTGTAAAATATTTTTTTTAACTATTGTATTATTGGATCGTGGCAGTTTAATACATTACATTTTAGGCTGATAGTTGTGAATGTTAATTTATTGGTCTTCTGTTATGTGCCACTATGTAGTCAGGTAGAAATACCAATGTTTTGAAGGAATCTGCTATTGAAGATGTATTCTTTTTTCTTTATAACATTGATATTTCTACCAGACTGTGTAGTGTCTTATCGCAGGAGACCACATTTGTAATGGCATTCAAAGTTTTTATGTTCACGTAGCAGTATAACTAGTGTTAAACCTCCAAAATGCAACTCTTTAAAACCACAAAATGCACCATGCCAAGAGCAGGTGATTTCATTGCTTGTGTGACATCCTCTGTCATTGCATAACACTCCCGTTGTGTAGAGAAAGGACCATAATTGTTTGCTGTGATTTGAAAATTTACTTCCAAAATATTATCAGCATTTGGACAGCTGCGAATTCTAAGAACAAGTCCTGACCGAATTCCGAAAGTTGTTAATATGTAATTTTAGTGCTTTCAGGCATAACGTATATAAGAACCGTGGCATGGCTCTGGGATGCTCCTACAAGACGATCAAATTAAAGCGGCCACTGAGGAGAAAATGAGGGAAATGAGGTATGGTTATTTTTGTGGCCATTTTTCCTGCAGTTTTTTGTGTGCAAATTTGTGCATATGAAATTTTGGTGTTCTTTTCATTAATGTCTGTTTAATGAAAAGTTTGTCTTTAGTACCATGAGTTTGCAGTAACCAGATGCAGTAATATGAACATCTTTTCAATCTGTGTTATTCATCCTCCTGTCACTGTTTTTGAGGAACATTTATTTTATTGGCACATTTAATGACGTTGTTGGTGGCCTTACACATGAACTTATGAGAGATGTAATTTAAATTAGCTTGGTAGAGAAATTATATAAAATGTGTATGATAGAAAGTCTATTGTAGTCATAAAAATGCACAGTTATGGCAACAGTGTGATGTGATTCATACTGTTATGTTTTATTGTTAACAGTACCTCTGTAACATCTGTTTTTCATCATTGGTTATGCTTAGCATGTATATTGGGTTTTTAGTTCCAGTATGTACTTCCACGTCAGAGCCGTGTATGATTCTTGGAATGTGAAGTATGGTATGATGAAATATAATGAAAATATGAGTTCTGACATTTTTAATCTATTTTTGAAGGCCCAAATATTTTACACTCAACAAAATGTCCGTCTGGAGATCCTTTCAATCCTTACTCTGCCTACCCTTACTGCAGAATATAAGATTACACCTGGTTATTTATTGCAGAAACTTGTTAGGCATTTGCATATGAATTTTTGAATGACTGAAAATAAAACATTATATTTATTGTTGTCATTATTTACACTATTTCAGTGAGATTTGAGGTTCTTATGATGGTGGTGATGGTGATTTTTGTCTCCTGGGATATGATACCATGTAGATAGTGCTTGTCTACCAAACTACACAGCATCACATCCCTGAAGACTGTATTTCTCAAATTCTGTCCATCACATGTTATCAGATCCACTGAGATTTATTTTCGTGCTGTTTGAGTAGCTACTGACATTAAGTACTATTTCGTGCTTCACGCATTTTATTTTTATTATCTTTCTTATGTAATAATCACTGGCTTCACCATAAGCACCGTGATAAATACTGATATCATTATTTCTGTGATGTTTTAGTGCCATTAACTTTGTTTTATGAAGCGTGGGAATTTATGATTTTACTGTTTCTACATAATGTACTGCTTGATTTTTGGTAGTGAAGTTATGTTGTATTATCTGCCACATACTGACTGACTTGCTGGCTTGCTTTATGGAGCTTTATTTTCCATTGCCAAAGAAACTGTCAAAGTCCGAAGCTTTATGTAACATTTTTATGTCATGATGTATTTATTTTATGGGGAGAAGCTGTCTGCTGCCTGTCCATCTGCAAGCTGGAGGATCGTCCCTTGTCAGCTGTCTGTGACTGTGTATTTAATATTCTAACAGTCTGCTTCACATGATTATTGTATGCTGTTCCAGTGTTTTTTTTTGTATGAAGAAAATAAATTAGCTGTTTTGATTTTCTTTTTTTTAAACCCCATTTCAGTGTGAAGTTTATCTAGATATTTGAGAATTCTCCTGCCTCATAGAAAATACCATGCCCATTACAAAGACCAGCTCATAAAATACTGTGTAAAGAAATAATCACTGTTTGGAGTGATAATCGTATGCAACGATTAAATACATTGTGCGAGCACAATGCAGAGTTTTTGAATGTTAAAGGAGGTGATATATATGGTTACTGCTGTTTCTTAAGTGGTTAACAAATTATGTTTTAAATAGGTATTCCTGCTGTAAACCATAGCTTAAATGTCATGATTATGCAGTGCCATGTGGTGTTTTCAGAACATGAGAATTTGCTGGTTCAGTTCCATTTTTACTATAAATAATGGGAAAGTGTCATGATGTTTTGTTTTTGCAGATCATAATGGGACTTTGACGTAGGATCTGTGGAAGATGCTCACTGTTACACTGTTGCCTGTACATAGCTTATGAAGTGTACTTCTGTATGTAAAACTAAAGCATTCTAATTTGTGCTCATATAAAAGGCTATGGTGCAGTTATCTTAGGGCATCCTGCAAATCATGAGCAACCCAAGAAGTACTGAACAATCCTCCCCATACATTGTGTGATGAAGAAATGATCTGTTAGCGGAACCCACAAACCTGCCAAGCACGTTACGAATTAAACTTATCATATGACAGCATATGTTGAAAATGTCTGCAGTTATCAGTAGGATGTACATGCCTACCACCAATTTCACCATTACTGGGGGGTAAGGAAGAATCATATCACCAAGCAATTGCTTGCAAGAAGCTGGGTGCAGCTGGTGCTAAGCTTGAACATTCTCCTCAGAAATCCCTCATGCACCTTGCAAGCTGTTTCTGGGCAAGGATTTGAGCACATGAGGTGTCAAGGACACATGCTTGGCAATGGAGGAGATCTATGTGTCCATCAGTTGCTGTAGTCTAGCTGAGCTTTGTTTGTAATGTGTTAAGGCTGTAGGTTTGTTAGTTCTTCTGGCGGCCTGCATCTCCTTGGCTTGAGTTAGCGGAAAGACTGACTTAAGCCCTTGAGCAGCTCAGTTAATGCTCGGGAGCCCTAAGATGATCACTGTATATATATATATTAGAAGGAGCTGTAATACATCACATTTGTGAAAGATCCTACCTGATGCCGTAACACCTTGTAGAAATTGAAATTGATGACAACTGTGTTTTGTACCCTAGTGGTAGCTATATGATGTACAATAAGCTTGGATATGGTGCATGGTTATCAAGACTCTTCCTCTACTGTGGTGTTTCCTCTGTACTGTGCATCTGTAAGGGTCTGCATATTTAAACATGACATCTGATCTGGTCTGATCTTCTTGAATATGAAAACTGTTTGCTTCAGTTTGACATGAAATGGGAATATTGTGTTCCAGTCTGATGCAGGAACCTTGTTGAGGTCCAACTATTTTTACACAAGACATACGAATTTGTTTTATTGTTAGATTCAGTTTGGTGATAGACTGAAATATGTTTTTTTTCACAAATGTCAGACTGAGTTCATGAGAGGACTGTCTTTAGAATCTGTTTAGAACATCATGTTTTTCTAAAGACTGTCATATTAAGTTTGCTTCTGACTGGAATGTGATGTTCTGTGAAGGATGGTGTAAGCCTGTTATTCATATTCCTGTGATGTAAAGAGTTTATTGTATTTATAACAGAGCTGTACTTTAGGTCCATTTGTTCTGCTTTAACTCTCTCCGCATCTAATAACTTCAAGCTGTAGTACTGAAGAGTATGAGCTTCCCTTCTTTGTCTGTGGCCACTGACATTCTTCAAAACATTGACTGCATAAGAACGTAGTAATCCTATGAAACGTTTGTGACTGTGTGTACTATTTTTAGTGCTGTATATCTATGCTGTACTTTCAGGCTGACCTAACAATGCTGTTAAGGTAATGCAGTACGTATTTTATTGGTATTATCCTGATCTCTTTGCTACTCCTTTTTTGACTTCTCAGACTAACAGTGATAACGATTTTTGTGTGTTTGTTCTTACATGTTGGTGAAGATGCTTCGTAAACTGCCATCCTAAAATCTAAACTGTTAATGACCAGAAAGTAACCAATTATGTGTTTGAACGTGAGCCAACTTTCTTACAAGTTGAATAAAAAGTACTGTCATCTGTAAGAAGCTTAAATAAATCTTGGCTTTAACATAAAACTAAGACCATCATGTGTTTATTGTGTTGTAGGGTTTTGTGGGCTGGTTTTGTGCAGTAAATGCTTTTGTCCATTCATCTTACATGTAAAGCTACATAACTTTTCTCCTGACATAAGCACAGGTGAATTTGTAGTGCGCTGTGTGTTGTATATTTTAGTGTCATGTCGTATTGTTCAAATAACACGACGTGTTCTAGTCAGTACGGCTGTTATGTGGATGTCATTTTATGACAGACTTGCTGTGCTTTTTATCACATGCTACCTTCAGGGAAACATCCAGACATTTGCCTGAGGGTAGCATCTTATGCTGAAACATGTACGGAGTTGGTAGCAAAATGATATCCATGTAAGAGTTGTCCTGACCAAAACATTTAGTGATATTTGAAATATATTACTATTGTTGCAGTGTAGTGATCATCACTTCTGCTTTGTATTCAGGGGATTTCTGGTTCCAGTCTTGACACAGAAATTGACTAAGTTAACAGGATTTTTATGGTTTTCCTCAGGCTGATGAAGCAAATACAAGCACTGTACTTCAGATAGGTTACTGCCATATTCTGCTACATCCTTCCCAGTGTATTATTTATAGTAGTCCAGTAATGTTGCATTTAACCATGTCACTTTGCAGTTGATGAGATATTTTTCACCCTTTTCTGGATATTAGGATTGGTGCCTCTTGCGTTAATATTCTCCAGGTTTCTCCTGTGTGGAGTGAACATTGCACTTGGAAAGTTATTCTCCTCTCATAGAAAATGGCAACATTTCTTCCTACTTTTTTAAATTACCATTAATCTGTTTAAACCCATATTTAATTTGAATTCTCAGGCATAAGAATGTTAGATAAATGAACATAAATATTTCAGATTACAGGATCATGCATTAGGATATGTTTGTGCTAAAATAAACATACAACATACAGATTCTTATTATAAATTAATGTACAAGTACATGATATCATGTAGACTATTATCTCTTTAATTATCTAATTAATTATGAAGGGTGGTGTTCTACAGTGTGCCTAAATGCTGCATAGATATTCAGTGTGTGCCAAGTGATATTCAATGTGCAGACCTAAACACTATCACAAATCATGAATCCCCTGGATAACCCAAAGTTTCTTGGAAGCATCTTCACCAAAATCCGCACGCTGCTTTCCACTTGTAGGACATATATTAACATTAGCTTTCTCTGCTTCATGTTTCAGGTAGCAGCAGGAATTCACCACATTCAAGAAGTGTCAGCGACTGGGACACGTGGTCGGCTGCACATCCATCTGTACCTGCTCTGCTTCTGGGAGCCATTCCCCATTCTGCCTCATTACTAGCATCTTCACGTGGAAATGAAAGTCCTAAGAGCTTCATGTGTCCACGATGTGGTCGGGGCTACAAGCTTAAGAGCTCACTCAGGAATCATGAGAAGTGGGAGTGTGGCATGGAGCCACAGTTCCAGTGTCCATATTGTCCATATCGTGCCAAACAGAAAATGCATGTTGCTCGACACATTGAGAGAATGCATAAGGAAAAGATGGTACTTGCTTAGTTGAGTAGACTCGTTGATTAAAGACAAGACTTTTATAAAGTTTAGTTACATTTCATTTTGTTTAGTGTCCTTCCAAGCTGAATTGGGCACTTCCCATGTGACCCACCATAAAGACAAATGTAGTGTATCAGTTTTCACTCTCAGAATGACACAACACCATTAATACTGTTTATTCATTTAGTTGCTATGGTCAACTATTACGGCCATCATCAGGTAGTTTCACAGTTACATAAACGGAAGTATATTGAGGTGATGCTGCACCTTTACAAACAGTGGGTATGAAGTTAGATGTGATTTTGACCGTGCATCGTCGTTAATATGTGGAAATAAAATGCCAACTAGATGCAACAGAGGTTTTTATTGCAGATCTTATTGCTCGCTCAACATGTTTCAGGCACCACTGCGCCCATCATCAGGAGCTCAAGAGA
>Ga0209629_10004643_pt1 | contig 10222 bp, 5 predicted proteins | sample TergutCu122P5_FD_187286 | JGI IMG/M metagenome (GOLD analysis project Ga0209629, IMG submission 187286) | Cubitermes ugandensis P5 segment gut microbial communities from Kakamega Forest, Kenya - Cu122 P5 (SPAdes) (version 2) | ecosystem: Host-associated > Arthropoda: Insects > Digestive system >... | reverse complement strand
TATGTTTTTTGTCAGTTTGTCTAGCAAAATTACCGGACTGGAGCTGAAGTTAAATCAGAACTGCATCTTCATATATCCTTTCAATTTCAATACTCATGAATAAACATATCAGTCAAGGCCACAAAATCTGAGCAAATAACAGTGTCGTTAAAGCGGCAGTAAACAAATAACCATTACAACCTATGGACATAAGACATAACCCAGAAGTTCAAGATTTTAAATTTACTGGTAAACACACTTGCCAACAAACCTAATACCAAGAAACGCTGCATTCTCTGAACGTACTGTATTTAGGCACCTCATGGCCAGCCGTGGATTAGATAGTAAGTCTCCAGCCACTCACCACTAAGAGTCGAACTTGATCCTAGGCCAGATCATGTTGGACTTCCGTGGGCAAATTAGAGTGGGAAGAGGATCCTTCTCAGAGTACTTGGTGTTCTACCCGTTATACTCATTCCACCAACGCTTCATATTCATGGTTCGTTCATGCACCATCGGTGATATGTAGCAGAGAATTAGAAACTGAGAGCGTTGTTAAATAAAACACTTCTCCCGCCTGCTCACATTTCGAAAGATACTCACAAAAATACCGACTACTCCTCTACAGGGTTACAATAAACTGTCCTTACAGCACGTCAAAAACTCAATAACTGCTCTCTATTGAAGGTTCTCCGTCACTCTTGAAAACGAGTCATCCATTTATAACCGAATACACTGTAAAACACTGTGTATACCTAGCCGTACCCAAGGTAAACTGAAGCTCAAAGAACAAAGAAAAATTTGGCAGAAGTTCCGCTTGAGAATCACGCCTCTTGCGCGAGATACCTACGCCGAGGGTTTCTTTTCAAGCTCCCTTTGTAGCAACAAAACTTGTTTCGAAAGAAACATCAATTTTTTTTTTCGGTCTTTCAAGGATTAAAACATTTCCAATTCAAATGTCTGAATACTTAATGCAATTAATATCAACGAATTTAATAATATATCACGAAAATAAATTGCAGAATCGTGACACTGTGCAGCCTCTTACGTTGAAACATGCTGTTTTTCGGTAAAAATTTGTACGTATTTGCTCACCATTTCCATTAAAGGGCTGGCAATTGCAAGACCTTAAGGTGTTATCAGTTGATATGAAACAATCACACTGACCCATACGCACACCTATAAAAATAAACAAATAATGTAGCCTAAATTTATGATCCGCCATTACAGCTGAATTTGTAGCCTACGAGTAGAAGGAAAATAAAATCATTTTTTGCATAGGACTGTTTCAGTGTTAGCTTCTTTGTGGAGACGGTGCATTATAACTAGTCTACTAGACAAACTGCTAGTATTATAGTTTATTCATTGATGTGAACAGATTATTTACAGATATACAAAGAGTATGTTCATTTATGAGGAATTGAAATCGCAGTTGATTTTGGAACAAATTTTATGCACTTCTTCTATCGTTTAGTGAAAAAGAATTTCTCCTTTCCCTGCAAAACACGCAGCTATATAAATATTGTCCCTTTCTGTTCGTTAATGGCTTCAGATTGTTATTATAGCAGTTCGTTCCGCCATTTCGATCAATTTGCTTCGTTTTCATAAACGCCAGTCTTTCCACCAACTTAATTAACAATTGAGACATCAACCATGTAACACAAGTACATATGTACTGTGCTAAGCAAAGAATTTGCTCGCAAATGAAACGTTTAGCTGTCTGTCTGTCTGTCCGCTGTAAATACACAGTGATTTAACCTGTCGATTTTTATGAGTGTCAGATTGCACTCATACCTTTGAAGAAAGACGCAAATTTGGAGAGCATGAGAGCGGAGTGTCGAGGAGAATACTTGGTGCCTGGAATGAACACATGGGACAGGAAATTATTAAGGAATTTATATGGACCAGTGGTAGAACAAGGAATATGAAGAATAAGAAATGATCAGGAAATACGAAAGCTATAAGAAGTTTAGACATAGCAGCAGATATTAAAAAGAAAAGATTGAAATGGATAGGACAACTAGGAAGAATGGACCATGAAAGGGTAGTTAAGAAAATATTTGAGAGTAAGACAGAAGGGAGAAAGAGATTGAGAAGGTCTAGGTTGAGATGATTGGAATGTGACGAAAAGAATCCATGGGAGATGAAGGTCAAAAGGTGGTGACATAAGGAAGTGGACAGGGATGAAAGAGCCTCTCTAGTTATTGAAGCCAAAGCTCTCAGACGGCCGTAGAACCAAGGAGTAAATAAGTAAGTAAATAAGTAAGTAAGTAAGTACATATGTGGGTAAGTAAGTAAGTATGCATGTAAGTAAGTCACTTACGTAAGTAAGTACGAAAGAAAGAAGAAAGAGCCAGAGGGCAAATATTGCATAACTAAAGTTTTATAATACATTTTCCTCTTCGGCAACATTAAAAATGTGATAAAATTAAGGACAAGATGGACGGAGCATACTTTATGTTTTCTGAACCGTGCATCGTGATATACATATATAAGAAGAACCAAAAAATATGTAAACTCTTTTCATCATTGATTTAATTCAACTGTATTGTCTTCGGCATGTTTCGAACAACTAAGTCCTCATCATCAGGAAGACGGTCCAAGCACCCCTTTGGTGTTTTATCATGCGTCCATATAAGCAGTCTAGTCACTGACAGGATATGTTTGTATCAAACAAAATTTTATTGGTTCTTCTTACATAAGAATGAAGAATGTAGCACTCACGGAACAGATGAGAAACACATTAACTATTTTGGTTCGAAAATTGAAACGGACCACTTAAAATACTCGCGCTGCACAACACAATTAAAACGGGATAACATTTGAAGATTTAGGGTGGAATTGTCCGACTCAGTACGGGGACTAGCGCAGCGTTCTTGTAAACAAGACATTCAAAGGTCAGGTACCATAAAACGGAGAAAATTTCTGAATAACTGAGAGAATTTTAGCTTCTCAGGAGAAGCTTCTCTCTGTGTAGTTACATCAATACTGCATACAAAAATTTGAATTTTCATGAAAATTGATATAAATAACATGAAATTGTTTGCAGTGCCTTCTTCATACAATACAACTTTAAGTTATCAGTACTTCTAGAACTGCATGAAAACGGAACAAATTTGGCTCGTTCTAGTACATTGTTGTAGTATAGAAATTTTTGGCAATGGTTGGACACGAGTAATGTAGTATGTTTAATTTCATGTAAGCTATTGATTTTTAAAATAAAGGGACTTCTACATTAAGCACGGTTTGGCAAAAAGGAAAACCAACACGTCAGGAAGGTACAAAAATTAATTTGGAAATAAATTTTTACTTTGGCGTGTCATAAAAATAGTGTGTAATGACTTTACAAGCATCAAATGCACCGGGTTCGATCATGCGGTATCTTTATTGCACCACAAAAAGAAAACTGTTTCATCACTTCGATGAATAAACAGAAAAAAATGTGGCAGTACCTTTCTGTCCAGTGTTTCCCGAATATTTGGAAAAGCACTGATTTGTGAAGGTTTCTAGCTTGCCTGATTTTCCTTGTAATAAAATTGGTATAAAGCTGAATTATGCAAAATTGGTGGAATGATGCAAATAGAGAAGAGCCAAAGTACATGTAGAAAAACCTGACATATTGTCACTTTTTTTCACCAAATCTAAGTTATATACAAAATACACAGTACCTACCTCAAAGAAAACAAAATCCATCTGCAATATAATAACAAGCTCTTTAATGGCGATTACGTCAAAAATCTGAATTTTTTATGACTATCATAAGAAACACATAAATGTACTGTAAAATATTGTCGCTTGTGGCCTGTCTGGATCTACCATACTTTCCTTATTATTTCAAAAAAGCATGATTTTCGGGAAAGTTATTTTTTATACAGGTGTTGTCTGAAACATTTTTAATTGAAAGAAGAACCGAGCAAGATATTATTATAAATATAGATAAATCTTCATGTACTACATCCGTTAATTTTATCAGATTTAAACAAATTTGAATCTTCTCGAGATTTTTCGAAAAATATTCAAATATCAAATTTCATTAAAATCTGTCTAGTGGGAGCTAAGTTGTAATATGTGAACGGACGGACAGACAGAGAGACATGACTAAGCTTATGATCAATTTATCTAACTTCGCGAACGCGCCTAAAAACCGTCCAGTTAAAGTTGTATAGAAAAATAATTACTATTTGTCCTCAGATCCATACACAACCCTTAAGGACCTCTGTCGACAGAATGGTAGGTTATCTGAATGTTAAACCCAGTGGCACATACAATAACCACTAAGGATTAAAGAGCTAGCACGTATCACTCTGGGGCAGTTCCCAGTCGCTTGATGCCAGAGCGATATGCAGTCTGCCAACAAGCTGTGCTGGACAGACAGCTGGTTCTGACACACAGCTACGTGGTGCAAGCGACCATGTCCTCGCTGACACATCTATTCTCTTCACGTAGACCCTCACTCTTCCCACTGGATATGAAATGTTTTTAAACATGATGAACGACTGACGTTATGTTTGTTTCAGCAACAAAAACAAGAGCTGACACAAGGTTTACTGAAAGTGTGGTTAGTTGCAGGATCATAGTCAATTGAAGAGAACGATTAGCTCTAATTTATAACAAAAATCTTTGTCTTTCTCAGTTCTTTCCTTCATATCTGTCTGGTGATTCCAGAGACATAATAATTTAATCCAAAAGGAAATCTCTGTAGAAGAGGGTTATATCGCTGGACAACTATACACGACTATCTTCATACAACGAATTTTATAAGGCATCTTACCGTGTAATGGAAACCTTGTTAAGAAGGTAACCGGCAACACACAAAATTTCCCGATCATATCTACATTCTATTTTTCTGCTTCTATGGTTGTGTTGCACGGTCACTCACGGAGTAATCAATTCTTGTATATAAAATTTGTATCCCCGCTCTACCAGGACAGGATATGTCCATTAACACAAGACATTTGGCGATAGCCTTTTTTACATTTTATTTCTCAACCTATATTTTAATCCCAATAATTTTAATAATACTGTACATCAAGTAAGCTGTATGATGCTAATATATATATATATATATGTTTGTCATTTACAGAAAAGTTACATGATACGCTGCTTATGTCTTTATAATATTATAGCTCCCTGAATATAGCCACAGTCTGTGGCCGAAATGTGTGGTAGTGTTATACCATAATTTGGACAGTTGTTGGAAACAAACCAGTGTGAATAAGTCAAGTGTACGGGATATGTAAAACATTAGATATATAACAATGTGCAAATTATAGTAAGTGTTTCAAAATTCACGTCCAATTTACGTATATTACAATATGTCTTCTTATGAAAATACTCGTACTACGTGCAGATTTGAATTTCCACATAATAAAACCAACACACGCACTAATGTTAATATTATATTTATTTTGGTAGCCAACACGGTACGATGTTGGATACCAAAACATAAACTTTACATCCCCGTGATAAGAAACATTGTAAAAATCTGTAAAAATAAAACTTCCACATATTATGGACCAGTTCTACATTGTTAGAAACGAATTTTGTAACATCTGCAGATAGTTTATGTAAATATTTTGATGTATTTAATAATACATCTATGGTTTTATTTAGGACTTACTGATGTTCAGTAACTCCTTCAAGACGATCAAGAAAGATCGAAATATGTTGGAGTTATGACAAATTATGTGTAAAAAAATATAAATGTAACATAAGTGCATTTGTTGGTTTTATTGTGTGAATTGTTTGTTAATGCACGGATATGAATGGCGTTAAAATTTTTAGAATGTCTGTATATATGATTTTGTGTAAACCAAGCTTTGTTAAAATAAAGTAGTGCTTAGGATAATAAATGCCTGTGCCTAATGTATATCAATTGAAATCAACCTGAAACCCAAATACGAGTATAAATGCGAACTTAATAAAAATAATTTCAAAATAAGATACGCTTTGATACAGTTTACACGAACCTGACGTCCTGACTACCTCTGTGTATTAATTAGACTAGACTACATGAAGATAGCCATATAGGCCGAAGCATGCATCAGCGAAATTAGAATGATATTGTGATAGAGAACTAAGGTAGATTGTTACTTCTGAGGGTCAGTTCAGCATACGGCAAACTTTTTGACAAAATATTGTTAACTACATAACACTGCGGTTGTAAATAACACAAACGTATTTTATTTCGTATATTTTATATTCGACTTTTAATTGAATGACAAAATAGAACACTTCGTGTAAGTTTATGGTAAAAAAATTATTTTTATATGATAATTGGATATGTTAATCTTTAAATCTTTTTTCTTCGGTTCCTGCAGGCAAGTGTTTGGATAATAAGACAAATTAGGCCACATCCACTTCCCTCCATATCCCTTCCAAGTCATTAAACGTCATGCGACGACTATTACATTAATTGCCGAAAGCGGCGTTAAATGAAAACAAATACATAAATAATGTAAACGGGCATAGGTGTTAATTTGAGGTAATATAATGACACATTACATGGCTATTACGCTAGGGCTTAATCAGGACTTTGCCTTTATATATCACACAGCCAGTCGGACACAGAGACAAAAAATCGGGAACTACAAATAAAGGGCGACACACAAACTGTGGGGAAAAACTGCAATTTCCTGGTAGAAGAGCGGCCAGAGTGCTCGGACATCCGCCCCCCAGATGGATGAACATCTGAACAAGTTGGCGACGGGTGGAGTCATGCGGCAGCTGTTCCAGCCGACAAAGTTCCATCCAACTTAATCTCCTTGCTAAGTATCTCGAATGATAGCTAAATTATTTTCTAGCTAATTGTGGTGGCAACAGAGTAACCAATTACATAACTCACTACCAGGTACACGATAAGCTAACCGTCTAACTAAGCACCTAACTGCTTCATTCAATTACTAATTATCTACCAAGTTTACACTAGAATGGTTTATATATGCACCACCTATGTCACGTTAAGATGCTATATGTGTGTGTGTGTGTGTGTGTGCGCGTGTGTGCGTGCGCGTGCGTGCGTGCGTTTATATGTACACATATAAACGCACAATGTGATATACAACTGTAATGAAAAGCTGTAAATTTGTGCCTTTTACATCATATCTATGTTTAAGATTTAGCAGATACATAAAAAAGAACCACCACAAGACAGCTTCGCATGACATTTGGATTTTAAGAAACTGGCATATTTTTTTCCTTGAAGATGGTATATGAGTACCGAACCATGTAGGAGAAACGTATCTAAGGTATGTTCTAATTATCTTATGCGCATTTTTGTTAACTGTCTTTGTCTTGCGTGTATTGTTGTCATCTTATGTGTATTTTTTTATCTTATTTGTATTTGTTTTACCTTATATGTATTTGTTGTACCTTATGTGTATTTGTTGTACTATGTGTGTATTGCTGTTTTACTTTAGATGCCGGACTGCTGGCTAGGAGTCAGTATCCGGAAGGTCCTGCGACCGGCCACCTCGACACAGGTTTTTCTTGGTTTCCCTGTGTTTATAAGCGAAAGCTGAGATGGTTCCCAAGTTTCCATGTTGCTACCACATGCTTCTCATGTGGCCCTCCCGATTTAAAGTTCCTAGTTACTTTTTTATATTTGTGTACATGTAAAATGACCACTGCCACCGGGTGACAACTCAATTGCAGTTAATAAATATTATTATTATTATTATTATTATTATAAATTGTACATTTTGTTGGTATAGCTAAGTGGTATATGCTGACACAAAGAATGCACAAAATGGGAAACTTTAAAACAGTACAATAAACATTTTCAACACAACATTTTGAATGATGCCTGACAAATAAAGATAACAATGCCGAAAGAGGTAAGTAAATGTGATAACGTAAATATAATACTGTCAAACACATCTTAAGTAGAAACAAGACATGAAATTTACTATAACGTAACATTAGGGCGCATTTGCGCCAATTCTATCCCTCCTCGGCTGTCCTGAGAGCCTGATACCACTTCATTCGAAGGCAGCGTGTTTTTATGGCTATATAATAACCGTTTATGGCCAGTAACACTGAAACGTACTTAGGTCCTCACGTAAAGTGCATGATATTTGTTACCGATCTTAACCAAATATGGATTTTTATCCACAGATTTTAATAAAATTCCCCAGTAACAAATTTCACGAAATTCTGTGCAGTGGCAGCCGTGCTGTTATGTGTGGAGGAACTGACAGATGGGCAGATGACAGACAGAGGGGAGGACGAACGGACGTGACGGAACTAAAAGGTGAATTTCGCGAACAATGTGAACTCGCCTAAAATGGTGAATAATGCTTACAAAAATTAAGCGTCGAAACGCACGTGACGTCTGAACAATTTTAAGGTGTCTGAAGGCTGTTAGTAACTCCAATAAACTTGGGTTATTCGAAGCCAAGTCATGTGCATTGAGTAAATATCATCTGCCATCCCTGTCCAGCTTACAGTAACTGAAATATGCTGTTAAAATCCGGAAACAGAAAGCCTGATAATTGAACCAATTATTTTTACAGAAATCAGCGTTTCATTAAACTGTGAGAAAGCAAGAAATGTCAGAAATGATAAAATTTTTGAATTCAATTAATTTAATGTACTATCGTATAAAGCATTTAAAGCCCAGCCGACTTGAATGCAGCATTGCGAAATATATTTATTTAATTTCACTCTACCTACAGTAATTCATTTCACATTCGCTATACTTTGTATAATATACATAGTTCGATATTATTATAACATTTTAATTCCAATGAAGCGTCATTAACTGTAATGTCCATTACATAAAATAACAAACCATTAGGCCGAAAATTTAATACAGTGTCATTTTTATCCCCCAAAAAAGATTCCAGCGTATAATACACAAGAAAATACGAGAACTAAATACGTATAAATGTTGAGTTACTTAACGAACGAATTGTGTTGTGTTAAGATTCCTTACTGTTTTAATATTTGGCTAATTTTGCACGTTGTTTTGTATGTGTGTAGAATTTGGGCTCTGGCTGCAAGGGAGGTATATATAGGCCCATAAGGGAGGAAGTTTAAATGCGTAGTGCTTGAAGAGAATTTGTGCCCGAAAGTAAGTGGCCTGTTAGAAGTAGCTTGTTAGCGTTAGTTCTTTAAACAAATCAAACAGGCCAGGTAATGGCGGTCAGAATTTGGAACTAACAGCTTGGGAGAAGAAATGATCTGGTTGCTTTATACGCAGGTGAGATCATAATATTAAAATTGACAGTAGATAACTGTGTGTGTGGAGATATTAATTGAATATATTTGGGTCGAAATATAGACAGGTAGACAAAGAATGAGAAGTAAGTCGCGCACAAACTATCCATTATGTGATTATTTGTTAAAAGTAAGTTGCAAATATTACGAAGGTTATCCAGAAAGTAAAGACCGTTTGGCTGTAAAAAAAATAAAAAAATAAAAATATTTACTATATCATTATTACAGATTATACATTATTTTTCTACACAGTCGCCATCAACATTCAGGGAATTGTCATAGCCTCTAACGAGTATTTGTGTGTCTCTTTCATAGACCTTCGCTGCCAGTCCATTTAACACCTTGATGGCATCTTTCACTTCATCATCGCGTTTGAAGCACCTAGCACACAAAAATTCATTCACTGTTGGGAAGAAGTTAAAATCACTTGGGACCAAGTCGGACTATATAGTGGATGACCTGCGCGAACGCTGTGCGCAAAGGGCCACTTTTTAACGACCTTCGTATACAACATGTCCTGAGAAGGTATGTAAATATACAAGACAGATTATTGTGATGCATTACATCAAATGAAAGGAATGGTTTTAGAGAAGTTGTAAGTGCTCGTAAATGCAGGATGGCAATGTTAAGTTTGTGGATAATGTGCAATGGATTCATTTGATTTACCAGCTTGATCAGACTCCCATAAAGTACGGGTACGAGTCCAGACCGCCTCCTCCAAAGGTAGTTAAAACGTAGAAATAACTTGTGCACTGAACGTACCGAAATCTGTCAACATATAAAGAAGTCACAAGGCACATTCCGGTCCACCCACATACGTAAGCTCCAGCTATAAGCTGTGAGTAAGCCTTCACATGCGTTATGGTGCATCACATATCCACGGGTATGAAAAGGGACGCAAACTTTTGAAGTGAAATTAAAGAATAATACAGTGATACCTCGGCTAACGAGTGACCCTGCTAACGAATTTTTCGGCTAACGAAGATTTTCTTCGCTGTTTTTCGGACTCGGCTAACGAATATGG
>Ga0209629_10004642_pt1 | contig 10222 bp, 6 predicted proteins | sample TergutCu122P5_FD_187286 | JGI IMG/M metagenome (GOLD analysis project Ga0209629, IMG submission 187286) | Cubitermes ugandensis P5 segment gut microbial communities from Kakamega Forest, Kenya - Cu122 P5 (SPAdes) (version 2) | ecosystem: Host-associated > Arthropoda: Insects > Digestive system >... | reverse complement strand
ACATACATATCTTTTGACTGCTGCATATACACAATGCCATATCGTGTGCCCATCAACTTATCACTCACAAATCAAGTGCAGTTTAATAGTTTTACTTCCATCTACGCCTAGGTTTCGCTGTCAGCCTAGTACCTCAAGTTTTCCAATTACAATGTATACATGTTAAGTGTCCAGCGAATCATATTTTCCTACATTTAATCGCCTCCGTCATGTTTGGTGGAGTACAAACCACAAAGCTCCCCAACACGCAATTTCCTCCAGTCTCCTATTTCTCCCTCCCTCTTGGGCCCAAATACCTCCCCATCACCGGTTGTTCTTTCCTTTGACGGTCCACACCACGTCGCAGCCGTCAGTGTGGGATCGCACTGACAGTGCTGCTGCTCGTTGGTACTCGTCATTCGTCGTTTTCGCAGTGGCGCTGCTGAAGGTGCAAAGACGTGTCGATGGGTAAATAAATCCAGACGTTTCGAAGGCAGCAACATCAACAGCAAGCTCAACGACATTAAGTTTTCGTAAATAATATAACTTACTGCGTGTTAGGGTAGGTGCTGGAAATGACCTCCTTCAACTCTAGCATATGCTAAATTTCAAAGGAACCGATATAAAGGGAAAAACTATCCTAAATTTCCTGTGAAACTTTTCATACAATTTCCTCCTTATGCAGGATTCCACAACTAAAATCTTGTACAATAAACTGTACGACAGACTCACGACGAAATAAACATACGCTATAATCTGATTCACACTTCTATTATAGATAGCAGATTAAACCGGACTCCTTACTACGACGATTCAATGTACTACATAAAAGGCGACAAGACTGACGAAATGTGAGTCCTGCAGCTGCCGTTAAACTTTGCTGTGCGGAATCTGTACATTCTGAACAATAACTTCAAACAGTATGGAATAATCTGTCCACCAGGCGTCCAGCACGTCAGAGAGTCGCTGAAGGCCACGTCCACCGCAAACTCTAATGCTGCATGTAACATGTACTAAATGAAGGAATGTCAGGCCGTAGCTTGCCTGCTCCCTTAGTTCGGTGTCAATTGATGACCCTATAGGAAGACACTCACCGGTAACCAAGACAATAGTTGCGTGACTTCAGGCTTCCACCCTAGTGTAAATGAGATCAGAGCAGTCAAAGGAGATTCTTCTTGGACTGTTTGACCCTTGAAGATGTGGCCGATGGATTGTCCCGAAACGTCGGTACGAAACTACGATTATATGCTACGTAAAATGCCCAAAACAGCTCAGATCAGAGGTTAGTAGTTACTGATGAAGGAGGGATATGCAGAGCGGTACAATCACTACAAGATACATGCACCACACTGTACCAGACTGTAGCATCAGCATGACCCAACTGGCCTAACTTAGCAAGAACATAGCACAATACAAAGCAACGTACAGTGACATCAGGCATGCTGTCTTATACAGCTAAATATTGTGGAGATTTCGCCAGTAATTATGCATTGCATATTTAATAACAACAGCTCTAAATGGCAAAAGACTGACAACCAATCCATCTCCAGTACAGCGAAGGAACGTGGTTATGACAGCCATCAGCTGATATAGACATTGTATGTTACATAAACTGCTTGTTTTCTACCTGTCTCTACGTACAGGCCGTCTGAACAATAAAATTCTTGGCAATAACATGTTGCACTCGTGTGTCCATGACGATGACTCGCATTGATCGAAACGTCTTTCAGATTTATTAAATTATAATAAACTGCATTACAACAGTGATGGCGTCTCTCTATACAGTAACTTGTGGTGATCACTAAAAACACCTTGTCTTGCGAATCTGGTTCGAAGCCTGATAGCAACAAAATTACACTTTTTCTAGAGCCAACCTCTAGCAATTAAATCGGACGCAGCCTTGCCAAGACGCCGGACGTTTCACAGCTCTGAAGCCGCTGCCCAAGCAGCACTCACCCGTACACGTACACGTTGGACCGTCCTCGTCACGATATACGTGTGCGGTGACTGCACACAGCAAAGCGCGTCTCATTCTTCTTGCCAGAGGAGCTGCCTAAGTCCAGGCCTTGTGTAACGTCATGTAATACGTGAAGAGCTGTTAGTGCTTTGCCCAACCCACAAGTTGGAAGACCACCCCTTGTTGGATGTCTGTAACTGCCTATTGAATATATTCGCAGCTACTGCTGTCTCTCCCTTAGGTAGCCTGAGAACACCCGATGCAGTAATGAGAGGGATACACTTAAAATGGAAATGTTCTTTGGCCCTGCGCTTTGTCAACAGCCTACGGATAGTGATGACTCCCAGCACGATACTGGCGAGACAATAAATGGAACAAGTCTAACTTTAACAGTTTCATTATTCAAGCGTTTCCTTTGACTGCAAAAAACAAACGTCTTTGCCTCCTTCATAATTCTGGAACTGAAGAGCCTAGCTAAACCACTGCTACGCGCTACTCCACGGCCTCTTTCAATACGAACCGTTACATTGCAGCTATCCGTTAGTGCTGTGTAACATTACATGCTGTTGCTGATGCCTCGGCCTGTCCCTAACAGCCAACACTACTTCGATTACAACACTGCTTCTGCGCAAGAAGCACGTACCTAAATGAGAACACACAACCTGACAAAAATGGTTGCCACGGCGACAAGGCTGTTGAAGCGAATACCTCACAGGAAAAATATGGTGCTGTAACAATGGTTGCTAAAAAAAAGCAGTGTGTGTGACTCAGTCACACAAGGTAATGTGACCGGGAGGCGAGCAATCGCAATTCTGGCACCCTGTCAAATTGCAGATCGCGGTATTCAACAGGTCTGCCCAACTGCGCTCTTTGTGCGGCCAACCGCAACTGCAACTGAGATGTTTGCGGCTGTCAGTAATGATCCACCGCGAAATCCGCAACACTTTGTTAAGTGGATCCGCAACACCTCATGTTATCAGAGGGGTGCTGCTGCCGACGTCTCACGCTGTGCCGCTGCCGCCGTTTCGAAGGCATGTAGTTCCCTCTTCTTCAGGGTCGAAAGGAAATTATTCATGGACTCCTTTGCCCTGGAGACAGGGGCAGTACACTCCATCGAAACACAGCTTCATGCCCGAGAAGCCCTGAATCTTAAGCGTATCTGCTTGAGGCTAAGGCCAAGTGGGGACCCTTCTTAAAAAGGTAACAAACGTTCGAGGAACTTCCAAGATGTTGCGAACTGACCCGTTAGATCAGGAACATTCTTCAAGGCATTTTTAGATCTCTCGCCCTGTCCTGCTCATTACTACGTCATTATTGCTACTTCTGCGACACGTTCGTTAGGTAAAGGTGCAAATACACGCCTACTAGCTTCACCATGTGCGCCAGCAAGCAGTAACTAGAAAACAGATAAACCTATTTTTATCAGTTTCCTATGGGGCAGGCCGTGCCAAGGTTCAGGCGGTCAGTCGCCGGCTTCTCACCGCCAAGCCGTCTTCTCTCCGAGCTCGTGCATGTTATTTGTGGTAGACAAAGTGGCACTGCGACGGGTTTTTCTCCCAGTACTTCGGTTTTCCCCTGTCAGTACGTTTCCGCCAATTCTGCATACTCATTCATCTACTGCCAACGCTATATAATCTTCTCAACTGACAACGTTGTTAAATAACATTGTTAAAAAAGAAGCAACACAACTGAAGCGCTACTGACACTATATATATAAGGTCATTAATTTAATTTTGAAATAGGATGGCCGATTTGGAACAAACTGCGACCCAACCAATAATCGTGCCTCAAGCGTATTGTAGAGTTGCTTTGTTTCTCGAGAGAGTGCTAATTCCACCGAAAATAAACAAATTGCATAAACTTCGTTTTATTCCATAAATTCATCTCATTCTCATAAAATACTGTAATACTGGCATACACTAGACAGCGTTTGCAATGCCACCATGACAAGTTTAAAATAGGTCACGACCGCATGACCCACATAGCTACTGATTCATCACTTATGATATTACAGAGTCATTGGGCGGTATTGATACAACGTCTTTAAATAAATCATCATAGCTCTTGACAAAGAACTGAAAGAGTTGTTAAACCATCTCACGGATGTTACGTCATTGGTTCAAAGGAGCACAAAACCTTTTTGTCCGAGCAAATGTAAGATTTGTAATTAGCAGTTTTAGGTTCCTCGCTCCATGAGGTCCTCATTTTTAAAGTGTCAAAGCGATTTGTTCTTCATTTCGGGCAATTCGCACAGCGGGTGTGCCTCGTGAAGAGTCTTCATTAAAATAAAGCACAAGAGGAAACGTTTTGAATGGACCATTCATTACGCTGAATTCCAGAGTCATCGTACTCCAGTTCTACTTTGTCCACGGGGCAGAAGCAAATCACCACTTGCTGATGTGTGAACTGCTTCACCAGTCGGAGCCACAGGTGTGAGTCGCGTGACAAAAGCAAACACATAGAAATACACTTGAACTGAATAATACATAAACATTCAACTCGTACCGCGCAGTAAACACTCTCCGACTCTGTTATAAAACCCAGTCAGTTAATGGTGTATAGACAAATAATGGATGTTTGTTCTCAGATCCACACAAAACACATAAATACTCTGTGTGGGCAGAACGAAGAATTATTGAATGTTAAACTGGCGGTACATATAGTGACCACTGGGCTTTGAAGTGTAATTATAAAATGATTTTCGATACTCCATAACAATGCAACAAGGTCAACAAGTAGACCTTATTCCGGGAAGCAGAGTCCTTCTTGAGAGGCTGATAGTCACTCAGCCAGTCAACAAACTCCCCTAATATTATGAAACCCGAAGGTTCATTACCGCGCTCACAAGAGCCCGCAAATATCCCTGTCCTGAGCCAGATTAATCTAGTCCCCACCCTCCCACCTCTTTCTTTAAAATTAATTTTAATATTGTCCTCCCATCTACGCCTATGTCTTCGAAATTGTCTCTTTCCTTCAGGCTTCCCCACCAAAACCAAGTAGTCTTTCCTCCGCCCTTCCCACTCCCTTCAAGCCCCACGCATTTTATCCTCCATTTTATCACCCAAGTAACTTGCGATGAGCAGAACAAATGACGAAGCTCCTCGTTATGCACTTTTCTCCATTTTCCTGTCACTTCCTCCCTTTTAGGTCCAGACATATAACTCATCACCCTTCTGTTGAAAGCCCTCAGCCTACGTTCTTCCCTGAACATGACAGACCCAGTTTTTCACTCACAAAAACAGCAGTCTCTCTAAATTTCACTGTCGCATGATCCTCACATCTAGCACTGTCCAGGTGTTCAGAGCGGGGGTTTTTTTTCATTATGACATTTCTCTGTCACACGTTCTGCAGACGCGGTTGTATTCAGCTGCCTGAAACTAGTGTCCTGTATTGTCCTGCAGAGTCCTGTGGTGTGCATGAGCGTAGTCAGACTGACATTATAACCTAGTAATTTCAACAAATCTCCGTACACTTCACATCTTATTACTGCAGACGCTTTTGACTTCACAGAAAGCCTTAGAGCATAAAACAAGTGCGTACTGAGTTTGCAGGATGAAGAATTTAAACAGTATTAATTGCAAGTACTGGCTTTCTAAATGCCCTATTCAGCACCGCTGACCCAAAACATGCTATTGCTCTTGCCGTATCAAAGTTTCCACAGATAAAATTAATCCGTTCTACATCACTTGCATTATTTAAAGACATGTCAATTGCTAAGGTTATATGCCGTCGGTTACAGATGAAGGAATGAGAATGGAGCGTTGGTGGAATGACACTGACGGGGGAAAAGAGCAGTACCTGGAGTTCAGCCTGGCCCAGTGCCACTTTGTTCAACATAAATACTACATGAATTGAGTAGAAATTGAACCCGGGTATCCGCGGTGACAGACCGGCGACTGTCTGAGCTAAGGAAACACGTCTGTTGCTGCCTGTTGTCTTAAGATTTTGTTTGTTCTAACGTTAACGGCCAATATTAGCAACCACAGAGAATATAACGTGCGGTTTACATGTGCACAGAACTGCCCCATTGTGTCACTGTACATTAACAAATCTGCACCTCTCACATCGCAGCCTGCATACTAGAAGTGCCTCTCTGCACACAGTAAATTAGATGTCGTGACTCAGTAGGTTCGAAACAGCCTAACGAATCAGAATATATCTGCAGTGCACAACAAATCTAGCTCCAAAACCTTGTAAACTACCAGTCATAAGAATTCAAAATAACTCAAAACAGCATGAAGAGAAAAAACGGTTACTGTCAACAAACACAAACACTTTGCGGCAGCACAAAACACTTTTTGTATTGCAGGACAGTCTCAATCAGTAAAGCAGGACAGCGATCAACCTGTGGAGCTAGACTGTGCTGAGAGTGATCTGCGCAATGGCTGGACAGTGGGGAAAGCACACTCACCAGCCACACCGTCTTTTCGTCTGGATAAGAGATGAAAAGTCGAATAAATGACGTTGGAATGGGTCGTCACGAAACGTCGAATTCCCGAACTTCGATGATCACGAACATCGATACTCCACCGTGTGTCATCATCCAAAACTGTTAGCTCGGATCTCATTTCAAAATAGACGCTGGACAAAATCCAGTGACTGTACTCGCCTTAACTGAAACGTCAACATTCAAACAGCGCCTTGAAGGACGGATGGATGCAAATTGTGTGGCTATTCAGGTGCCGCGTCTGTCTGTCTGTCTGTCTGTCTGTTGGACGTGCTCTGATGATTTACGGACTGGCTGAACATGAGGCAAAATGATGTACAGTATGTTCAAATATGACATGGCTACTTCTGTCCAATTTACGTTCGGTACGCTCTAATATGCCTTGGCTACTTCCGTCCAACTGAACAAGCGGAATCATCAAAGGAAGTCAGCAAAGTCTGCAGCTCTGAGGTCGCTTTAATTTTGGCGACTGGTCTGCCAGCGACAGAGCACAGTGAAGGCTTTCTTGCACGCGGTCCCCCGTCTCCAGAATCACTGTCGCATTTCCTCCCTTGTCGCTCGACTGGCGCAATACAGCAGAACCACGCAGTTGTTTGTGTGAGGCTTCAGACGGGCGAGTCTCCATGTCGACTCAAGCATACGCATGTGAATTGTTATGAAGAATTTGTAAATTGAGTCGTATTTAGTCCAAATTTTAATCTGAATAATTAACAGAAGTGGTTAATTAAAATTCTCCAATTATCTGAGAGTAAATGCTAGCCCCCTCTCTCTTTCTCTCTCTTAATGGTATATGTAGTTACCCTTATATTTGTCTTTGTTTTCGTACGGAACACTTAGTTGTCTCCCACATTTCTTCAAGGGTCCACAGACATTATAAAATAATTGGAAAACTTCGCTTCGCCTGTCCTAAGATCTTAAAAATTAATCCAAAATAAACCGTTGTTTCGTTTGTCACATGTTATAGAGTGCACCCATCTTCTTCTCCTGCTTTTCTTTTTATTTTTCTCTTTCAATTCTCCTAGGACAACACAGCAACAGTCTCTTCCAGTTCTAGCATTGTACTCAGCTTTCATTTTCAGAGATGCTAAGTAGCGTCTGTCTGACGTCAGGGCGACAGGTATCTTACAGTCGTCGGTGCACGGGAATTCAGCCGCCTGTCTTTGGGCTACTAGTCGCCGTCGACTGTCGTCCGTGTGAACGAGGCCTAAAGGTTTCCAGGCAGCACCCTCTTGTCCTTATGGTAAAGGTAGGCTGGAGGCAAGGTACAGCGTTGGGAAGTGAAGAAAGTAAGGTGATGGCAATTTGGGAATATTGCACAGAGGGGAAAAACTGAGCGTTTGGGCTGGGTTGTGAGTTTTGAAAATGAAAGGGCGCATTGTAACGAAATGTATTTTACCTGAACTATATATATAGAGAGAGAGTCCGTACCGCGCAGTAAACATTCTATATCTCGGTTATAAAAACCATTCAGTTAATGCTGTAGAGGGAAATAAAAGCTGTTTGTTCTCAGATCCACATAAAACACATAAATACTGTGAACTGTGAACCAGTCAGTTGCTACGCTACGTTAGTGCCACCTGTGACAGTCAGTTGCTACGCTACGTCAGTGTCAACTGTGAAGTAGTCAGTTGCTACGCTACGTTAGTGTCAACTGTGAACTAGTCAGTTGCTACGCTACGTTAGTGTCAACTGTGAACCAGTCAGTCGCCTTGTGTCAGTAATAAACTACCGACTTGACCGAACCTTCAGTGCTGCTAGCAGTTGTTTTCAGCACATTACGTATTATTTGTCACTGCGGAGTAGGACAAGACCCCCCCAATCCAATGCATAATTAAAAACTGTAACCTCGTACGAGAATTTATATGAATTACTGATAATGATGGGGTTAATTTTCTGTATTAGATTCAGCCTAGTGGAACAGCCGGTTTCAGCTGACAGGTGCCATAATACGGCCACAGTTTCACGGAATGTGAACTGGTGCTCACGACAAGACGACAGTTGTGTGAGTGGGTGGGTGGGTGGGAAGGTGACAGTGAGTGGGTGAGTGAATGGGTGAGTTGGTGGGTGAGTGAGTGGGTAAGTGAATGGATGAGTTGGTGGGTGAGTGAGTGGGTGAGTGAATGAGTGAGTTGGTGGGTGAGTTGCAACCGCAACAGCTGTTACCCCGTCGGTTGTTCTCCGTACGGTGAGCTCTCGTAGCGAAGAAACCTCTCTGCAGCTAACTGCGACTGGGGCCCACCTAGCTTGACTGCTAGCCAGTCAGCGTGCAACCGGAAGGTCCTGCGACCGGCCAAATCGAGCAGAGTTTTCTTGGTTTTCCTCTGTCTTCAAGCAAGTGCTGAGATGGTTCCCTTTTCTACTGTATGGTTCTCACACAGCTCTCCCGATTTGCACATTCATCAACATTAACCCCATCGCTTTAAGGTCAACCAAATTACCCAACCTACAAACGGTTCATAATGCAGCAACTCCGCAACCACATCTGGTTAGCAATAATGTGTTTGATTCGACAAACAGCGAACTGCGCTGTTTCAATACAGTTTATTTAGGAAGAACTAGGGCAAAGCTGGCGCGCTTTTGCTGTTTGAGCACAAACGCATTATAAATGTTTGTGGCTCCAGAAGAGAGGTGAAACAGAAACAGGATTTAGCGTAAGCGAGGACCACGTGACGGACAACGGTAGATGGCGACTCCGCCCACAACGCCACTTGCTGCACGGCACTGTGGCCCCGTTACAGTAATGACGCGCACCGTCATGTTATTTGTTGCGGCGCCAACTTACAAGTCACTATGATTAACGATGTACGGACAAACAGCAGCATATGATTTGATAATGGAGACAAGTTCATAAGTATTTTGGATTCAATGCGATTGCATTTAAAGGAATGAGCCTCCCGCAGGCAATAGGAAGGACAGAGCCTGTAGCTGTGCCGACCGTTGCCATACTGCTGCGGCGCTAAAAGACACATCACGCAGTTGTGGGGCACGGGTAAAGTGTTACGTTCGAATATAACAAGCGTGAGAGCAATCCAATCGTGGCTGTCCATTAAACAGCAAGATTAACCCCATAGGCTTACAAGGATCCAGTCCGTACCGCGAAGTAAACACTCCATACCTCTGTTATAAAAACCAGCCAGTTAATGCTGTATAGGGAAATAATCGCTGTTTGTTCTCAGATCCACATAAAACACATAAATACGCGGTGTGGGCTGAACGTGTAATTTTAGTAGCCTTTGCAAAATTACGAAAACCGAATATTAGCCTTGTCATGTCCGTCCCTCCGTCCATTCCTCAGCCTGCTTGTGTGCCTGTTCCTCCGCATGTAACAATTCGGCACCCGCTGAACAGATTTTCATGATGTTTCATATAAGCATGACAAAGTTTTTCGCAAATCAGTCGAGACAGAGTGCCTTAAAACCATCAGTAAAATCTGATAACAATAAAGGTCAATTTATGTGAAGACGAATGTACATCATTCAACATCTACAGGAATGCAGTAATAGCAACAGGACACCAGATTTGCACAAAAGATATAACTTTATCAACCACTAACAAAATATGCAAGACAATCGAGTCACAGTAGCTGACCCAGAGGATAGTTTATGGACAGAAATACTGACATTAAAAAACATAGCGGAAATTTTGGAATGGCAATATCACCAGAAAAATCTGAGACGATAGCATTTTAGAATAAGACCCTGTAGGATGTGAAATAGTTGTGGATAACGAACGTTTACTACACGTAGATAATATTAAATACAGTGATACCTCGGCTAACGAAGATAATTCGTTCCGGAATCACATTCGTTAGCCGAAACGTGATTTCCAGTAGGTTTCTA
>Ga0209629_10004641_pt1 | contig 10223 bp, 5 predicted proteins | sample TergutCu122P5_FD_187286 | JGI IMG/M metagenome (GOLD analysis project Ga0209629, IMG submission 187286) | Cubitermes ugandensis P5 segment gut microbial communities from Kakamega Forest, Kenya - Cu122 P5 (SPAdes) (version 2) | ecosystem: Host-associated > Arthropoda: Insects > Digestive system >... | reverse complement strand
AGACAACCTTCGAAGGTCAGACCTGTTTCTTTCATGCAAAGATCCGTCCTTCAATAAAAGGGCCTGAAGGTCATTCACCCTTCAAGGCCGTCAAGTACCAAACATCAGACTGTCCGGAACAGGACGCCAGCGACGGCTTATGACGTCACACGATGCACTGTAAATCCCAGACGTGGTGAAACGCCATTATTAACTACTTTGAATTTCTGATTGCACTGACTATGAAGATGACCGTCAATTGGATGTGAAGCGGTTAGTTTAGTGAAAATTAACTGACGTTTTAGAATGGGTCGATGGAGACACTGCGTTGCTCTGACATGGTGATAAATTTGTCAGATAACACGGTGTCATATCGCAGAGGATAATAAAGTACGTAATACCAGTACAGGCCCTTAAGGCTCCAGGAGGTCGCGGCTCCCACACACGGCACATGAATGTGGCAAGTTTTTCAGCCCTACGCAACGGCCGCCTTACTGGCGGTATTCATCTATGTTAGAGGCAGAGTCGACTCCAGAGCCATAGTGTGGCTGGAAGGATTAGGTCGATAAAAAATCCTACTCATCCAATCGGGAATCGAACCCGCGACCTTCCAGTTTGTAGCACATTGCTTCAACCAACTGCGCCACCGTGCCTCCCCGCCCCATAGGATAACAACCTTAACAAATTCATACCCCTGGCTATAAGCAATCATCAGGAGCATGAGAAAAACATATTGGGTAGTACATCCACAGATATGTTTCTTTGCATTTAAACATATTCAAAGTTTAGGCAATAAATAGTCTTTCTAATGGCATTCACACCTCTAATACATTCCATATTTCAGTACTGCAATGTAAACATTTCATCATTATATGCAGCTGAGTATTTCACATGCATTACCTTTGAAAAAAGAACCACCAAAAAACACATGTATGACATATAGCCATTTTGTGACTGTGTTTTGAAACATATTACATTTGAAATACATTACACTAAACTAGCTGACATGCCTGTCAATGCCGTTTTATTGTATGCATTTGTTCATGGGTAATCCTGAAAGTATATAGATTTAGCTTAATGTATGTTACTGGCCCATTGCATCATAAACGTATTTTGATGTGTGGCTCAGAAGTTTAAAAAATCACTAAAATATGATTTATTTCTTAAAGGTGTTGTGTTTCCTACATATTAAAATGAACTGAATGATCATTAATTCTTTGCCTGAACATTTCCTTACAAATTCATACTTTATTGGCAGAAGTTAGTATTTAAATTAAGGTTAAAATTACATTTATTACATCACATTCATTATTCAACAAATTGTATGTTTTTGAGGTGAGACATCCCTGTTGTGTTGAACCAGAATTACAAAATGGCAAAATAAGTCAAAACACAACTATATTTATTCGCTAAGAGAGGGTGGATCACATAGCAGTTTACAACTACATGTTTCGGCCTCTATCGGCCATCGTCAGGTTGTACTACGTCCTGTTATAAAGTAAAACTATACAATATGCAAGGCGCCTATTATTGGTGATGAGATCTCGTCACCAATAACAGGTGCCTTGCATATTGTATAGTTTTACTTTATAACAGGAAGTAGTACAACCTGACGATGGCCAATAGAGACTGAAACATGTAGTTGTAAACTGCTATGTGATCCACCCTCCCTCTCTTAGCAAATAAATATAGTTGTGTTTTGATTGTATTTTGCCATTCTGTACAATTGTATGTTGCTGTATCAGCAATATTAGCCAAGTTTCACTAGTTTCACATACGTTGCTTCCAATTATGTCTCTGAGTGTAGTGTATATACAAATATCAACACAAACCACATATATGGCATATTAGAAGTGCCTTTTTTAGGTTAACCATGTCAGTAAGTTAGTTCTCTTCGTACTTGAATTCTATATGTAAATACAGCATACTTCTTTTAATCTGACTTCCAACAATTTGGAAATTTTGATAGTCCAGCACTTGAGAACAGCAGTACCAAGACCAGAAATTTTGTTTGTTACCAGAAAAAAAGCTTTATTGGTGAAACAGGCCTATCTCACAGACATGTTCAGAAAGGCCTCCAAGAGGGTCTGTACATCAACCATTATTGTGCCCCATCCTCCTGTCTCCTATTCCACTTGCTTCAGCTATGAAGACCCAGAAAACACAAAAGAGGACCCTGGTAACCCTAAACAAGCGGTTGAAGGAGATATCCAAATTGAATACTGTGATTAGTTGTACAGCCCAAGCATAGGAGCAGTAACAAAAACTTAACTGTAAGAATCTAGATCAGTATAGGTTCTGTCTGATAATCCAGAATATTCAATAACTTGGCACATATCTAGTCCCCTGTGAGTCAAATTAATGGAAATTTGCTGTATTTATAAATATTGTAACTTGCTTCCACCACGGACATAACTGAAGGGCAAATATATGAAAATTACTCAATATTCTCACCATACATATGGTTGCCGCATACCATATCTAAAATTAGGTACAACATAGTTATTTTTAAATATCAAATAATGTGATATCAGCATTTGTCATCATTATTTATCTAGATACATCAAACAGCCATACAACAGCCAAGAATGACTCTTTCTTATCCTTGTCATGGTAATTATGAATTGTGGAGACAAATCAATAAACCTACCTAAACTTAAAAGACAAACACAAAACATGTGTTGTTATCTACATTAACTATTTGCATATTTTCCATTTCAATACAGTAACTACACTAAATTCACAGCAAATAATATTTGAGAAAATTTCAGTTAGTGCTAAAATCACAGTTTTGCTTGGATTGGAGAACAATGAGGATAAAAACAATATTGTACAAACAGCACAGAGATATAGAATATTTTGTGTGCAGATACTCACAATCTGAATCTCATACTATAAAAAATGGACTTTTAACACAAACTGAAATTTCCCAAACTTTGTTTTGTGCAAATGAGATATCTGGAACTGTTGCTGTATTTAAACTCATACTGATAAATAAATCATTCAGCGACAACAGCCTGAAAATCCAATGTATCAAGGTATCCAATTTTTTTAAAAACTAAAAACTGGGATGCTTAGTAAAATGGAGATGGGTCGAGGCAACATTTCTAAATCATCATGAAATGAAAGCACAGAGTAATTTATTAATATTACATGAATAAGAGAATGTTAATAACAAATTTATTACATTCAGATAAAAAATGAAAAATGATGATGATGATATAGTTCACTCATGGATGGTACATGTACATATTTGTTCGTCCTTTGTGATCTCAATCCAGACTATGCAATCATTAATCTAAACACCTTCCTCCCTCTCTCCTGCTTGTTGCTGTTACTGGCTTGTTGATGGCTGTCCTATTCCTACAGATGTTTCCCCCCACTGTGGAAAGGTCAAAACGTTTGTGCACATTTCCAGGAATACCACATTTCTATGATTCATAAAAATGCATGACATTGGAATCTCAAATCAAATTTTTTGGACAATGGGACAGCAACCATAAAACTGGAAATGTCCTGGAGAAAGTGGGACATATGGGATATCAGATTATATTACACAAAACAAAAAAAAGCAACAACTCAGTCATACACACTTAACATGTCCATGGTGCTTAGCAAAATTAAGTCTACTTAAAGCTTGATAACGTGTTATCAGCAATGGCTTGTCAAGTGGGCGACTGCTCTAAGGATACTGAAGTAGGAAAAACAGACTCCTTTGAAACAAGTTTATATGCAGTGATTATTCAGTGCAGCCTATTTCACATGAGTGATGTATCATATGCTGTCATAAGCAGTACCCCGTTTATGAGTTACCATTTCATATCACACAGTTTAAAAATGTTGATTGTTCATTTTTGAGCCAGATTACCCTGAGAGTTCTAGCAGAATTCTGAACCATGTCCCAAGTTTCCAGGGATTGGATGCTGGTCACAGTCATCACAAACATGGAGGTCGAAAACCTGGTTGTGCACAGGAACTCCCTTTTTGCCTGTATGACAATGATTATCCCACGTGAGTGCACATCGTTTTTACTAAATGGTAGTAAAACAAACAGTTTATTTTGAATTTTTATCGTTGTACTGTGCATCTTGATAATGTAAAATTCCTTTTTACCAGCAAATGCACTCTTTATTAATCATATAAAATGTTAAGATTTACATTAAAATATCCTACATTCGCTCCTACATGTTTCGGTTCACCCGGACCATCCTCAGGGAGCTCATATTAAGCCTGAATAAAGTTACATTTTTGTAGAAGTAATCAGTAGAAATACATTGTTATAAGGTGTGCAGTATTGTGTCAGCATGTGTTTCAAGCTATGGTGTGTGTACTGCGTACCGGGCAGCTGCCCGGCACACAGTACACACACCATAGCTTGAAACACATGCTGACACAATACTGCACAACTTATAACAATGTATTTCTACTGATTACTTATACAAAAGTGTAACTTTATTCAGGCTCCATACGAGCTCCCTGAGGATGGTCCAGGTGGACCGAAACATGTAGGAGAGAATGTAGGATATTTTAATGTAAATTTTAACATTTTATAGGTTTAATAAAGAGTGCATTTGTTGGTAAAAAGGAATTTTAGTTTATTTTGAAGTTCACATATTTAAGTATGAAAAGTACAGGTCAGTATATAAGAAGGTGGTAAAAAATAAAAAATTTGTAATTTACTACATAAAATGCTAAGTTACCAAATGTTGTCTTTCTTAACTTTAACTGGATTGCTATTTTACCTTTAGAAAGAGAAGTAACACAATATCAATTTCCAGAGATGCAGTGCATGACATCATCAATAATTACCATGATGACATTCATCATATGTACCATGGATTGAATCATTACTCGCAACAGGAGTATATGACACATGATAATTACACTCATGGGTACAGGTAGGTTCATATTTTGTAGACCTGACTAGACATACACAAAAATGTGCCTTTCACTGTGTGCTTGTGCCTGAATACTTTCTCCAATAAATACAAACATTTAAAAAATCAAATACATTTTTGTGCTTAACCCATTTCTTCAGGCCGTACAAGAAAGATTCCATGTAAGTTATGTATAACGACTCTCTCCTTATAGAAGGCACGAAAACATTAATTTTTAAGTATTTCTTGCAGAAATGATCTAGCCTAAAATAATATTACAAAGGGCTCAATCTTGCAGTTTGCAAATTATATGTAGCATGAATTCCCAAACTTCCAAAAGTAATAGGTTTGCCAAACACAATCCATTTTATTCTTTACTTGATACGAAGGAATTCTGTCTTGATTTAATTTTGGGTATTTCAGACACAAAGGCAACTTTGTGTGTGAGTCAGATGTGACATACATTCGACCAGGCTGGGCCAAAAACTGGAACAATAAATGGGTAGCAGTTGTCAACAGTGAAAAATATCCACAAAGTATACGTGTTGAGTTATGCAAGTAAGTAAAGTTTGCATATTTCATATAAGTAGAGGCAGTTTTTTCTCCTCTGAAGCTTAGGATACTGTGTCAGAAAACTGTTGATGCTACTGTATAGGATGCAAGTAAGTAATGGCTGGCATATTTCATGAGTACAGGCAGTGTTGAAAATGGCAGTGTGCTACCTCATGTGGATTTCCCTGTGCCAAAGAATGCACGTTTCTTACGCTTGTAATACCACTGCAGTTAAATTGAGCCTCATCCATGATCAGAATGTCAGCAACAAATTTTAGCCACATGGTTGCAGCCACTTACAAAATTGTATTTGTTTGGTGTCATCTCTTGGTAAGAGTCATATTATGCTTTGAAGATTACATGAATAAAAATCATTATGGTGCAAAATTCTCCACACCTGTATCTGTGCTAAACCAGCTTCCCTAAAAATTCTGCAAATACTTGTACTTTGGCTTTGCGGGACCTGTGCCAGAACATCGCCTTTTTCATGCCATGGATTTTGTGATTTTTATTTGCTTAAGGGAAGGAATCAGTCTGTCTCAGACTGCTGTGTACATTGTCAAGCATTTTTCGATGTGGAATTCTATGAGTTGCAGATTTTTTCTAGTGTTCCATAACTTTAGCCTCACATTTTCCATTGTAGCAACGATATATGGAACACATGTTGGAATATTTCTCACTTGTAAACATGTTAGGCATTTTGCAAACCCCATCATACTGCCACCAAGCACACAGCCACAGCACAGCCATTAGCCAAGACAGTACAGAAGCAACACTACATCAAGTTATAGCATTGCCAACTCGCTTCATTAGTGCCACACAGTAATGGTGTTGAAACAAACTACATTCTGTAATCCAAATGATCTGTTGAACATGCTACTCAAGTCAGGCAACTATATCATGGCATATCCTGCATATCAGAGAATCTGTTTATTATTGAGGCTTAAAATTACTGAGACAGTTTTGGTGAGTCAGTCATAGACAGATGTGCAGTCATACCAATTTCTTGACCACGAACATGAAAAATGATTATGTCAAATGTTTGTGAATGCCAGTGATCAGGGAAATAAGCTAAAAAAATAGTGCCAAATATGGAAGTACTTCCAACAGTACTGAGAAGTGTTGCTTACCTCATCCACAGGTGTACGCAAATTTTTAAAAACTGTATTTATGTAGAATGTTATCATACAATGAATAAATTAATTTAAAATTTCATAAAAGTTTTCTGTCTTTATACTGTAATTGATTATTTCTTATTTACAATGTAATGTAATCCTGAAACTGCCTTTGGCACTAAGAAAATTATTCTGGATTTGTTTTTCATGAAATCAGAGATTGGTGCTTTTAGCAATATATAAAAAAAATAATTTTTTCTGGGTAGTTGATACATTGCTTGCCAACAATGTAAATAATATGTTTAACAGCTTAGGCATAATATTTCTACCTAACAATGAGAAGGAATAAATGTTCATTTAAGAACTCCTCTTTTCTTGTAGGTATGGTGGGAAGCGATGTGAATACCTTCCACCATGTTACAAATCTTTGTGTGTGCAACGTTATGCCTACATTAAAATGTTATGTGTGGATCCCTTCAATCCCCACCATCGCCCAATTGTGGATGTTTTTGAGATTCCCACTGCTTGTTCTTGTTTTGTTGAAAATTTTGTGTACTACTAAGTAAATGTTAATTGCCAAATCCATTCATTATTGTGAATGTGTTGCATTGGTATATCATGTGGCATACAAACCATTACTTGTGTTCTGGCATACAAGCTTTGAAATGCACTTCCAATCTGCCATCCTACAATATTATTATTCCTAAATAAATATGTATTTGTTTACGGTGGTAATCGGATGGATAATGAAACAATTTAATTTCTTTCATAATATATGTTACATCAACTCACTCTGTGTTTGAAAATGGGTCTAGAAGTGACTTATAATGTGATATACTAGGAGGAAACCTCTTGTCTGGGCAGTGTATTTGGCACAGACCGTGCTCAGTCTGCAGAAGCAGTATATTTTAGTGTTAAAATATGATGTGTTTGACTGAAAACTTACCATGTTTCCTCGCCTGTGTAGGATGAGTTGTGATTCTCTTACTCGAAGTAATTTAATACAACCTAAATCAAGTGCAAATTTACAGCACAAAGCTTACTTTAAAAATAATGATTCAAGGGAGGTATAAATGCCAAACATATAAAATTATAAAGGTAACCATCTTCTGAGATGCCTTGCAGTCTGAAATATATGTACCAACATTTCAAACATCAGTACCAGCAGTCTTTTTTGCAAGGTGGTGCACATTACATACATGCAAAGTGACCAGATTTTTTTCATGATGAAAGCTGGACAGTATACTAATATAGTTGTTGTGTAATTAAAATCCTTAATTACTCCTTAGAGTAAAACTGTAGGAAATGTACAAAATTTACTTTTGTTTTTGTATAATTTTTATTGATTGATTTAATAAATTGTTACACAAAAAAGCAAATTGTATCAAAATCCCAAGGTGGTGCAAGTGCACCACCTTGCACCCTGCTGCCAGCGCCTCTGGTTTCAAAGGAATCTGCTGCTGCCAGCATCTGGTGATGATGGTGTCCCAGCCCCATCCTCACAGTTTCCACTTTGAGAACTTCAAATCTCACCTACAATTCTCGTTAAACTGTACATCAAAAGAAAAATTATTAAAGTGATATATAGTAATGCAATTTCCTGTTTGTTTATATAAAAAATATTCTGAATATGATGTTCAGTTAATTATCAGCAAGTCTGGCAGGAAATATGTAACTTGCAATATATTCTTAAACAAAGGTTAAGAAATTCAGTCAGTAATAACAGTCACTTCATTGACACAGTTCACATTCAAACTTTATATCCAAGTACAGTACACAAACAGAATAATAAAGTATTCATATAACCCATGAAGATTCACTGGAGACATACCACCACCCCGAACTGCCCTCCACATTAAGCCTTTTAATAAATGTGTTTATTTACCTTATAATTTCACACCCAACTTTTAATCTCGATTCGTAAATAAATAGTAAATTCTGCCATTAATACAACAGACAATAAATGAAGAAATAAAATCACAAACTGTGTATGTTTCATTTTAAAAAATATCAATTATAATCTTCTTGATACTGTCATTATTTGTACTGGATGATGGTAACAAAAGGATCATTGATGCACAAAGGCCAATTGTTACTGCTTTATTCCAGGCAGAGAAATTATATGCTCTTAGTTGTGGCTTCCGTTGAACCATTTCAATGTGTTGTGTGAGGATTGGGGGTTTCTACATTGTTGATGTTGAGGATACTAGTCTTCTTGGAAGTTACAATATGCAGTGGATAATTAAACATACCATCATTGAAGAATTAATAAGCTCTTGCACTTGGGGTGCAGTAATGTCCACTTGTCTAGTGTAAGTGGTTTTGCCTTCTGCTTCAATTTGTGAACAACCTCAGAGTCATTTGGTTTTGTGTTCACAAGGGATAACAACTGCAGTTCCACAATGTTGTTAGACACAGAGCAGGTACCATCACGTCCTGCATTTCATTGGTGGCATCTTCTAAAGTAGTCAAAAAATCAATGCAATCCTCCACCACTCTTTTGTATACCAAATCAGTTGAGATAAGAACCTCAAGTATTCTATACTAATGTGAAATCAGCAAGTCAAATATCTGAAGTTTGCTATTCTTTCAGTAACTTCATCTCCTTTCAGGAATTTATTTATAATGTTTAGCATCTAGGTGTTTTGGAAAATGTAGTAACAGCTTAGTAAGAACATATTAACCCTTCCAAGTCACTACTTTCTTCCCCACTGTCTTCCCATGTCATGTGTACCAATACAGTGTTCAGAATGTACATGCCTTGTAAACTGATGAAGTGGCACTACAGTGTTTACACCCGTCTGTATGTCATGAACACAAGTTTGTCAATAACGTTGTACAAGTCAAATGATATTAATATTCTTGTAATCTCAATGTTAATGTCCATCTCCAATTTTTTGCACATCAGTTTGTAATTCTGTCATGCACATAACATGGTCTTTGAGTTTTCTATTGGCAATATGATGCATTGGAACACTCATGTAATTTATTCTTGTGTACAAATCACTCCACAAATCCCATGTCATTGCTCCATCAAATCCACTGCAAGTCTTTTATTTCCTTCAAAACACTAGGTCAGATAGCAGTTGCCGCTTTACTTTACTTCCATGATATATTTGTTGGGGGAAGTAGCAGCACTTAGCACTTAGCTCCATGCTGGGCTCTCATATGAATGAGAAACAATGCCATTTCAATGAAACCATCTCCAGCTGCAATTGCGAAAGGTGTAATATCCTTTGACACAAACTTTACCAGCTGCTTTGTTGCAAGTAACTTCAAATCTGAAGAAACTTCTGTTTTTTTTTTAATTTCTACTTTAACTGAGATGAAACTGGTGATGGTGGTTTGGCCAATTTTGCATTTGTGTTTGATGAGATTTGAACTTCTTCATTTGTGTCATGTGTGTGAATACACTTTCTTAGAAATGATATAACTAGCTATATATTTCACTTTCTTGTCACGACAGAAAATGTGACTGAATTTCTGCCACATTGGAGACTTTAAGCTTTGTTTCACACACATTAACTTCTATCATCCTTGTTTTAGTTTGGATGGTATTTCTTCCATTGTAATGCCTTTAGGGCACACTAATTCTTTAATATTTTACCCACACCCATAAAATCACAATGAAATGACTAGTCACTTTCCAAGGTGTAGAGGTAACTTCAGCTTAGTAAGGTGCGAAAGGAATAAGTTGTTG
>Ga0209629_10004640_pt1 | contig 10223 bp, 8 predicted proteins | sample TergutCu122P5_FD_187286 | JGI IMG/M metagenome (GOLD analysis project Ga0209629, IMG submission 187286) | Cubitermes ugandensis P5 segment gut microbial communities from Kakamega Forest, Kenya - Cu122 P5 (SPAdes) (version 2) | ecosystem: Host-associated > Arthropoda: Insects > Digestive system >... | reverse complement strand
GTAAAAAGGCTGATTGTGCGATGGTCACTGCATTTTGTAGCTTGTGTCTTTTTCTTTAAGGCAATCATTGTAACTTCTGTGAAGTCTTTGGGCCACTCTCCAGTTTCATATATGGTGTTGATTAGTGTTGTCAATATTTGCAAACCACCTTCTCCCAATAACTTGCCCACATCTCCAGGTATATCATCATCTCCTGTAGCCTTTCTATTCGTCATTTCCTTTAAAGCTTTTTCCACCTCACTTTGTAAAATATATGGGCCTTTCTCATCTGTATCTACTTCTTCTCCAGGTTCAACTTCTAGGGTGAACTAAAATTCCTCACTAAAATGAAACCTCAAAGCCTAACCTTGGGGGATTTCTTTTTGATACATCATGTATCTTCGACACCTTTATTTGAGTTTGTACAGCTGTATTGTATTGGCAACCCTAAATTAATATGACCTGAAATGTACAAGATGACAGAAGTATGTAAGAGAGTCATGAAGCTATGTGTTATATATACATTATCATTTTTATTAGAATATACAGCTTCCAGTAAAGACATAATGGTATTTCAAAGTACTAGTGAATTCAGATCTGGAAATTTATGTTTTAGAAGATTAAGACATACTGTCCCCATTCTGTATCTGTGTGTAGAAAACATATCACCAAACAAGTATGTAAAACAAAAGATTTTGCTATGTTTCGCATACCATACTGCTGAACAAAGCCACAGCAACTGGCATAAGGATCACACAGAAATCTACAACTACACTTTAAAAACCATGCTATTGTTAGGCACATTGTTATAGGTTAAGAAACAAGAAGTATGTCACAGCAAAACATTATCAGGAAAACAATGAACTACATAAGTGGGTGCTGAATACAGGCAGATATAATATATGTACAGCAAAAACTTTAGAGTCCCTTAGGCTATCTCCTGAATGTACTGTACTGACCAGGCACATGCTGCCACTGTGACAGACAAGTGTGCATGCATATTACAGTAGGCAAGGCACAAAGAACTTTTTAAGTTGCAGAAAATCTGAAGGCAAATATCATGATATGTCTCCAAATAAGACAGTCAACTAACACTTATGGGGGTTCTTTTCAAATGACCTGTATTTCAGTGGTAATTAATGCAGTATAATACAAATACTTCATAAAGTAACAAACATTTAAAAACATATATTACTGAAGTTTATAGTATACAAACCTTTGCTCTGAACGATGTATGGCATCATATATGGGGCCATTGAACTCTTCCAATACAAAAACAGTATCCCATGAGCCATCATTTATGAATTCTGCACCAGTTGCTGATAACACGACAGGAACATCAAAAGCCTTCAAGAAAATTATTTAAAATTATAACCATATAGGTATAACAATCATGGTGGTGGTGGTGGTGAGGCTTATCATCTCCATCAGTAGCCATCTACTATTATACTATTCACATATTCAATATTTTATACACAATCTACTAACTATCATTATGTTCAAATCATAATTTTAATTTACATTACCATTAAAATTACATATAGTATCTTAATCCTACTCTGTACAAGAAGCTGCCTAAATAAAAAATTCTCAATTCCGAAATCATGTATGTAAGAATGATGATGGTTCAATGACATTATTATTTAGACAATGACAATTCCACAACAATGGCTGTATCTTACAGAAGATCTATGCAATGTAAACAAACACTTGTTCTATTCCGTTCTGTTCTAATTAATGACGAGACCATTGCATATGGGCACTGAAAAGTCATCGAGACCTGAACAATTATCAATCACATCATACATATACCTTGGTGTAGCGTAGTTTTATGAAAATAGGACATAATTACCTGTGCAGCATCGAAAATTTTTGAATCATTACCAAGCTCTCCAACAAGGCAAATTCGAGACCGAATTCTTGACAAACTTGTCGAACCTGAAAGAGTTTGGCATGTGACAAAATAATTCCTAGTACTAACCTAACCTTACTTACAAACTTTGCAGGATTTAAATAGTAGCTCCTGAAATGAGCTACACTATAATAAATGCACATAAAATATACGTAACACTCACACACACTTTGCTCAGGTCCTGTGTTAATGTTACTAATATTTGTCATTCGTGACTCGGTGAGACAAACGGTAGTCTCGTCCATCTTGGCTGGTCAAACCATCGAATTCTACACAGCACTCGCTTTAAAATAACCACAAACAAATCATTTCAAATCATTGTAAACATCGAAAATTTGTTCCGACGATATTTTTATCATTAACTCAGTTCCTTCTTCGCCATGACGTAGTTCCTCTGGTATTTTGTACTTCACGGCATTTCCATTCGAACTGCAACAGCATACCATTCAAACACTTACGGAGCCGTTGATTGGCCAATATGTAGCACGTGACCATGACATCAACCTCGTACACATTCATGGACGCACACCCACGCTCTACGCTCGCAATAATAGCTCCAAACCTTGACCAAATAAAAACGGTCAAATCCCTGTGATGTAAGAGCAGAAGGAGTGATTAAGTGACGGCGCCCAGTACATTATAATGAAGCTAAATTAAAGTTCCGGTGCAAGGCGACATGAACTCGGCCGAAAACCCAGCTTTACACTGAGATATGGGACTTCGGAAATACTCCGATGGTTAATGGCAGATAGTGTGCAACATTCAGAGATGACTTAGGGTAGTTTCCGTACATACAACGTCCACACACCGATATACTGCAGTATAATTATAGTTCTGTGATTTTTACATTCTGAACTGTATGGTATTAAGCATTATGCAAATTTGATATGCTCATAACTTCTCTCAAAATGTAGCTTTGATGCATTAGGATTATTTTCAAGAGCTTGATCTTCAACAGACTTTTCAAGGGTTTATTTACTACATATTACATAGCATTCTGGTAATTAAGAATGGGCATATGAATATACTGACATCTCTGTATTTGCTCGTATACCATCCTCTTTACTAACATCTAATAGACAGGTATTCCAGTTTTGAAAACCCCCAAACTGGGACACTTAATAATAGCAGGCAGTGGGCAGGGGTAGAAGGCAAAATAAAATAATAATAATAATAATAATAATAATGATGAGGAGGAGGAGCAGAAAACTCAAACTCAAGACACAATGTTCACTCACTGATTTTTCTTTACATATCCAAGTCTCATGCTGTGCGGTCTCAGTCTAGGATGTATAATTTAGACGACACACATCTTCCTCTTTCTCTTCTGTTCCATCCTGTTATGGCTGGTTGATGGGTGTCCTACTCCTACAGAAGATCTCTCCCACTTTGGGAGAGTGAGAATATTCATAATCATTGCCAGAAATTTTTATGACTTGGACAGTCCAGGACATTGCAGTATAGTGGGACAGAGCTCTCTGCAACCAATAAATCACCGGCTTTTCTTCATGGTATTTTGTTCTTCCCAAACAAAATAAATATCATCAGCACAGACCAAAAGCTGATGTGCCCCATACAATTTCAGTCATACCTGATTGATACTGGCATATAGCACACCAAAGATGAAAGCAATGACAATAAAGCATTTCCTTATTTCAGACCATTCTGAAAAAGAAGTGCATTATATCATAGAAATATTTACCTACACTGATGTTTGCTGTAAGCTGGATTTTAAACATATTTACTTATCCTAACTAGCTTCCTGGGTATACTAGAAAGAAGGAACATTTCTTTGTGAGATTTGGGATTCTTACAGTGATGTTTCTGAGGACTCATGTCTTCTTGGATGACACCATTTACTGGGTGAGCGTTTACTGACACTGTTTGACAGACTGGAATGCACTCCAGGAAAGGCATACTGTCACATCCCACAAGACCTGAATCCCCAGTATACTACTACTTTTGATAAGTATAGGAAATATTAGGAGTAACCATGTTGTATTGACAGATGGAAACAACATTTTGACACATCATTCCAACCTAAAGACGGGAAGGGGAAAACCATATCATCTGTGCCATACATTGAGCAGAATGCTAGATGCCAACAGAACAATTCTATATCCTTCATACAGTTTTGGGCTCAGTAGGTATTAAAAGTTTGAATTCAGGAAAATGAAATTGTAAAATCTGTATCCTTTAAGGCAAACTCTTGCTACAACAGTTTCAATATCTACATTTTTCTAGGTGTCATGTTTTACCAACCGTAAAACACGGACATTTGACAAAATGAGGTGCAGAAATAGAAATCACATATATTAAATGTATCCAATCAGAGCATACTGAATATTTATGGTTGGAATAAATCTTAATGTATTGTTTGCTTTTTCTCATTTATGACATTATTTGGACATCATAATGTGACCGTTACTAGAAGTTCAGTGTGATATGTTACGTACTGTAGTATAAAAAATTTCAATTTTTGTGCTAGAATTATTTTTAATTCTTAGAACTCTGTTGTATTTTGTGATTACCTTCAGTGGCGTACAGATATAAAAAATTAAAGTCAGCACAAGTAAATGTAGTTAAAATTTCATCTAATTGTACACAGTGACCTATGCAGAACTATGCAGTGACAGTGTTATGAACTCTGAACTCCTAATAGCAACAGTATACATTAGTAATCTAGCAGTTTAATGTGAATCGGTGCCATCGCATTGTAGGTAATTTCCAACAAACAACATGTACACCCTCTTGCTCAAGACTTCATCTACAATAATAGATCCTGAAGTGTAATTACCAGCAGGAAACTCTAATAATTCTGGCAGTACCATGTAGTGCTATGTCAAGCACGTTACACAAACAAAATTTCAGTCACTAAAATTGGTTTATTGTTACACACAAGTTTGAGTCATTTCTGACATTATATTTAACGTTAATTTCCATTTAGAACCCTTTATGAATTGCTAGATTTAATCTAGAAGATCAATAGATTACCAGACTCCAGAAAACTACAAGAATATTACAGTTACCTAGAACAGCAGGAGCATTAAATGTGGCTCTCACGGCTGATAAATATTTTCTCATAAAAGTAATATAAAAATATGTCAAAAAATGGTTAACATCTGTGAATGCTCCTTTTCAATAAAATGTCTCTCTTCCAGCAACAATGTGAATATCAAATATATAGTACAGGAAGTTATAAAAATCTTGAAATACATTCTGTCTCTGGTGAACATTAAGAGCAGAGAATATCCTACTGACATGTAATAATTTCCTGCATCACTGCCCTTTAGTTTCAGTTACAGATATTTGTTACCAGACAACTACATGGTGTTGAACATGTCTTGTTCAATTAGATGTATCACAGCTGAATTGGTCATCTTATAGTCAGACACTGCCATGACTTTGTCACAAAAATTGCAAATACAACAAATTTTTCAGCCTACACACAATTTTGAAATTCATGAGGAAATCTCACATTCTCACGCATCGTAATTCAGTTCTAGAACAGCAGGAGCATTAAATGTGGCTCTCACAGTTGATAAATATTTTCTCATAAAAGTAATATAAAAATATGTCAAAAAATGGTTAACATCTTTGAATGCTCATTTTCAATAAAACGTCTCTCTTCCAGCAACAATGTGAATATCAGATATATAGTACAGGAAGTTATAAAAATCTTGAAATACATTCTGTCTCTGGTGAACATTAAGAGCAGAGAATATCCTACTGACATGTAATAATTTCCTGTATCACTGCCCTTTAGTTTCAGTTACAGATATTTGTTACCAGACAACTACATGGTGTTGAACATGTCTTGTTCAATTAGATGTATCACAGCTGAATTGGTCACCTTAGAGAGTCAGACACTGCCATGAATTTGTCACAAAAATTGCAAATACAACAAATTTTTCAACCTACATATAATTTTGAAATTCACGAGGAAATCTCACATTCTCACGCATCGTAATTCAAGAAATGCATGTTTCTTGGCCTTCTGCAACATTACACAAACCATTGCTGGTTAAAAGAACTGAAAATACCTTGGTAAAAAGATCTTAAAACTTTTTTACACATTGTTGTTTGTATGTCATATCTGAAACAAATGAGAGCTCAAAAAATTAACTGAGCAGATAATTCAGAATACCATTCAGTTGAAAACCACTGCCGGCCTCCATTCAAAAAACATACAAGTGTATCAAACAATGCAAGTATGTTACCCATCCAGAAACATTAGAATTTCTGAAGTCCATGGTTCCAATGTAAAAATAAAGTATAAATTCTGAAATAGCAATGACACCTGTTGTGCAGAAAAATCTGAAATAAAAATTGCATCCTGTTATTTGTGATTTTAATTATGTTCAACTTAAATGTCTGTAATTAAAATGACTGTACCAGCTTTACTAATATAATCAGTATTTACAGGAAGTTTTTCATGATAACATCATTAGCTTCAATTACAATCAACACTACCAACACTCTTTACAAAAATTAAATAAAGAAATTAAACTAAAGCAACTTTGGTTGCCTTTTTAGGGTTGTAATATCGAGGATCTTGTTCATAGAGTTCTGAGGCTGATGAGATGGTCCTTTTACTTTAGCCTCACCTCTGGCACCATTGCCAGGTCTGGTCAGCCTCTCAACATATTCGTCTGGATTATTTCCTTCCTTCATCTGTGCAACATCTCCACCAGTTTCACCTAAAATTACAAAACTAAATACAGTGAAATCCTGTTAAGATGTCCTTGCTTAAGTAGATTTCTCACCTAAGAAGTCAGAATAATTGAATACCAAAATGTTTCCATATGCTTAACATATTAATTGGCCTCTTAATACATTTCCCACTTAAAAGGATTTCCTGCCTAACAAACAAAAATTTCATGATGCAATGATGTTTTCATCCATTTACTACATTTTCACATCAAAATGTTAACTTCCCATTCATTCAGTTTGTTAGCAATATATAGTGATGAAATAATGCCCTCACTGTATAAAGACTTACATCCAAGTTCTTTATCACTACTGCAAACACATGTACGTACGTAAGATGCGTATGTTAAAATCTTTCACCAAAGTACAATCAGCAAGATAATAAATGCATATTTCATTATTTATAAGATTGGTTCTAAGTGAAAGATTAAATGCAGTTTCATATTGTATGCACAATATGTCCATTGCATATAATCCTAAGCCTAGACATCAGATTCCAACAGCACTGTCATGGCTCATGTGTAATTCACAACATGAATCAGCACAACTTTAACGGACAACTTTGTGGCTCTTAACTGTTTTATTTTGATCTCAACAACTTGGAGTACTGTGTGTGCAGAATTGCTGCACTGTATGTACCTTTTGTGTTCACTTCATACTGTTTGTGTATGTATAGTTTTAATTTTGTGGAGACAATAATTATTAAACACATGGTCAGCATGGCTACACAATAATAGACAAAATTGTAACATATGCATCAGAAACCTGAATATTAACAAAGAGAGATAGAAAGCAAATAACCATTTTTTGAAAAGAAAGTGTATACAAGAATTTTAGGCCCAGTATATGACAATGAAAAAGAAATTTGGAGAATATTAACCAATAAAAAAATTTATGCAGTGGTTAAAAAACCCACTATAACATAGACAATAAGGTTAAATAGATTGCATTGGTTTGGGCATGTACAGAGAATGGAAGAAAATAGAATTCCCCAAAAAGTATAATACATGAATTTGGAAAAAATGAGGCTGAGAGGTAGGCCAAGAAATAGGTGGCAAGATGAAGTGAGGGAGGATGGAAGACTAGTTGGTGGAAAAGGGTGGAAGGAAAGGGTATATAACAGACACGCATGGAAGAAGGTCCTGAGAACAGCAAGGAATCGTTGCATTCTGCATATGCTAATGGAATGAATGAATGAATGAATGAATGGTCAGCATGGCTACTACGTCCAAAACTGGCCTAAAACATACACTGCTGGCAATTCAAGAAAGGCTGGATTTATAAACATGATGGATATTCACTTAAACGTTTTCTGGCCAGAAAACACGTTTAGAACTTCGCATTTCTGCATCAACTTAAAATAAAATAAAAGACAAAGTACTCAGTCTGTAAGTGAACAGCTCAGCCAGGAAAGAAGTGACAATAGCAAAATCAGTATTTATGAAATAGTTCCAAAAAAAAATGGGCTTCCCATCTACCAGCTGTGCTTGTCAAAAAAAGTCTGGTATTCAGAAATGTGTCAAAATCACTAACGAAGGTAAGACTTGAAATGTAGGCAAATGGAATGTCAATTTCAATACTGAATTACAAAATGTTTTCAGGCTTACCATTTTAAGGCATTTTCCTGCTTAATCAGCCAAATTTGTGGAATTTTTCTAGGAATGTCTTAATGGTGTTTTACTGTAATACGTTGTCATGTGGTACAGTCTAATATACATTCATGTTACTGTAGTATGTCTGTTAAGTTATTAAATTTATGCAACAGGAATTTTATCAGAGTGGGATAAAATGTCCTGTACTGCAGAAAGGAATGCAGCATCGTTATGCATTTCAAGAATTTTAGATGCATTGGGAAAATAATAATTATTCATATCCAGAACTCATTATCACTAGATTACGATTTCATTACTGTTATTCACATAAAATTTCTTAACTCTCTCAGAAGTGTCACTGACTTGATCCCATACCCATAAATAGTTACATCAGCCTCTGTCACCATCAGATTTTATGGGCATATTCATATTTTCTTCAATTTGTTATGTACAACAGGGAAAATAACAATTCAGTAACATGTGGAAACAGTTACAAGGCTGACTCACAAATGGAAGCACAATGCAGTTCGTAAACCATGTGTGTGACCTACACTGTACACGAGAGTGTGCAAAACTAACTCAGACCACTTACAAAAAGTACTGTCAGTTAGAAATGCAAACTTTTCACACATCTCAAAACAATATAGCGAAATAATCACCACAATGTTCTGAAAAATACCTTGAGATGGCAACAGGTGGTATCGCTCAAGGTACTTCAGTTTTCCAAGAGACAAATTTGTGGTTTTCATTTCCACATTGTAGAAAGTTACATCTTGCAATCTCTCTGCTCCTATACCTAAAAACATACGAGGTATACAGTTATGCCAGAATCATTCTGATCAGATACCTAAACACAAATTTTATATTACTGATACACATCATACAAATGATGGGAGTGTAAAAACTAACAATCATCATTTACAGTTGGGAACTTGCTGGTAAAAACTGGCCAACTCAACAGATGAAAAGAGCAGTTGGCCCAGTTGAGTTTATAAAATATAATGCAGAAATGGAATAAAGGCACACTCCAACATGACATCATCCAGGGATGATGGTGGTGGCCACGACCGAAACATGTCGAATTTTTGTAACACCTTTTTAACTTTTTAGTAAGTTAGTAGATTTTTATTTTGCAAATCGTTGGTAACTCTTTCATACTTGACTTAAGAATGCACAGTATGAACAACAATATAAAGATTGTGGACACCCAACAGCAAAGAATTATCAACTTCTACAGGAACAACAAAGACAAGCTGCTTAGAACTAACATTGCCATCTAGACCTTCCATGATGATGGTGACTGCCACCAAAACATGGATTTTTGTAACACCTTTTTAACTTTTTAGTAAGTTATTGGATTTATGTTGTGCATATTATTGGTAACACTTTCATATTTGACCTTAAGATGAAATAAATTGGGTATATTGTTTCATGAATGAGAGTAGTGGATCTAGAAATAGGCAGCACCCCTCTGTTCAGACTGCAACTCCAAAATAAACTGTGACCTGTATAAGTATAAAACAAGTATGTTACCTTGATCACTCTGCTTCAGGTATTTGAGGGCCAAAGTATTAATCTGAATGCTGGTATCTGATTCGCTACTTTCAGATGTAATGGGCATAATACCAAGGTGAGGACAGTGCACTGAGTCAAACTGCTGAGCCCTGCAAGTTGGAACCATGCAATAACAAAATGACATCAACAAAGTATGTATCTCGCTCATACCACACAACAAATGCTTCTAGAGAAGTTGTTATGCAGTTAGTCAAGAAACTTCTATTGAGCCCAAAACTTATTTACCATACCGCTGGTCCCTTTCTTGAGCTGAATCAAGCCACCCCCTCACCCCACTTTATTTTAAATTCAGTCTTTATTTAGTATTATTGCTAGATTTACACCTAGGTCTTCTAAGTGGTCTATTCACTTAAGGTTTTCCAACAAAAACTTTATATGAACATATCACTTTGCCCATGCATTCTATATGCCCTCCCCACTCATTTCTCTCCATTAATGTTCCTAATATACAGTAA
>Ga0209629_10004639_pt1 | contig 10225 bp, 6 predicted proteins | sample TergutCu122P5_FD_187286 | JGI IMG/M metagenome (GOLD analysis project Ga0209629, IMG submission 187286) | Cubitermes ugandensis P5 segment gut microbial communities from Kakamega Forest, Kenya - Cu122 P5 (SPAdes) (version 2) | ecosystem: Host-associated > Arthropoda: Insects > Digestive system >... | reverse complement strand
CTTGTGAGATTTGCAACACACACACACACACACACACACACGTGTTAAACTTGTGCCTGAAATACTGTGTGCAATCCAGCCTGTTGTTTTCTTTGTGCACACTGTTCCACTGATTTACTTGGTCAGTATAGTTGATGATGGACAGTGATGATGGCATTACCTGTTTGCAAACTGGGTGCAGCGTAATTTTGTAAGAAGATATTTGCTACGAATTGAAAGTAATCATCATTAGAACTGTTGAAAAGATTTGGGTTATTGGTTTTAAATTGATCATTATGTGGACTGGGCTTAACTGATTTTATCAGACTGTTCAGGGAAGTTGTGAAAGTTGGCTTGTTGCTTAGGCTGCATCTTGTTGTTTGGTGTATAAAAATTTTATGAAACCAACAGGTTTCCTCCATTGATAAATTGCAACTGTATGTGTATATCCTCTTATTCTTCGTTCCCAGCACACAAGAAAATTTAGAGTCAACTTGGAGTTGAAGCAAACAAAAGATCATGCACCAAGAGTGAAGCAGTCAACACAGCTAGATTTATTGTAGAAACATTATTTGTTTTTACTTAAAATTGCTACATGTTTCAATCCCTGAGGTTCATTATCAAGCAAGAATGTGTAAAAGAATGTCAGTCAAGAACATTTAGAACTCTTGTTTTTATGAGCAAGCTGTCCTACTTACAAATTGTATTTATATGTTTGTATTATTGTTTTAAAATCCAGATAATAGAATTGTCATAAACACAGATTGTAAGAAATGATCTCTTTCATGCATATGAGAATTTTGAATGTTCACCAGGGTCCTTTACACATTTGTGCCTGATAAGCTAAGACGGTTTGATACATGTAGCAGTTTTATATAAAAACAAATAATGTAATAAAAATGGTTGTGTTGACTGATGTACTGTTGGTACATAATTTATGGGAAAAAAAATATATCATCTGTTAAGATTAACAAAGGTGAAAGATTTGTATGCTGGCATGATAACAAGAGTGGTATTAAAATCTCATTGTGCAGTCCTTTGGAGCACTGAAGTGCACCATGCCATTTACAGATTTGTTTTTTACTTGTTCCTTCTGAATTGTAAAACATATTTCAACTTTTGGTAACAAACTGGCAAGGAACTTGGTATTTGCAAGTGTGAGAGTTATGCATGTAACACATCTTTTTGCCTAATATGAGTAGATTTGATACAGTGACTAGTAGCCTTTGTCATATAATTCAGCTCATGGTGCTGAGTAGCTGTTATATATTAAGTGTTAAAAACACAGCACGGAATTCTGGTAGTTGTTTCTGTGACCATAGTAGTATTGAAATATGGAAGTGTCCTCATTCATTTAAACTTATACTACCAAAGTGCCCTTGCTTCACCAAGGATATGTTTTCTCGGGGTGTCACTATCAGAGTACATAGGCAATGAAGCAAAGTTCACTGACTGCTGTTACTTTTACACACACTGAACTGCGCTATATGCGCTCACCCCTGTAATCCATAACACACAACAATTAATTTCAATTGTGCATGTGTTTTGCCAAAAATTGATGACTGCTTATTGGTAAATGACTGATATACCATACAGTTCACCTTAAAATAGAGTTCAAATTTATTCTTATGGAGATTTGTTAAGTAGGCAGTAAATTTCATACAAGCATATGCCATGTGTAGTATGGTTCCTGTGCTGAATAACATAATGCTAATCGACCTGCATCTGGAGAGACTTGTTTGCAATAAAACTGTGCAGTCCCAGCTATAGTATATGGACAGCTCAACTCATCTCCTTGGTAACATGTTAGTACTATAGCAGGTATTATTTCAGTACTCCATGACACAAACATTTTTTAGTTACTTTCAGGTTTTCTTTTTGCATAAATACAAAATGTAAGAAAGGGCAAACTGCACGGACACGTCTGTGCATAATTATTTTTACTGGATATAAAAAAGCGTGTGTGTAAAATGGGCATAGCTGTGGTTGTTAATTGTAAACTACTGTCTACTGCCAGGTTTAAGTTTATAAAATGGCAGTGTTTTGGAATTTCGTACATAATTTTATGCAGTTTCGTGGTTGGGTTTTAAATTGACCAGATTAAAGTGTTCTGAGAATTATGGTTGGTTCTTTTAATCCATTCCATCTTGCACTTTCACCTGTGTGTAACAAAGTAAACTGTCATATTGAAAAGGAAGACTGAAATTGTACTGAACTATACCTGGTGGCTGCATGGGCTAAAGCTGTGACCTCTGCATCTTGTAGTTTGAACACCAGATGGCCGTGTTAAATGGTAACACTTTCTCCATATATACATCTCAGGTGGTTGCAATGGAAATGATTTGAACTGATCACAAATGTTGTAATATAACTGTATTGACTTTGCAAAACATTTTAGGTGTAACTGCTTATTTCTTACATGGAATAATCCTGAGTACTTCTGTAGCAGTCTGTTTCTCTGAAGGCAGCTCAGATACCTTCCATTTATTTCTTTCGTGCATTTTTTAGCATAAATATTTGTACTCAGTGTTTCAAAATCATTACCCAAATTTATTTTTTGTACACCAGAAATACCACTTCTGTTTGTCTGCAGTTACCATTTCTGGGACTGAGATTTTTGGCCAGGTTGTTGGCACTGCTGCTTGGTATTCAGGGGGTCCTGGGTTAAACTTATGTCTCTGAGACCAGCTGTCTGGATGATGTTTCATAGTCTACTTCATTTCCTTGACACAACAGCCAGGGTGTTAACAGAAATGGGACTTCACTCACCTCACCATCCTTTCATTATACACAACCCACTATTTGACCTGAGCTGTACAAGCATCACTAAATGAATCGTAAATAAATAGATAAATGATTGAAAGAAATTCTTGGGGTTGCAAGCAATTAGAAACTGTACTAGTGCACATAGTACTATATCTCTTCACATTTTAGATATGTAGAAGAAAGTACATTTCCAGGTTTGATCCACAGTTATGGTGCATGATTGTTTTATAAGAAAACGAGTAGTACCTTTCCATGTTACAGCAGGATTCAAAGCTGTTTTCATTTGGCATGTTGGTACATTACCAATGCTATATGTAAAATATTCTCAATCAAAGGGTTTTATTTTCAGCATGTGTACTGAACTTTAGACTATATAAATTTCCTGAACTAATTTTTAATGTATCACAAATGATCATATTTTCATAAAAGAAAGATGTAATTAAGTCTTAGTTTGATTCTGTCATTGAGTTCTGTTTAAAGTTGACCAACATAGCTTGCAGTTTGGAGGCAAGGTTTGTGCATGACATAATACGGTGTGTATCATATACATTGTGAAGGATTTTATAATGTGGATGATGTTTGAATATACTGTTTTGTGTATTCCTAAACAGTGAGACAATCCATTAAACAATGTGATATTATTTGACACCCCTTACTGTTTTGGTTAGGATGTTTTGTTTTAAATGTTAGCATACTGCATTAGGATATCAAGTGAAAGCAAGCACTACACAATGGAAGGGAACTTTGTAGAAATTGGTTCATGTAACTACAAGGTTGTATCTTTCTGTTGGCATGTTTCATACATGCAGTTTGGATATCTGAGGTTCTCAAAGAGGTGTTGCTGAAGAATCAGTGTGTGGAGTTCATGATCAGTCCTGTGTTCATGTGGTTTTTGGATATGTTCTATTTTCTGTTCAGAAACTACAGGTTTTTAGGAACTGGATGTTTCCATTCGTCGGTTAAAGTGCAGTTTGGGCCAATACATAGAACTGTTTTCAGTCTCATCCAACTGTATCCACTTGAGAATTGAAACAGATCAAGTTAATGATACCTTATGTTTTCAGAACACTAGATGGGGACAGTCTAGAAACTGTGTAATCTTGCATGTAAATACACTGTCATCTTAACTGTACAGAATTTTAAGTTTTCGTTCAGTTTAGTTTCAAAATTAGTAATTGGTTTGCATGAAATGACTACAGCTTAATGCATTTCCTTTTGAATATACAGTACAATATTTCCTACTTCTAAGCATATTATTTGTACGTGTATGTTGAAATATTAGTTCTGGGCAGAACTAGTGAACTCCCCTTTCCATGACCCAAGTGGCATTTGTTTTACATAAAAATCATGTGTGCTTTGCAATGGGAGACCAGCATTGGTATTCACTGATTCATATGTTTCAAAATGAGTGCTTTGAAGCACAAATTTAATGTAACATATACTGAGTTTTTCTTGCACTAAACACAGTTTCTCTCACAAAGACCTCTTGGTGCTGCACAGGGAATCACAGGCTGTTTGTGAGTAGTTACAGATTCCAAATATGCTGTGTCAGAAAAATGCACAATTTTTTAATGTTAGAGGAAGTGGTACATGTAATGACCATTGTGCCTTATAAGGATTTATTTAATATCTGCTTGTGCTGTCTTTACTTGAGATAATGAACCTGTTCAGTAGAATTGGTCATTTTAATGACCTCTAAGTACTATGCAAGTGAAATTTTTGTAGCGAGGCCTGTCCTGAAATATGTGTCCCTGTGGATTTTATTATGTGTATGGGTGTGTAGCAGTATGAAGTAGCAGTGTATCAAGAAGTGGGCTGAGAAGCATTAAAGAAAGTTGTTACATGCTGTAAACATGTGAAATATGCAAGTAGAAATCAGCAGTAGGGAGCGGCAGTATTCCCACCTGCATTGCCCATACGTTTATATGTGAATGTTTCTGTTTCATATCAGAGAAGATTGAAGTGTTTTAATTTTTATGTCAGAACCTACGTGGCATCAAGAGGTAGATGTCTGTAGCCATATTTTCCGTTTACTAACCGAGTAAACGTTTTGTCATTGTGTAACCCTGCAGGTTGTATATGTGGGTGCATTTTTCGAAACCAACGGAAGTTTTATACAGCTCCAAACCCGCTTGTGCTCGGGTTGCATGTGGTGGCTCTTAGTAGTATACAAGATTGCACAACAGATGGCAGGAAAGTGTATTTCTACGTTGCGTAGTACCGAACGTAATTATATCCTGTTGCCGAAAAAATGTCTGCAAGGAAATAAATTCGCAAATTATTGGTCACACGAAGCTTTGGCAAGGATTTTCTGTTATGGAGTATATATGTAGTATTAATAAGTAGATTTTTGCTGAGACGTTATTTAGCAGGTATGAGGAAATAGTTCGAAATTTGACCAGAAATTCTTACTAATGGTGTTCTCCTGGTATTATGTTACTTGTTTCAGCAAATAGTGTAAAATTTTTCTAATTGCAGTGCGTTAAAACAGTTTAGTAAAGTTCTGTGAAATAATTGCTAGATTTTATGCATGAACATGCGTAGAGACAACAGCTGGGAGATGTTTATCGGCGGCTTCCCGCCCGGTAACCGGTTTACGTTGTGCACGTAAACACGTCCGCCTGGAAAAGTAGTTCCGTATGTTTATTGTAAATGCTCTGTAAGTGTAACGTTTTGCTAGTTTCAATGTATAAAAGTGATTTTATACCAATGCTCCAAAATATGAGAGTGTCCTATAATAGGTTTTTTTTCAGGAACGTGTTTACAACTGAGATGCCTTTGCGCAGTAATATATAGTAACGTTGTGATACACTTCAGCTGTTTCCCGCCAAAGATCGCCATTACAAAACGCTGTGAGGCGTTGTATGTGCGGTTTGGCTTGGGTTAACGTGTTGCAGAAGTGTCAGTTTTCTTGTGTTTGTGTGAAACAAATACAGTTACTCAATAGTGTGGAGTGTTAAGATATGTCAGTATTTAAACGGAGTGAGGAGCAGCGTTGTTTGGACGAACTGAGACACCGCGACGAAGAAGTTATCGGTAGTTTGTGCAGGTAAGCAAACCCGCCCGCCTTGTGACGCGCCGCCCTGTGAGTGGGCGGTATTTAGGTGTTTCAAATTGTCTCCACTCTTTTTAATACTATGCAGTTTTGTATTTTAACACAATACAAGTTGTAATCTACGCAGTTTATTGTTGAGATTGGTGGGTGTTAATGATAACATCACAAATATAAACTGTAATATGGTTTTATAACTTCGGTGATATCGCAGTCACCAGACGTGGCGTGCTTGCCGGTAGAGCAGCTCAGCTGTTAGGTTCTCGCCATGTTGTTCACTGAAGTCACATGGCGTAATTCTCTATGAGTAAAAGACATATGTACTTAGAAATTGAATGTTATAGTTTTTTTGTTGTGTATGGTTCTTCCGTTTTCTGCTGTGTTAATTGACGCGGTTGTGAACTAATGAGTGTGTGTGTGTGTAGATTGGTTTTTGTGCAGGTATGTGTCCAACCACGTGGCTTGTTGGAGATGTGTACGATTAGTGTAGTTTTTTTTTTTATTAACGAGACAAAATTGACAGCCTAGGAACATATAGCGTGGTTGTTGCATGCAATGATGAGTGTCCCAGCAGACTATTATATTGCATGTTTTTCGAGATGCCTACGGTGTTCTATATCGTAAATGGTAGGAGTATGTGTGTGTTGCTTACGTGTAATGATGTCATGATCATTGTTGTCTGCAGAATGCCCAGGAGGGTTTTTAAAATGTGTCGCGTTGTGGTTTACCGTCTTAAATAAAGTATTTAATGCCATTTGATAGTAATTGATGTGCTATTTGCAGTAAGGACATGCTGCCCCTTGGGTTTAGTTCCGACATCAGTAACATGAGGTACCGCCCACTTACGTTACGTGATCATGTTTGTGTTGAATGGTGGTTGGTTATGTGCATGTTTACACAGGATAATTTATGTGTATTATACATTATTGTCTGGTGTGTGTGTGTGTGTGTACATGCATGCTTAAAGCTTCACACCCGCATCTTGTAACAACTTGAATCACACGACTGATTTTTACATGGAGTTAGTGTGGAGGCAGGACCATGCTGCAGTCCTGTAATAGAAATACGGAAGGAAACTACCGATAATGCAAAAGAAGAATTAGAGGCGTGTAATATGCAGCTTAGTTTTTCTCATTATGTGAATTCTTTGACTGTGACTTCCCGTCAATTGTGTGTTACCTGTTCGTTTTAACGTAACATTTGTATTGTGTGTAAACAGTTTAATGGCGAACTAGTTACGCATGTTGATATAAGTTCGTGTTGTGTTTGAAGTGTATTTCATCGACACGATTTTCTAAAGATATAGTTTAATATCACATAGTATAACTTTAGTATTGGCTCCCGTTTCGGAAAGTTGTTCTGGTAAATGTGTTTCCGTTTGGGTTTACTCTCGATTATAAAAGAAAGATGAATGAAACATTGACTGGAAAACTGATGACGTCAGTACAAACACATCGTGCGTGTGCAGTTACCATCAGCATCACGACCCTGTCCCCGTAGTGAGTTCCTCCCAAATCCTACAAGCTGTAATTATGTAGCATTGTGACAAGGCAATTTAGTCGAGAGCTCTGCTGGGTTCTTTGCAAAGGAGCGATTGATTACTGTATTGTACTTCGCGACATTATAATGAGTGATTACATAGTTCGATACGTCGGGTTGATTTATGAGTCGAGATGTATTCTTAACACAGTTATTTCCTGTTTTGTTCATGTTAATGTTTTCAAGCGTGTATGTTGCAAGGATACCTTGCGTCCGGTTTTTTTTTGCCGCGGAGAAGCGAAGATACATAAAATATGACAGGAGCCATATGTCAACTAACGATGTTGCCGGGCTTATGTAGATACTGCATACAGTGGCTGCTGGACAGGGGTAAGTTTTATGAACGTGGTTCACTGGACCGGACATGGACACCTTATTAAATTGCTGTGTCTGTTGATATAAGTGTTTAGGATATTCCAATGTTGTCGGGAATATTTGGAAACCATGTTGTAATTATTATCATCACAGTCATCACCATTTCATTATTTTAGGTGGTCCGCGGATTAAGTTTTCAATTTAATGCCAGTGTGCGTAGAACGCAAATTGACCGGGGTTCAAGAAGAAAGTATAGAGGTATTAGCACTATATTGTAATTTTGGGAGGCGAAAGAAATTATGAGTTGCGTATAATGTGTTCTTTTCACCTAATATTTTTAGACTTACTAAATTCGGAACGGGTGCGTTAGGTGACGAAGAGATAGGAACTGTGTCAGTGGAAGAGGGTTTGGGTGGATTATATAAATTTGAGACCAGAAACATAAGTTGAGGCTTGAAGGTAGGTTTGACTTATGTAGTGGCTTTTGTGGTGGTGGTGAATATGTGCGTTACATAACAAGGTTCTTCATTATAAAAGTAACATATCTGCGCAAGGAAGCTTGTATTTTGAAGTTTGTTAAGTGGGGAGGAAGTGTATTATGTAACTGACATGTCAGTCTTCCACGAATCGATAGTCCGACAGTTCGTCAGCATTCCCAGAATTGAACTGTCGTTTGTTTAAAGACAGTGTGATAATATTATTAGGACTTGTGAAATGCGGACGCGAATTTGTACGGCTGGGTGCAAGATTCGTGAATGCGCGGTCGTGTAGGCGGTTTATGCACGTCTGTTTTGTGACTTTTATAAGAGCAGGGCTGTCTTTTAAGTTGTGGTGGCTGTACGAATAATTGCGAGTGATGAATTGGGAGAGATATGGAAAAGATCGCGACCTGCTGTATGTAATATCCTAGCGTTTCCTGGAGGGGCTGACATTTCAGGGAGTTCAATTGAAAACCGAACCCACCGGCAGGGCAGTGTCAACGGCGTAGCATTTCTTCAAGTAAAATAGTTTACCACATGGTAAGAGTGTGTGGTGAGTTATGTTGTGTGTATAGTGTGTACTGAGCGTGGTCCGTAACGCTTGCCGTACGTCTGGATTAGGTTTTTAGTTGAACTTCCTTTACTATGCTTATGTGAATACGTTGAAACACACTGCATGTTCAGAATTGTGCAGTAGGATTTGGCGCGCGCGCGCGCCAACACCGTTTCGTCTTAGCAGCACTTCCAGACCTAGTTCCTTCACGTGTTTGATTGGAATCTGAGTGGTATTTGGTACAGAACTTGGTGAAGCTACCTGTTTCTTTTTTAAGTTTAAAAGCGGGAACGTGTAAGCCATGGACATTTCGTTTTCAGCTTTTTTTTTTTAAATCGACGAATGTAGTACAAGATGAGCGAAAAACCGGCGCACCTGTGCGGCACGGTTGCTGTACCGTGCTGCATATGGAAAACACCGTGGATACATAAAACAATTTAGGTGGCACACGTGACCTTTGTCACGTGTTCATGGGGATCACTTCCAGTTGCTATTGTAATCTTAGGTACTGTGCATTCATCGTTGCTTTCACTGACGTACACCCTGCTTCCCACAGGTGAATAGGGACCTCTCGCTTATCCTGTGTTTATGGTAGCTGACTTGTAGAACTGGGTGGGGCGTTACGTTATAGAGACTTCTTATGCCTAAGGAAGTGAAATGTTATGTGCGAGCACTGGCTGACATTTTGTGGCACATCACGTTATTTCATTGGTATTGTATATAAGTGCTTTATTTAATTACGAGTTAATGAAAGCATTTAAAGTACAGCAGGAGCCGTAAATTCTGCCCGTAACTGTGCCTGTTTTATTTTGAAATGTCACTTTTATGTATTTACGTATGGTTTCTAAGGCTGTGCGATTGTAATAATAGACGGACATTCGACGGAATTTTCAGATAAGCGTGTACAGAAACAGTTTTTGGTTGTTGCCTTGTAAGTTTACGTGGTCATGCGGCCGCCCGCGTGTAGAGTACGTAGCGGAAGGTAGCCGCGAAGCCCGAGCAAGGTCTGTTCAGACAACATTTTACAACATTGTGCAATCAAATCTGCTTGCATTAGTACCATCTGGGGGTTGTCTAACGCGAAAAATAGTATGAAATTTCAGCTCGGCGATGTTAAGGAGGTTCTCACATACATGTTAAATAAGGCCAAATTAGCGAAAAGCGCCTATTAGCGTTGTCATGTCCGTCCGTTCTCCGTTGGTTGTACGTACATTGCCCATCCTTTTGGATGTTTCTAAGTGGTCGACATGCAAGATAACAGTTGACAATCGCTTTTACCACAGCGTGTGCCAACCAGCTGACAAACGTCATGGAGCAGTGTCCGTGAGAATCGAAGTTCCTTTACCGTGTTCACAAGGGCCCGCCTTTTGTCCTCCATACCCCGAGCCAAGTGTTCTCTTCAGGGTCCCCCCCACACACACACACACACAATCTATACCGTTTGTTTTAGCAACGTGCATTATAATTACCAGTGATTCTTAAAGCGTCCAGTTTCCATTATACTGTAGCTGCAAGTAAGAGCAACACCCGGAAACGTAGAAA
>Ga0209629_10004637_pt1 | contig 10226 bp, 7 predicted proteins | sample TergutCu122P5_FD_187286 | JGI IMG/M metagenome (GOLD analysis project Ga0209629, IMG submission 187286) | Cubitermes ugandensis P5 segment gut microbial communities from Kakamega Forest, Kenya - Cu122 P5 (SPAdes) (version 2) | ecosystem: Host-associated > Arthropoda: Insects > Digestive system >... | reverse complement strand
ATATCCAAAGTTGAACGGTTACGGAGATAATGGCCAGAGAAAAGTGTGGACATCTTGCATTTCCGCGTTCTATACGCCTACAGCTGTATCGCGAGCCACCCCTCCCAGTAGTCGTATGACTGCGTGCGGAGCGTACGTTGGCTAGTTTTACGGCGCACGAGCTCCACCCAACACGATAAGACAGTACTTCATTGCTGCTAGATATGCAAGTGCTTGGAACCCTAAAGACAATCGCGGGTATTAGTACGATAGTTTTTGTAGTTCAATTTAATGGCTTTATGTCACTCACAAGTTACTTTGAAGTTATGTACAGATATTAACATTACATAAACCACATACTCCTGCCAGTTTCAATATGTATTTGGTAATCAATAAGTGTGTAACAGCTGTCAAAGTTTCAAACTTCTCTGGCCATTATCTCCGTAACCGTTCAACTTTGGATATAGGTGTATTGGGTTATATCGGTATAGTTTAACATAAGGAACTCTCTCCCGAAGTATTGCACATTCCTCCTGGGACACCCTGTATACATTTTCTAAACAAAGACTGACTTCAGTAGCCTCAAAAGTAATTAAAACTTGATATATAAATATACACATCAACAGAAAGCTCAACTTTCATCCATATATGTTCAGCAACACTACAATAACCATGAAACTACACATGGGAAAGCAGCATGAACTACTGTGTAGTTATGTGCAGTACATCAAGGCAAATGGCATAACAGGAATTTAAAAATGTGTAGTGCACCAAGGCCTGATGGGTTAAGCAAACAATCTGCAATGCCTAACATGACAAAGGGCAGTAAGAACAGGTATTATTCAATAAAACACATGTGTATACGAGACAACCTCTTTATACAGAAAACTTTGGGTACAGCATGAGTGGTCAAGCAATACTACTGGCATTTGAAGCAATCCTTGGCCACAGATCTGCACACTCCTTAGCAACTGGACCTGTAATGGCGCTACCTGCAAAAGATGTGTGTTAGGACAAGGTTAAAAATCTAAGTACCTTATCTATTAAAATTAGGGTAAAATGAACACATGACTACACACATTTTTATGTACATGGCAATAAATTCTAAGCTTATACCTTCAAGGCATGAATAATGATCAATGCAATGGAAATGTTCATTCACTGCTTTAAATGCATGTATTACTTTGTTTCTCCTCACCTTTCATCTCCCCTTTGTTGTTTACAATAACACCTGCATTGTCCTCAAAGTATATGAAGACACCATCCTTCCTGCGGAAAGGCTTCCGTTGCCTGATTACTACTGCAGGCATAACTGAAAAGTGTTCCAAGAAATACAGAAGTCTCATAAAACAGATTACTGAAAGGGTTACATGCAACTTAAAAAAGGGTTTTCATCCCTTGTGGCAACATATAATAAATGGAAGGTTTGCGAATCAAACATAACATGAAACTGTGTCACAGTGAGGGTGAACCTCAAGGTCTTCTACTTGATGCACTCCTCTCAGACCTCTTGCCAGTAAAAACAACATAACAGCATTTGGGTAGGGAAGAAGGCAGGGTGGGTGGGAGGGAGGAGAGAGAGAGAGAGAGAGAGGAAAAAAAGAAGGCTGTTCAATGCTATGTACAGTGTTATCTCAGGCATGGTCTTCTGTTCACAAACAAATCCTACTTCATCATGCACAGAACTTTTATTGAATGATTTGCATGGTTTCCTTGGTAAAACTAAAACTTCGAGGGGATGGAGGCAAATAGAAGTTTTGGTAAGTGGTTAAGCTATGGCAGAGGAATTTCAGGAACTTTTAGGTAGCACCCCATAAGAGGGTGACACTGACAAAAGTACTAAGTGCATGTTATAGTGCAGGTCTGCGATGAGATGACAATTTGCTTCAGTACAGGGGTCACACACAGTTTGATTAGTGACATTACAACCACCAGGAAAATTTGTACTCTTGTGAGCAATGTAAACCATGCACAAACAGCCATTTCTCAACCCAAGCACTAGTTGTACTAAATGAAATGTAAAGTATATCTGCGAATGCACCACAAAAATACATTTTAGATTATGTGTTTTGACTTTTCATGCATCTTTCCCCTTTATTAGCCCACATCATCTGGATTATCTGCTAATTCACTAAGCCATGAACAGCAACGGTTCACTCTTTTGAGTCCTGCATGTAAGATGACAAAAACATGACATGACATCTACTCAGATGATAATGCACAAAGGGTAATGACAGTGATCAGTTAAAGGAAAGTATTATCTGGCCTGACTGTACAGTATCAGTCCTGTTGCCTTCCAGCCATCAAACATATGCCAAATGTCAGCAGACTTTACCCTTCTTCCTTAACTCTGGCTTGCCCTTCTTCACAGTGGCCACAATCATGTCACCAGAGCCTGCTGCAGGTAACCGGTTCAAGCGACCCTTTACGCCCTGCACAGCAATCACATATAGGTTCTTGGCACCTGAAATACAAAAAAGTAAACTAAAGTGACAATGCTATCAAGCCTGTCTCAAATACCTCATACAGTATCACACCTTACTTGATCCACCTGCACTTACTGCATGAAATCACGGACATCCAACAAAAATCATCAAACATTAACACAACCTTCTGAATGGAAAATATGCAATTCATGCTGCCTGTCCTCTGCAACTTCAATTGGCCAGTTTTCATCAAGTGGGGTAGGGAGGTCATGCCATGAGGGGACCATAATGTCACTTACTTCCTCACTCACTCCATGAAGCTGAGTCCTTTTTGAGAAGCTAACTGGTCCTCAGCTAGTCAAGAAATTCCCCGCATTTTATGGAACGTGAAGGTTCATTACTGCATTTACAAGTACCTGTCACAGCCAGATCAATCCAGTCCATGCCTCCCATCCTACTTACTGAAGATCCATCTTAATATTATCCTCCCATATACACCTAGGTCTTCCAAGTGGTCTCTTTCCCTCAGGTTTCCCCATCAAAATCTTGTATACACCTCTTTTCTCCCCCATATGTGCTACATGCCGTGCCCATCTCATTCTTCTCGATTTGATCACCCAAATAATATTTGGTGAGGAACCATAATGCCACAGTTCTTCAAATATGATATTCAATGCGAACAACTAATTTTTCAGATTGGAATGCTATAATCATGGTCATGTTCCTCCTACATATCCGACAATACAGTTTTGGAGTACAGTTAAACAAACCTGGAAACTTAACACCATATTTACATATATTTTCTTTAAATCTGATTCATACAAACACTGTACCATATGCACTGACACTGTAGCTGCATAGTTAGAACAAGGAGTCAACAAGTGAGGCAGCTGCCCCCATCACATATAGGGGAACAATCAGACAAGTTTAACTACTAAATGTCATGGTATGTCATAAAATATTTTCAGCATAATCAAAGACCTCACTCTTTATATTATTGGACAGATCACCACAAACAACAGAGGTCCACACAGACCTTTGAGCAGACAGAACCATACAACACACTTGCATTTGCATACCAAGGAGGGAGTTACATGATACAATTCAAGAGTCAACAAGCCTTAGATATGCGTTACTTCAGGCTTCTGCCATGAAGTAGACGAGAACTATGCTTTTCTTTGTTATTACATAGCGAGTAGCGGTAATTTCTTGCCGATGTTTCGGGACAACCTAGAGGTCCCAAATTCTTGACACTTGAAGATGGGACCATTAGGTTGTCTTGAAATGTTGGTAAGAAATTACCACTACTTACTGCGTAATAACCATGAATAGTGCAGTTCTCAAGCCTTAGTTACAGTACAAAACAAGGAACGGAGCCCTGCTTCAGCAATAATTCATTCATCCCAATTCTAAAATCTACATGCAGACTTCTCAACAAAAATAGAGTGCGTCACTGAATCAGGCGATTTTGCAACACTGTTTTTTCTTGTTCAGCAACACTGGGGCAGATGCCGCTATCACCATTTTACTGCCAATTTTAAAGTGTTTTAGTTGCAATGGAGCCGTGGACTGGAGCACAACGTGCTTTTGCTGTGAATGCGTTTTACAAAACCAGTGACAGTTTTGTGACTGCGCAGCGTGAATTTCGAACTGCAAAAAAGTCTGGCAGAAATTAACTCTGTTTACATAGTCATGTTCATGTAGTGCATGAGTAACTTGAATTTTGTAGGGGTAGAAGTGAAGATCTTTGTGTAAAATCCGTTGAACGCTGGCTTCAGACAGCCCAAGTGACAACGGAGTGGTGACGCACAGAATGGTGTGGGCTTCTTTCAATTGCCTCTCTCACTACCACAATATTCTTCGGTGTGTAAACTGTTTTTACACTACCACCTTTTTTCTTTAGTGTAGAACCAGTAGCCTCGAAGTTTCGAACTCAGTCTTGATGGCATGGGCTGGTGGAACAGCACGATTGCGATGAATCCTGAACTCTCTTCAAAATTCACACTGAGTGATCACAAAACTATTACCGTTTTTGTAAAACGCTTTCACAGCAAAAGAACGCTGTGCTCCAGTCCATGGCTCCATTGCAACTAAACTGCTTTAAAGTTTGCAGCAAAATGGTGATAACGGCATCTGCCCCAGTGTTGCCGAACCATAAAAAACAGTGTTGCAAAATCGCCCGATTCACTGATGCACCCTGTACAAACATAACAATGGTTGCAAGGGATAGTAAGACATGGCTTGAAAACATGCAGCAACCTGCACACAGCAAACTTCACACAATGAAAACTAATCCTTTGCCCAACTCCTTTAACTTTTAGGTGACAAATTTGGACATATAAATTTTAGCACACCCTTATGGAAAATGTTAATATTTTATGAACCAAAAAAGATAACATTATTAATTACACAGCATTGTGGAGAAAAACAGAGATTGTGCAGCATGTCTCAAAAAATTAAGGATATCTTTTTGACTGAATATATAAAATGTGGTCACTGGGGGGTAGTGATACATCCATCCCATGTATAGAATGAATGGATGCTGCAAGTTGTCTATCAAATGAAACTGAGGGAGAAGCAAATGCAGCTGTAACACACCCTCACCAGCTTCCCACAAATTCTGTATGCATTAAACCACTGAGGAAGTATGTGAATACAAGCAGATTACCATTGCAATTGGTAATTCTGCTTCATATTCAAGAGGAGCCATTTTCAAATCCATACAAACAGGTGTTTTAAGCTGTTAATGCTATGTGCAACATTAATGGACACAGTCACACATGAGGTAAAGCTTTCTTGAAACTCGGTATCAAATCAAACTCTCCCATCTCACATGCACCAATATTATGTGAACTTCTGCTGTGGTGCTTGCAAAGAAACTCATTTTGATGCTAATACATGAGGTCAATATGATTAATTTCACATCAATGACTTACAGTTTTGAGTACAAGAAGTAACACAGTACCTCCTACATAAAACTGATGTAGATTTTGTGCTACAAACTGAAGACTTTTTCAGTAATATTATATGCTTATAACAATAACTACTTATGATTAATATATACTACCAATTTGGAAGGCGTTTCATCAGTGTATGTAATGTACTGTTCTGCTGAAACCAAAGGGCATTGAACTCATTTCAGCAATGGCAGAAATAGCTCGTAACAGAATGAAAACAGGTACCAAAGCAGTATCCTTAATGCCTTGTAACCCGTAAAAAGTCTGCACATCGCCGTGTAAACTGGGTATTAAGTGCTGACCCCAGAACAGACAGAAAACCATCTATGTAACTTCTGACTTGCCCAGTGTGCAGAAACTGATTAAAATGTCATAACAGGTAATTAAATGTGGATATAATATGATCCCATAGAAAACCAACAATCACAAAATCAACAGGGACAGGAAAGTGTTGGGCAGAAGTAAATTATTACAATTTTACAACTTCAAAATACTATGGTCTTCTGGTTTAAGACTCCAATCTGCTGGTTACCTGTCTTTCAGGGGAACCTGCTGTCTGGCTCCTTCTCTGGGGAAGTAGCATGGGCAGCAGGTTCCTCCAAAATATTGATAACTACCACAATACAGTGTTAAACCCCAGAAGACCACAATATAAATTTCTGTCAATGTGACATCATGGGCTCTACTGCTGAATGTGATATAGCCATCACTCACACTGCTGTCATATTTGGCATTTTGCCTCCTTTCCCACCCTTAGGCATGGGATTATTCCTCTCACATCCCCTTGCTAGACGTGCTTAGGCCACACATTGGGTTGTGTCTCAATTTAGTGTGGCCTTTCTTGTGTGTGTTCATGTCTCTCTACAAGTTGAAACATTTCATATGTGACATTTATTCTGTGTTCATCTTCACACAACATGTACTACTGCCTATTTTTGTTTTCTTCATACATACTGTTGCCAACACAAATTGGAACTTAACTCCTTCCTCCTTCATGGATGCATCCACTACGTCAACTACCATGTAACTATGGAACATGATCTGTCACCTCATGAGTCACATCAATGACAGGTAATTCATGGTCTATCTCCCTCCCTCACCTCTGCACTCTGCCTGTACATCTAGCAGTAGACCCATATCATATAATCTGGCATAAGGTACCTGCCAAATTTTCCACTCAGAAGATGGAAAAAGGTTAGTCCAAAACGTCTGTACGTTTCTACCGGAGTACACATCATCACATACTAAATGACAGGAAGCTACATATTCACCACCACAAGAACCTCATACCTCACATAATCTAAATTTCTGCCCTTGTAAAAAACTTAAACCTCATAATTCAACAATTAACTTTAACTTTGACCCAATGATTATTACGATGATCTAATCAAAGACACAATGAATGTAACCTGCATATGAGAAATGAGAAAAGGAATACAAATAGTCAGAAAACATGAAAATGCAAATACTTGAAAACCTGAACACACATCACATAATTTTAAAAATGGAGCTCAAAGATAACATTGACCAAATTCAGTGTACTCAGGAACAGGCACCAGTAACAGGCCCTTGTTAATATGGGTTCTCTGCAATAATGGGTATTACATTACTACAAGGCTCTGTTGCACAAAACTATTCAACAAATCTACTTCACTGCTTTGCTGTTACAGTACAGCAGCACAACTGAATTTGACCAACCAGAAAAAATATTTGCATGCACATGGAACTACACAGAAAAGGGTAGATTTTGTTACTATATGCAATAAGTTATGTTCAGTGGGCTTAAAACAATTCAACATGTAAGAACAGTGAACATGATTTCAAGATGTTCATCTTTAAATTAATCAGTAACAAAATTGGTACTACCAATGTGCTTCCTCTTTAATGAACACAATACTCTTGCAGAAACTTCCAACATGTTAAAGTAGCTCTTGCACACAGATAAAAAGACGTGTTCATTGAAAATGACACAACATTGTTCACAATACAGCTAAAAACTAGTTTCCACAAAGATCAATGACAGTGCCACAAGTTGGCATTATTCACCCTCCATTCAACTTACCAGTGTTATCTGCACAGTTGATAACTGCTCCAACTGGTAACCCCAACGATATCCTAAATTTTGCTCCTGCGGAGCCACCGCGTCCTAAAATTTAACAATAAAACCAAAATCATTTTCAACACATACCAACGTTAACACATACATCTGTGGGCCGGGTTAACGCAGTGGGTATAGTGACTCGCTACGGGCTGGACAGTCCGGGGATCGAATCACGGTAGGGGGCGAGATTTTCCGCACCCGTCCAAACCGGCCCTGGGGCCCATCCAGCCTCCAATGCAATGGGTAACAGGTCTTTCCCGGGGCTAAGCGGCTAGGACGTGGCGTTGACCACCCACCCCCATCGCGCACCGCAGTTAAAGAAAGAGTAGAGCTATACATCTACTCCCCCTCTGAGCCTTCGTGGCCTGTTCTACGGTGAACTTTAACACACACTTCCACACAACACTCAAGCCACGGATTAGTATTTTAAATGACAGCTACGCTTTTAAACACTACTGTAAACCACATGATTCGCTTGCAGTAACAAAAACACTTCGGATTACTTCAGATAAATTAACGAACACTGTTTACGTTACCTCGTTTCGACATGTTGGATCCTTATGGGCCGGAAGTTGGTGTGTACATTCAGTTATAGTCGTATTACCCTCCTAAGCCTTCTATCATTTGTGCTCCGTTGGGATATCGAGCATTCTCTGAACCAAAGCCAACATCCGGCAACATTCATTACCCATGACCAAGAATATAGGAGTATGGTAATAGTATGTAGACATTTATTCTTCGTGTTTCTGATTAAATAGATAAATTAAGGGTAGTGCCTGTGATTTTGTCCCAAAAGTAACTTCCTGTTTTCCGCATCCGTTTCTTGAAATTTCGACAATTAAGTCTGTCTTATTTTGTAACAGACCGAGGGGATCAAACGTTTGAGTTTGAAGCCTTGAACAGAACTGGGCTACGTATTAGAAAGCATGCCATACCCTGACCTCCGGCCCTGCGGATATTTAACGAGTGATACGTGACGCCGACCGTTTCCAATTTATTCATTGTTCTACACTCATGCACGGGCCGCGCTGCTGTCAGTTTTCGAACGCACTTCACCTGAGACCATTTTTGACAACCGTGGATTACAGTTGTCAACAATTTCGAAGTGTCAGGTGTACCAATAGTTGTGTTGTGAATGGTTATTGCACGAAATTGAAATGCCTTCTGTATTATTGACAGAATCATTGACTTTAGAACTTGGAGGTATGTTAATTTAAAGTTACTCGCCAAGTCTCCAACACAGTAGGTAGGGCCAGAATTCATGTAATCCTGGAGGTAAAGGAATGTTGATCACTTTTCAGCTCACGAGCCATGGCCACAAGATGTGAAATTATACCAGCCATACGAAGTAGAACAAATATTATTGCCAGACAATGCAAATTGTCTTGCAGTGCAGGCATTTCTAAAGATGTGTGGCCTAGATTTTGAAGTCGTACCAAGGAACAATGCTGAGTACATGTCACCTTCAGGTAAACGATATTCTCAGTTACGTTTTTTGTTCATTTTGTTGTGTGTGATGTATGTTTATAGAGTTTCAGAAGTTATTTATGTACATACGTACATGTATACATATGTACAATGAGCTTTCGTTGTAGGTCGCGTGCCGTTTATCAGATGTGGTGCTTTTGTTATTGCTGAATTGGATCCAATTATTTCTTTTGTGAACAACAAGGTTAGTAAAATAGTGGCCAGATTGACGAAGCTGGTGCTGATTTTCCCATCCGAGTCACTTTTCCCTTTTATGTGACTGTGTTGGTCCTATAGCAATCTTTTTGCACACCAAAAACCACAGTAATACTAGCTGTTGCAATTTAATATTGGATGAACTGTAATGACATTTTCAAACCTAATCTAAACCTAAGTGATACTACTTAGTTGTCTGATAGTATGGTGTCCTCATATGTTGCTATGTGGGGGAAAGCAAACAAAAACTGGTAACTAATCGTGAAGTTGGTTTATGACAGTATCATAATTAGGTTTTGAAATCACAATGTTATAAATGCTGTAAATTGCTCGTCCTATTCAGCTATGGTTTTACCCAGTGGTCATAGTGTATGGATGTTGAATTACTGTTACATTTCAGCTTATGTTGGTTATAGTTGGTCCATGTTAATAGGTTAAAAGTTTGTTGGATTTCTGTGTTATTCAAGTAGGTTCTGTACTGGTGCTTCTCTTGACAGGAGAATATTTGGGATGTTGTTCAGCAAAAGATGTGTCTTTTTAGGGTATCACCTTATCTGAGAAGCTGGATAATACACAGAAAGCAGATATGAGAGCTTACATGTCACTTGTTAACACTGTTCTTGCCAATGCTGAGGTAAGTCACAGTTTTGAGTATGAGGATTTATTATAATTGTTCTTCGTTATATGTCTGTGAATTAAATGTGTACTAAATTTTTTCAGCTACAGTTGTGCTCAGTTTGGCAGCTTCTCTTCAAGAATCTGCAGTTTGATAGGAAAGACCTATGCTGTGTGAACATTTTGTTGAACATAAGTTTAATGAAGGAAACAGGACATGAAATTTGGTATTGAACACAGTATCTGCCTTCCAGATGCTTGAATTGTGTGACCCTTTTCAGAGTTTTACAGTATACATTTCATTTTATTTAACGTTCCACAGATCCACAAGCAATTGCAAAGTTTAGGATATAGAACATGTCCAGAGTATACATAAAATACATTTGTTTTTGGAATCAAACTGACTCCAAGTCATACATAAGTGTTTTTGGATACAGTCAAGGAACCAAACTTTGTATAACAAGA
>Ga0209629_10004636_pt1 | contig 10227 bp, 4 predicted proteins | sample TergutCu122P5_FD_187286 | JGI IMG/M metagenome (GOLD analysis project Ga0209629, IMG submission 187286) | Cubitermes ugandensis P5 segment gut microbial communities from Kakamega Forest, Kenya - Cu122 P5 (SPAdes) (version 2) | ecosystem: Host-associated > Arthropoda: Insects > Digestive system >... | reverse complement strand
ACAACCACATTTTTATGGAAACCTACACATCGCTAGGTGGACAGTTGCAGTACCGTGCTCTTGTTGTTTCAGAAATTGAAGGCGACCATGTTGTGGGACAGGCTTTTATATTTCTAGCAGCGGGATTCGAAACGTCTGGGAGTAAAATGTCTTATGCACTGTACGAGCTTGCACTGCATCCTGAGGTTCAGAACAGACTGAGGGTTGAAATCATGCAGGTGCTGAACAAAAACAACGGACAGCTGACATATGATGGCTTACAGGAGATGGACTACCTGGACATGGTTGTGTCAGGTGGGCGTATTGAAGCAGGTTGTATTTTAATTAGGACATTCGACGGTACACTGTGTCCGTCAATATCGTAATTTTTGAGCAGAAATTTTTCAGAGTTTAATACAAAATTTCTTGGTCTCTAACCAGGTAAGATAGAAATTAATTACTATTTGAAGTCATAAAATGTATTGCATCTCGGTTGCAGACCGTCTATAGCTATTTATTCTTGCGAAATTAATATCAGGAGTAGAAAATAGAATAACCTACATTTCCAAGTAAGTAGTCACATTATCTCATGATATTTACTGGTATTTAATCATAGGTTACGCCCAGAAAGCGAAGAAGATATTTACCATTATTGTGTACTGCTTATCTTTCACATAATTAAACACAGATATTCACTCTATTGTACTTAAGATGAGACAAAATATACTGACACGAGTGTCGTTGCAGAGTGAAAATTGTGTTTAACCTTTACAGTACGTGCGTCCTGGATGTAGGACGGCATTTAAAATCCCCCGGGGCTCGAGGTTCCTAAACGTAAGACAGCCACAGACTCAGCCATTTAAACATTTCGCTCTCAATGCCCTGAGATATTTAGAGAAACTTCACTCATTCTTAGAACCACACTAGAAGTTTTTTCTAGCTTCATGCTCCGACTGGTTTACCCCTTGATAGAAAACCACTTTTATCCATTTTTATATGAGGTTGTTTGTACCTACAGCCAGTAAGGACGTTGTGGCCACAAGGCATAGAATATTTTTGTTGCTATATTCATCTGACTTGTTAATGACCAATTGTTTAGTCTGGAGTGTGTATCTACGCAGCCCTTGGGTTACAGTGATAATATTGTGATAGGCTGCAATAAACAGAAATTTATCTGCCATCCTTTTCTTCGAAGGACTCCGTCTAGAGCTCCACTATATGGCATCGCATTTCTCGGAATTCTGGCTGAGTTTAGATCCAGTGTTGCGTATAGAGCTTGTTTTTCTTCCCAGTAATCATTTGATAGTCGTTGTGAGTGGTGGAATAATGTGTCGACCTTACAAGAGGCCAAGGTTGCAGCAGCCCGGCGAAATATCTTAACTTTTTTGACACTGATAGTGACGAAGCCAGATTATCAAGTGACATCAATTCAGTTCAGGGACGTTTTAAAAGTGTCTCAGGGTTATCACAACCTCAACCTTACCGCCAAACAGCCAGTAATCACGAGTCCAGCAGTTCAATTTTGTCCAGTGCCTCTGAAAAAGAGGATGCTGGTGAGAATAGGCCAGGTGAACAGACTCATCAGCCAATAACCCTGCAATGGACACGCCCCTCTTGCCCTCAGAGCAGTGTAGCACACACAAATACAGGGAGCCCCAGAGGAAAAAAGGACAATGAAGCGTCCCACATAAATGACGGCTCCAGTCCACTTAGGGGTTTTCTTCTGTATTTTGCACATCCATCGTTACTTGCATTTTTCTGACAACAGGAATGAACCTGATGGGACAGAAGAAAATTTTGACAGACCGTGTAAGATACGAGACCTGTTTGAAATTCTAAATGCCACATTTTCCAAATTTTAAAACCCTTCCGAAAATCTGACTATTGATGAAGTTATTGTTTCCTTCAAGGGAAGAGTGATTTTCAAACAATACATACCAAAAAAACGCAAGGGTTTCGGCATCAAAATTTTCAAACTTTGTGACTGACTGGATACACGTATGACATGAAATTATACTTGGGGAAGGACAGACAGCGCACAGCACAACACGTGACAGCAACCCATGCGACAGTGACAGAACTGACGAGGAAGATAGAAGGACGTGGTCACAAATTGTACATGGACAGTTTCTTTTCTTCCCCTGAATTATTTGATGACTAGGTGAAGAAACAGATTTACTGTTGTGGCACTGTCAGGCCGAACAGGAGAGGCATGCCACAAGACCTAAGACCGAAGACAACAAAACTGAAAAGGGGGACATTCACGTAAGAACCAGGGCTGACTTGACGGCAATACTTTGGCGGGACAGGAGAGACGTATTCATGTTGACTAATATTGACAATGCCTCAGCGGAAGGTAATTTCTGTAATGAAGAAGGAAAAGCCATAAAGCCGAAAACTGTGAAGGATTATAACCATCACATCGGTTATGTGGATAAGGGTGACAGAATGGCCAACAGTTAAGCCATCAGCCGTCGCACATTCAAGTGGAAGAAAAAATTGTCCTCTCACCTGTTAGACCTGGCCATTCTCAATAGCTACATTCTTCATTCCTCGTGTGGAGGTAAGAAAATATCACATAGAGATTTTCGATAAACCCTAGTGAGGAATGTGTTGGCACATGCTGGACCAGAACGGAGAGTACCAAGGCCATTAGGTCGACCACCTAACATTGAATCGCACGTCGCTAAGCTTGAAGTCTGCGGCAGCAAACATTCGCCATCCCGTCTGAGACGCAACTGAGGTGTCGCGTGTGTAAGGCCAGGGGTGTGACACAGAAAGTGTTCGTGAAGTGCCTAAGTATGAAGTGGACTGTGCGTTAAAAAAACATGTTTTGAATATTACCACACAAAGACACAGTTCTAACAACATGACGTGCGACCTCCTTAAGAAAACCTGGGGAATCAAGCCAATATGTAAGTAAAAGAAACTGAAATTTTTGCATATTCCATATATTATTTGTATATTCACGAAATAAAATTATTACTGCTTTCTTGAACACACGCAGAAATGTCTCCGTCTTATTTCCAAAAAAAAAATCCGTTTAATCCATTATTAAATCTTGTTTGGTTCCCGGAATATTAACGTTTTTTAGTAAACCATTTGCTAAAATTTAAATTCCTAACGAAAAGAATATCGTACGCGAAGGTGGACTGTAGCCATTTAAATTCCGATGCGAAAAGGTTAAATTTATGATTTCCTAACAGTCATTCTTAAACCCTTTTGAAAGTTTACTTGAAATGGCTATCAGCTCCATCACGTCTCTCCGTTTGTCATTACACAAGAAATTGGCTGTCGTTGACGGATTGTCATTACAATTTATAAATGAGATTTTCTCTAAAATTTGTAGAAAATATAGACATTTAATTAAAATTCGAATAGAGGGTACTTTGCATTAGGGGCTACGAAATTTCTGATATGTCCTGAATTTTTCTTAGAACTGCAAATAATTCAGGCGAAGTTTTAGAGAAAATCAAATAACAGTCTTATATTAAATAAACTTTTTTTCGGAAAAGATGTGACTTTCATGTCGGATAAATAAGGCAGTCACCATGAATATTTAATACTTACTTCCATCCCACGGCAAAAATGGTTACGAGAACGCGTCGCAGGTTTAAGGCATATGTACAATTCCAGTATTATTTAAATTCAAGAATGCTAGCAGATACCGACACTAACATACAGCCTTATATCTGGAATGAGAAGGAATCTTAGAGGGATCCAGATATACTCGTATATAGGCTTTGCAGTCGGAATGCACTTATCGCAGTAAAGTAATTCTGATCACAAATGTAACCGTGGACTTTCACCAAGGCAATATCATATATAAATTCCTAATTCCGTGAAACAAGAGCTCTATTGAATTAAGTTTTACTTCTTGCCTTCACAAATTAAGTGCTGAAAATAAGCGTATGCAGATAATTAATATAGTTTTTAAGCTTCGACACAAACTGTGCATATCCCAAAACATGACATTCGCGGGTATGTCGATTGTTGGCCTCAGCTTTATCTTAAACACGGTGTTGGTTCATAAGCGTTATAAATGTTCTCTAACAAATGGCATCACTTCAAACGATACTAAGCACGGTGTTCATAAGTAGTAAGTGGCAAATAGAAAATATTCTTATAAAAAATAGCATTTTACGGTACTCTCACTCTTACTACGACTACATCCGTCCATCAGTTATTGGATGATGGGTTCCAATATCGTCGTTGGCATTTATGTCCAGATATGATCTTTATTATCTCTAATCAGTTTTCTTCCTTGCTGTATTCTCGCTCCATCGTCAGCGTCGAACTTGATAAACAGGCGTCTACATTCGAATGGGGGTATATAGTTCAGCCTGTAGAACCGAATCACGTTACAAAATGCTATGTCGACAGTATTTCCTAAAACTCTACCACAGTAACCAACTAATCCCATCAACAACCACTTCATAAAACATTTTTGCACAGTGTCGTGAACCTTAACTCACTACAAGTGCTATAATACATAATCACACATCAAATAATTTATCGATGCAAATGTTGAAAATCAGTGTGCACAATTACTGGATATATTGCGTAATTTAAATGAAAGAACACAGTAGCAGCTTGTCCATTTAATTTGATTCTCTCTCCTACTTGTGTTCACAGAGACTCTGAGAAAATACCCGATAATTCCTTTTCTGGATCGGACGTGTTTCAGCGACTACAAACTGCCATCTCCTACCGGAAATGGAACAATAACACTTCCAGCTGGTACCGGAGTTTTTGTGTCAGTGTTAGGTTTCCAATATGACTACACTCCCACCTATCTATTACGACCCCAAGTATTTCCCAGAACCGGAGATTTTCGATCCAGAACGTTTCACAGAAGAAAACAAACGGAGTCGACCGAATTACATATATATTCCATTTGGAGAGGGTCCCCGAATGTGCATAGGTAATATTATTTTTTTTCCATATTGAATTATGAGATTGAGGATTTTAAGGATATCAGAGTTAAATTTACGAACCTTCGTTGTGTGAGGCCGTGCAGTTCGGTAGGTACGAAATATCACAATACCGTACACAAATATCGAAGAACTTTACTCACAAACATTGACACATGTCTAAAAACTTGCCCCTTTAACAAACCAGAAAATACTTTAAATGAAATCCAACGAAACACATTTTAAACTATGTAAAATTAAACTGCTCTGAGGTCTGTGTTGTCTCCGTTAATTGTCAATAATTTTACAGTTTCCACGAATGTAGACCCCTTATCTGGAATAAACAAGCGCACATTTAATAAGTATCTTCGGTCCACTGCTGAATCATGCGATTTCAATATGACTTCCTTAAGCATAATTTGCTACGAGAGCGTGTTATTGAGAAGGAAAAAATAGTTCCGAAGTCAAAAAAAGTCTTCTTTTATAATTAAAAAAGTTGTGGACTAAAATCTTCGAAAACGCCCTAATTACTTTATTTATGAGGCATATAAAGATAATAAAGTGGCCATACTCTAACGTCCCTTCAGTTCACCTCATATGTGGTATTGAATACGGATTCTTATTTCTTACGTGGATTCGTACAGTCATTTTCCATAGCAGGCGTTTAGTAAACAAAAACATGTTGAGTTAGTATTTGTGTATTTGTATACAGGAAGTATGAAAATGTGTTGCACTCAACATTCAGCTGTTTATCATATGGACATTTAAAGTCCCTCATACAAAACCTGCAGTATAGTTTCAGATACCCTCAAACTCATGCAACCTGATGACGTGAATCTGAACTAGCGGCACTGAACACTTGAACAGAAACAAGGAAGCAACGCGCTTTTATTTTCTCAATTTTGTTCAAGTATTAAAACCAGTGAATGTCTCCATAGCAATACCATTACAATCAAAACATGCACGTTCCATTTAAATGATATCGATATACTGAATCACTATAGTAAAAATAGAAAGTAACTACGCACTGTATTCTTATAGCTAAACCCGAATTGTAAGACCCCACTGAGTGCCCCCGACCGTGGATAGGTCAGATTTATCTAAAATTGAAACTAAATTATCAGTTTTTTAAGTTTGAAGATTTATTTAAGAAAATACACATTTTACAATTATACTATTAAAAAGACACACATTTCCGCCACGCTACTCGGCAACTTCAAAAAACATAAATTTGCCAATATCATAAATAAGATTAATACATAAAGTTTCACGTGAAGAAAATAAAATTCACAAAACCTAAATTTAATACAGTACTATATATACGGAGAAATGATGATTTAACATGTCAGTACTTAATGGTGATTGAAATAATGTTTAATTTTCTTTTATTTTTAATGTTTGTGTATTATCTGCTTATTTAACAGTACAATTATTTCCACTAATTTAAAGTTATCTCTTTCATATGTCATATATGCGAACATTCACTCATCCACGCTTTCAAACGTCCTGATGGTGGGTGACCAGACCATTAAAGCTTGTGAAGCCACAACTGCTTCAGGAATATCTTGTGTACAACAACACCTTCATTAATTAAGCCCAATGGGTAAAATATAGCTGTAACAACAGAAGAAATAATACTTTTTATAACAGGATAGTTTTTAGGCTTTCGCAATTTTTGAATACAGGTTCCATTTACAATTAGGATCTGATCTGATGACGGATTCCATAGCAGGCCTAGTGTTTTGATAGCCTAATTACGGTCAAGCCCAATGGGTATTTCTATTTCTCTGCGGACAGGAGGGACTGTTTCTAATATGGTGCCTGATCTGCACAAAACTTATGCAGCAGAAATCTTCCTCGTCCTAAGAGTGCGGTAAGGTCTTGCTGTAGATTTCGTGCATCTTCTTTGGTGTTGTCTCCACACAGAGTATCATCCAAAGAAAAATATTAAATACTGCTTACGGTGCCACTGAAAAGTCCTTCGATTTATATTCTGCAAGCTGCTGCAAACAACGTGTTGTTATATAAGGTGCTGATGCGGTGCCATACCTTACAGTTGCCAGCTCGTATGTCCTCAATGGTTCCTTATACGACTTTAAATACAAAATTCGTAGCAAATTACTAACGTCTTGATGCATCTCCACTTGGCGGCCCATCTTAGCTGTATTTCCGGTGAATGTAATTTGGCACGTTCTGAATCGTAAAACGATGGAATACAAATACTGTTTCATTATAGGTCCTAACAGAAGTATATCATTCAAACAGATTCTGTTACGCGAACGTCATGAGCAATCCAAAACAACACGAGTGTGAGATGTACTGTTAGAACTCTTACGCACCGCGTGACGTGGTACGTAATAACGTTCCTCAGTGCTGCTTGCGTCTTCATTATTCTGGTTCATATGGCCAAGATCTTCATATTGTTCCATAAATTCAGAATATGCCTAATAAAAACCTGGAAGTCCCCGGAAACGTCGCTCTAGCTGTTGAAACATTCTTCATGCTTCTTCATATAGACTCTCTTAGACGGTTTTGACCCTCGTGTCGAGGAAGTTTAAAATCTAACGTCTCGTCTCATTTCGTGCGGTAAGCTTCTAAAAGTGTCCTTCACACAAAAATTTCTTCAGTTGTCCTTGTCTTATTAGGTAATTTTTCATTTTTCCAAAATCTCTGCATTTGTTGATCTAAGTTGTCATTATTGCGAATAAAGAAAATTTTCCTTGGAACTTCATCTGAAGCTGCTAAATGTATCTTCCCCGTAAAATTGAATAATTTCGCGACCGAGACTACTCATCATGGCGACGAGCTTCAAACAACACATTATCCCCTAACAGGATGTCAATAGAATTTGTACATCTGAAGTTCTCATCTGCTAACATCAAACTTTCGGAGACTCCCCAGTTCCTACTATCTACAAACGTGCCTGGAATCATTCCTGTCAATTTTGGAAGTACGCGCCAACTATTTTGTTTTCCCAAATGCTGAATCCTGATTTTACCTCCAGTGACGCTACATAATGATTTATTCTTGTGACCTCGAGAATGCCTTGAACTGTTACACGTCCCTTACATCTTCTCAAATGAAGCAGGTGAACTAAGCCTTCTCTTTAAATGTGACACTGTCATGCAGAAAGTAAAAAATTCTCCGCACTTCGCTAATTGTCTGTATTTAACCCTAACAAAAACTAGCACGGTAGCAAACAGGATTTGTGAAGAAGACCTTCACTTAAACGTAGGAAAAATCTTATGCCTAAGCAGAGTCTTGATTACAAGAAAAAGGAAGTATAAACACAGAATCTTCATTCAAATGACTGCGAAATTCAAACTGATTTTTTTTTTTTTTTTTTTTTTTTGCATATTTCCACAGGAATGCGGTTCGCTCTAATGCAGGTGAAGACCGGACTGTGCCACATAATGTCACCCTTCGAGGTGGCGCCATGCAAAGAGACGCCTGTGCCTGTTGCTTTTGAAACTAAAGCTTTCTTCTTGACAGTCACAGGAGAATTACCGCTGAATTTCATACGAGTACAGCTATGAAACCACACACATGTTCACATTGTGTTTTTTGTCACAAATTAGATTCTTGTACCAGATTCATTTTTCAGAAGTTAAAAAGTATATATTTGTGGACTGAAGACAGAATATACTGCATAGCAGAAGCCAAACTGATTAAAAGTTTTCCTAAGATCTCTCATTCATTCTAGTTTCTTACTAAATTGTTGAATCAGAATTTCATTACTTCCATTCATGCGGCAAGTCCAGTCCAACCCATTTTTCCAATATAATGCGATACTAAACGTATTGGGAACATTTCAACAGCCCTCTCTTAATTCCCTCATCTCAATACAATAAATACACCTACAACTTCCTCTCGAGAAAACTCAAAATATGCAAACCGTTTCCTAAATGGAATGTCTGTTGTCGTGGATGGGTTGGAGCCCAGCCACGACAACGGACAGGTATCTAAAAAGAACAATAAATACCAATATCTGTATCCATACGGTGTACCACCTGATGATGGGCTGTAGATACGGCCGAAACATGTAGAGGTGTTTGACAAAATATATTGAAGACAAATTGTATATCAAGTTGGTTTTTCTTTGAATGGGTATATCGAGATGCACTGTCAACAAAACGTAATATTTACGAATTCCTTCTTGTCTGATAGAACAGTTCAGAATTCCAAATAACAGATTATGTTCCTTTAAATGAGGAAGATTAGGGCAGTTAGCGTCAGTGCAGAATTTTAAAGCCGAAATTAATAAGCTCAGCGCAAGTCCAAAATGCCAGTTTCTAAAAAGTCTGATTAGAGGAGAGAAATTAGAAAATATTCCAATAGATAGATTAATATCGTCATCATCATTGGCTCGACAGCCCATGGTGTACCCTGGCCTTCTTAAAAAGCTTTGTCCGTTCGTCTCTGTTGAGGGCCACCCTCTTCCAATTCTAATGTATAAAAATATTGGAGGGCATTTGACTTCTTTGTTCCCACCATTTTAAATTACGCCTATAATTTTAATACAGATTAATAGACATCAGAGAAGGAATGCAAATAAAATGCAGTTGCAGAAAGAATGGAAAGAGGAAATGGCACAAAACATTACGAAACCGTTGTAGGTATTCGAGAAACACATTTTTAGACATGGTTGCTTTTGCTGTATATATATTACAAGAGAATGTGACATTTAATAAACAATTCATCAGGCCAGCTCGGACTGGAATTTGCACATTAAAGAAACAAAAGTAAACATCACAGCGCAATTAAATCTGCGTTGCGATATGACTCACTTGCCCTTCTAAATATTTCAAGGTGATCTCTCAGTGTGTGTCATTATTCATCGACTGAATCAGTGCGCTGTGAGATTATTTTTAATTTAGACGCCAGTCGTCACGCAGACAGCAAAGGACACAGTTCCTAGCCTATCGTTAACACACATACATAAGGAGATTTAAGGTCATATTTCATTTGTAAACATCTTCGAAAACATTTCTTACGGCCACCGCTAAGAGCAGGATTCAATACATCAACTAACGTGAAAGAAATTCAGAGAGATTTTTTATAAGTTAATTAATTGTTATAAACCGATCTACACATTCAAGTTGACAGAACTGAAAACATCATACTTAATACAATTAGCATATTCTTTATTGTTTCGACTCGAAATTATGCTGACGTTCGAGTCCTTAATATTCGTTCTTGTCGCTTTTTTTTTATTTTTATTGCCTTGTATCTCTATTTCACTCGAAATTTCAACTTCTGGCACAAACTCGGTATCCCGTACGTAAAACCAAAACCCTTTGTAGGCAATTTTAAGGAATGTGCGTTCCAAAAAGTG
>Ga0209629_10004635_pt1 | contig 10227 bp, 10 predicted proteins | sample TergutCu122P5_FD_187286 | JGI IMG/M metagenome (GOLD analysis project Ga0209629, IMG submission 187286) | Cubitermes ugandensis P5 segment gut microbial communities from Kakamega Forest, Kenya - Cu122 P5 (SPAdes) (version 2) | ecosystem: Host-associated > Arthropoda: Insects > Digestive system... | reverse complement strand
ACTTGATACTCGAAACATGTAGAGGAGAGTAATAATATTTGACGAATAAATAATATTCAGTGCATCACGTTGGTAGTTTTGTATGGTCAATTCATGATGCACGGTCAGAGAAACATTAAGTTATTTTCTACAACTTCCTTCCATTACATCAGAAGAGGTAACAGTGAACCCATTCAATGCAGATGATGATCAAAAATAATAAGTGAAAGACTAGGACTGTACATTCTAACTAGGCTACTGTAAGTTGATAATAAATACAACTAACAGATGGAAACATTCTTTCTGCCCTATTTCTCTTTGTAATACTCGTGTGGCATGTAATCAAAAGTTTATTGCTAGAGTAATATTTCCATGCTCAATTTTATGTAAACATTTTTTCGTTAGTATATTCCCATGGCAAGTACAATTTACACTGATGAAATGCAACAGTGATTGTAAATGCCAACGGATGGCAGAACACTTTCTAGCTAAAGATAAAGGTAAAGCTATCCCTGTGCATGCCAGAAAGGCATATGGGGAAAAGGGGGTGTAGCTCCACTCTTTCTTAACCTTGGTGTTAGATGGGGTGAGTGGTCAGCTTCATGCCCTGGCCACATTACCTCTGAAGGAAAGTTACCCAAGACACATTCAGTGAATGGGAGACTGGTTGGACCCCAGAACCAGTGTGGATACTTTGGAGAAAACATCTCTCACTCCACCAGGATTCAAATGATTCCTTCAATGACCAACCTACCACCCACATTAGTCTGGCTCCCTTCTAATTGAGATATCTCGTGAGAATTATGACAAGAGTTCAGATGTGTCACAACTTCATGTCTATGCTGAAATCACTAAGTTGTCCAGTCACCATAACATCAACAAACATTCTACTCCTAAGTTGCTTCACTACATCTAATATATTCTCTAAGTATTACCATTACCTACTAATATAATACATACATATACTGTGGACCTAACAAAGTGTCTCCGAATGGAACCTCAGTTCGCCTATTTCAAGTCAACCTGATCAAAACTCACAGCAGGCTTGTAGTTACCAAGTTTTGTTTATTTCTACTTTTTTGAAACATGCACCACAAATGAATAGTGCCTTTCTTAACAAAAGCAAAAGACACTTCCACTCTGAAGGGTAGATATTGTTCACTGGTTCGCTGAACATGCAACATTCTCTCAGTTCCTCTTGGTGGGGATTGTGTCTTTGTAACTAACTTGTAATGATATTAGTCAATAGGGGAGACTCCAGTGACTAGATTTCCAAATCAGATTTCTCAATGTAAGTTTGGCTTGAAGGGGGGTATAAAATGTAGTATAATAAATCTATATTTTTAAGCATCATGACAACATAACATGAAATGCTGACAAATCTACCCTTTTGAATGAAAAATGTGTAAATGAACTGGGTGTATGATATGGCATCATCTTACATTTAAAGTGCCATTAGAACATTATCAGCTGTATCTTAAATTGGAAGTTAACACTGGATTCTTACTATATAATATAATAATGCAAGATGTATTTGCTGATGCATTCAAGTCTCAAGCCCAAGACACCAAAAAAGCAGGATTTCTAGTGTATACATCCCCAGTAGAACAGACAAAGTGACTGTGCATGTATCTTAATGCCTGGTCTTGATCATTATGCAACTTTCTGCCTAGTGTCCTGGCATATCTCTTTAACTCTTCTCTCTTTTAATGAAATATCGCAGTAGTATCTTCATCCATGTCCAAAGTATGTAATTTGGTGAATCATGTATTCAAATTCTATGCAAATGTTAGGGAAATAACCACTATAAGGGGAATAAATTAAATTTCTTTTGCCATAAATCTTTTGGACTTGCACTTCAAAGAAATGGATTTCAGATTCAAATGGAAAATTTCTTGTATGGGACCAGAGGGTTACATGGCCTTTTGCTATTAAATCATTCTCATTATCCAATTCTTCAATACACTGCATTGGTATCCATGATAAAATAATACTGTGCCCATATTGTTTATGTACACAGCAATATCACTAATTTATCTAGTATTATTAGGTTGTGGGTAATTTCTCACTCCATCTCATAAGAGTTTTTAAAGAGTATTGCATACTGTATTTATGTAGGCCAATACCTGTCTACTGTGCCCCTGAACTATAACTAAATAGTGTATAAACCATGTTTAAAACTCATAAAATCATAAATGAAGTCATAATTCAAAGCAAAATATTTCCCTGCTGAGAGCACAACATTATTCTGCTGTGTACACACAAAATTATTATCAACTATTCTGGCAATTAAAAATTATTTTGTTAAAGCACTAACCCTGATTCAAAAACTTATTACAGTCTTATGTGAGATCTGAAGTTCTCACAGTGGATCTGATGAAGAATCAAGTCTTCTGGAATATCACCCCCTGTTCATGGGTATATAGTTACTGACATTTTAGAGGCTCTTCCTCCCTCCATCTTCAGGTCCAAAATAGTCCAAGAGAAGTAAGCTGCACCATAAAAATTGGGATTTGATATAAATAAGGGTGATTGGGCTAGCAGGCGAATGGGAGTTGTGGTGCTGTGCAGGAGGTGTGGCTGTAGTTGGATCATGCACAGTGATCAAGGTGAGCTGACTGGGAGTTAGGTGCATGGTACAGGAACAGAAGGAGTGTCAAGATACAGCAGGTATGCTCCTCAATTTTCTGAAGGATGATCTGGAAGTGAAGGCTGGGCAACTACAGCATTTCCTCCAAGTGTGGTTCAGGTCTGGAGTGGGCAGACCAGTCAGTCTTCCACGTTACAATAAGAGAGGAAGACTGGCTTATCTCTCATTGACAAACAGTCAAATTGGGGGTGGCAGAGTATGGTTTTAACAATGAATATTGAATCAAACTCCAGCACACCAGTGTCATCCTCCACCAAAACCAAATACATGGATCTTACCATCAAGGTTTGTACCAGCACTACGTTCCATCCCCAAAAAATGAACAAGGATGATTGCATTGTTCTGATCGGGTCATAGTAACCTCTCATTCACTTTCTGAAAAACAGAGGATGCCTACCCTTTTGAAGGACAACTGCATCCCTGATCTCTCCTAGTCAGCTCACTAAACTTCTCATTGTTCCACTTGCTGACTATATCCTAGATCATCCTCACTTCTCATCTCTTCCTATATGCTACATCCTATACTCCCTCACTTCTTTTCTATACCATACACTCAATTCCCAGTCAGCTCCCCTGATTTTTCTGTATGTTCTGCACTCAGCTGCAAAACAAAACTGCTGCCATTCACTTACTACCCAAATCACTCTTATCTACAGAACATAGCATTTTCCACTGCAGCGTACTCTTTGTTGATTACTCATACACAAAGAGAGAGGCAACAAGTTCCTCTGAAACAGTAGTAACTATATACCAGAGGATACTGAATTAAATTGCATTTTTTTACACTTCATGGATCCAAAACAGGTTAATACCTTCAGATACAGCACAAGGCACAATAAACAATTACATACATTAGTTCATTAGTGCCATAAAACAGCTGAAAATTTATAAAATGCTAATTTCAATGTTCCCTATTAAATTAAAATATCCATCTAGAGAGTAGAAGGAATGAGCGACTAGATAATTTTTAATGCTTATTTAAATTGTTTAATATTATCAATCAAACTTTTTATAATTGGTGGTGGATCATTGAAAATCTTTATGCCAAGAGTGTAGATTCATTCATGATATAGTGATAAATTTGATAAAGGCTGGTGAAAATTGAAATTTTGTCTAGTATTTATGTTATAAACATCAGAATTCATTATGATTGTATTTTTGTTATTAGCCACAAATAATATAAGAGAAAATATTTATTGTGATTGAAGAGGTAGAATTTTAAAATTCTTAAACAGATCTCTACACGAGTCTCTACTTCTGCATCCGGTAATAATTCTGATTATACTCGTATTCTTTTGTATTTTCAGAAAATTGACACTATATGGAGAGTTTCTCCAGAATATTATTCTGTGGTTCATAAAAGAGTGAAAATAGGCATAGTAAACAACAATCTTCAATATTCAATATGTATATTCCACGAGAGCTTACTGTCCACATATATTCCAAGGAATTTGGTATCATATGCTTTGGAAATTAATTTTTTTGTCACAACTGATTTTCTGTACATGTGAAATTAAATCCAGAATGACCATGGAAAATGCAACACTCAACAAGAAGGCTGTTATCACAAGCAAATTGGACTCAAATTTAAGGAAGAAACTAAACTGCTACATTTAGAGCATAAATTTGTATGGTTCTGAAACTTGGACACTTCAGAAACGAGATCAGAAATATCTGGGAGGTTTTGAAATGTGCTGGAGAAGGATAGAGAAGATCAGTTGGACCAAATTTGATGTGATTTTGACCGTGCATCGTCGTTAATATGTGGAAATAAAATGCCAACTAGATGCAACAGAGGTTTTTATTGCAGATCTTATTGTTTGCAGGATGCTGCAAACCGGACACATAACCCTCAGCTCCACACCAGACCAACAACTTTAAAACCACAGCACCAAATACCACAGGCAGCAACCACTGTATAATACTCTTGAGCTCCTGATGATGGGCATAGTGGTGCCGGGAAACATGTTGAGCAAGCAATAAGATCTGCAATAAAAACTTCTGTGGCATCTAGTTGGCACTTTATTTCCACATATCAGTTGGACCATTTGTGTGAGAAATGAAGAAGTACTAGAAGGAGTCGAGGAGGACAGGAATGTACTACAAACAGTAAAAAGAAGGAAGGCTGACTGGATTGGTCACATCTTGCATAGGAACTGACTTCTAAAACATTTTAGAAGAGGCTATGGAACTGTCATAAGACAGACAACAGAATAAATTAACTAATGTCAAAACCAATTTGAGGACTGCTTTTAGTTGTAAATTGAACAAAATGGGTTTTACCAAAATTTTGTGGTAGTGTATTGGGTTTGAACAATTTATTTAAATGTCCAAATACTATTTTTATATCTTTTTAAAATCTTTAAGATTAGAATTGGTAAATATTCAACCAGAATCATCAGTAAATAAAATTGGTTTAGATTTTCCGTTAACAGTCATTGATAAATTATTTATACACAGAAGAAAGAACAGAGGACCCAAAATTTATCCTTGTGGAACACCATGCTTTATAAGGCCCCAATTTGAAAATGTATTACAAGTAATGCCACTGTATACCAGAAGACTTGAATCTTATGGCAGTCTTCATTATGAGCACCCTCTGATTACAGCATATACATAAAACAGAAGAAATCTAGAATTGTAAAGGAATGAAGATGGCAAGTGATTAAAAAAATAACACCAGTGTTACTGAGCACATACTACTTGTCAGGTCAGTAATTTGTGCCAAGTGACTGTGATCTTGGAAACATATCCACTTCAAAAAACACCACATTTGTTCCCTCTGACTTACAAACTAGCTGAAACAAAGTGCAGAAAGAATGCAATATGGCCCATAGAAACCTCAAAGTCACATTACAACTAGAGAATGCAGCTCAAATGTGCACAAAGAATGACACAACAAATCAACTGCCTGAAAATGAAATGCATTTGATTTTGGACTTACTATTCATGTAATAAAAGAAAACCCTAAGTGAACACATCCTGTGCAAGTAGTTATATCCAAAATCAAGGAATCACATATCCATTATTTAAATAGAGACAGCTGTTTGCTTCCCACCAGTCCCTGACCGAAGCAAAAAAGAAACACTTCACTAATCCTTACAGTCTGAATATGTTGTCACTGAACTCTTTGCATTGTCATAGTAACACTATTCCTACAAAAGTATGTATGCTGATGGTGGAGTTGTCTAGTCACATTTTTTATAACTAGGACTAAAGTATGATTAATTATATACATTTCGGTCACATACAACATTATCCTTTCTGAATGTCCCTATGCCACTACAAATTTTGGTTTGGTCACACAATCCTCAGGTGAGTGTGAAGTCACTTACTGCATTACATTAACTTAAAAACATAATGCACACCAGATACTACTATACATGTATAACGTTTTGAAATTAAAGCAATGCAATAAGTAACTTTGCACATTCATCTGAGAATTGTACAAACACACCAAAATGCACAGTGATGTAGATACATATAGGATACTCTCATATTTGACTGAACTATATATATACATATATGAATAGATGCAACATGATGCTCAAATATTTAGTTCTAAATTGTGAGTGTTGAAATTAGTTACATATGCATCTTGATTTATTTATACAGTCAGTATTGTCCAGAACTGAAGAATAAATTAAGAATTCTGAAGCATAATTGAAATAGGCTGTTGGTTTCTATGTAAAACAGGAATTCAGAGACTGAAGTATAATTAGTTCAAAGAAACTGTCAGTCAAATGGACCTGTCCAAAAAGGACTGAAGGAAGAGAAGTATTTCTAAAAAACACTTTCACCATTTACTCTAAGAGTTAAAAAAGGCTATATATATATATATATATATATATATATATATATATATATATATATATATAACCTGAGAAAAGCAGACTTAAGAGTAGCAACTTCTTACAGAGGTCTGTGCCAAACCTAACATATTTTAAAATCAGTTTGTTGACTTAGGCAGCATGCACACCAAAGAAATGGCTTCAAGCAATTTGTTTCATGCCATGTAAAACTACAATTGCATGAAATTAATTCCTTGAAACCAGTTTATAAGGTGTTGCATGTGTGACACCTTACACTTTTTCTCTCAGCAGCTCAACTGTACCATAGTTATATATGGCCAGTATCTATCAAGTGTTCGTTAAGTCGAGTGGAAGATGTTTCAATATTGAGGATACATTACTATGTCCAGATTGGTGATATATAGTAAAATTACAATAGATAGACCTGCATGTATGAAGTAAACAAAGCTTTTGGAAACAACACTGAGCTTTCAGCCTGTAATTTCAGCAGGGCTAATAAGACATAATCTATTCCACTTGCCAGGGTCCGCTCTTCAAGAGATACAGACTCAACAGTAACCACCAAAAATGTTGAACTTCACTTACAATGCATGTGAAAAAAAAGGTTCTAATACATAAATAAGTAGTTTTTAATTTCATAACCTGAGTGTGAAGTAATGTAATGATGACATGTAAACCACTGTTAATGACAGTCCAAAGGTCATGGAAAGCTTCCACTATCTTAGTGTTCACACGAACAGAGGTCATGTGGTATGCCTGGTTGTGCTTTGTGCTCTTCTGTTACTAAAAATATTGGGATTATAGCTGCCATGATTACTAGATTGTCTACTGTTGTTGCTGATACTGCTGCTGGTAGTACTGTCGGAAACGTCTTCTGTGTTGACGCCACTGATTTGGCCATGTTTTACGCCTCCTCCAAGGTCTGCAACAAAGCCAGAATTAAATAATTCCAGCATCCTTCAACTAAACTAATAATAATTAAAGGGATTAAACAAAAAGTTAATAGGCGCACATAATAAATAAACAGTAAATAAATGGAAATCCCCATAAATGTGTCATTAACACTAATATGATTTTTCATGCAGCTTTACATGAATTTTATATGTACACTAATGGAATACAAAATATCTTGTATGAAGTGTATATAAATGTAGTTATGTCCACGCATAATTCATTTGTTGTAAGTGATTTTGTCATGACACCAAAAAAAGTTAATTTGTCTCTTTGTGCACCATGAAGGCATAAGGTGAAATCATACGGACAGTTCCAGTTATTCTGAACCATGGCACTAGAAGAGGTTCAGCAGTCAATTTCACGCCCTGGCCGCTTTACTCCCGGGGAAAAATCACTGACATCCACTGGGCAGGAGGTTCAGTGGACTCCAGGACCTGTCTGGACGTTATGAAGGAGAGAAAATCTCTTAACCCTGCCAGAAGTCACACCGCAGTTCCTCATTTGTCCAGACCACAACCATACCAACTATGCTACCTTGTTTCCCACTTACACCAAATAACAATGGAAACCTAAATAATGTAGATACTAAAGGAAATTTTGCTGTGTTCTTGGCATAACACTGTGTAGTCTGATATAAACCTACCAAAATGTCATAAGAACATGCTGTGTCCAGCTTCTGGGCATATCTTCTAGCCTAAAGATGAATTCAACATGCACTTCCGAAAAGTTGTTGAATTTCTATAAGATCACACCGTGTCACAGGCCAGATGACAGTTATTTTTACAGCCACAATTCTGAGAACCTAAAATATCATATTATAAGTAAAGTTTATATGGCAGGAATTCTTTGACAGATAGCCATTCTTAAAAACAACTGTGAAAAGAAAACTACTGTTTTCTGCAAAATATCTGTTACAAAAGAATGCTGTTCATGAAACATACAAAATTTGTCATCATTATAATTGAACTGTAAATCCATACACAAGGTAATTTACAGCATTTTTTATTGTCCTCCAGTAATGGTATGGAAGGAATGATAAACGCTTAGAGAGCTGTACTGGATACCCAAAGCATACAAACCAGACAAGTTATCACTTGTGTTGACCAGGTCTTTAAACTGAACACTGAATATCAAGTCATATATGACAACTGTACATATGAATATGACTGACTTCGTGTACTGCAATTACACATACACTTGAAATTTTCCACAATCATTGTAACTCCACAACCTGTAGGAGTCTTATGTAAAGAAGGAAGCAAGGGATTACATGAGCTGGCTGACCTCTCCGACCTAAAAGGATATCAGCCCCCATTTCAGGACAAGCCGTTGTTGATACCTTGTCAATATCAAAACGGATGAATAGCTGTGAGCTTTGATGTCATTATAACATACGGGTATAGAAAATTCATATATGATGATAATGTAAGTTTTGACCAATAGCTTCAAATGACCACACCCAGTACTCTTCTATTATGATGTATAGTTTCCATACAGCACCTCTCTAATTCCCTGTATTAACTAGGGTATCTGGAGCACAACCGCATATCCAGTATTACATCCCTGGGACACTCCAGTAATTTACTGCTGGCACTCAACTTGTAACATTATCATATTTTCAATACAATATACATCCCATTGTGTCAAACCATCCACAAGTATACTTGGAAGTTATTCCTTAAGTATCCATACGGATCCATCAATCTGACTCCACTCAGACTGCAAGAAGATCCTACCACAAACTCCCAGTATATAACAATCAATGTCCAAAGCATTCCAAAAGTTTGTTAACCATATATGCTAAATAATTTAAACACAGAATTAGACTAGTGAATATGAGGGCTATGACAAACCCTTTCTTACCATCAGCACTAACATGGAGACTATGCTGATTTTTAAGTTGATAGAAACATATCAGTGTAAGGTGCTGAAACATGCCATGTCTCTGATAAATATGCTGCTTTCATTAGGGCCTGCTGGTTTTGTAAAATGCACAACAACCTAGTGGCTGTGTAAAATGCATACAGTATTTAGATTTCAACTTGTCTGCAATAAGTGATGAATAATTCAGGCTGGGCATATAAGAGTTGGTATGAAGATTATCATAAACATACATAAATATATTGTAATAAAAATCTATTTTTATGTCAGTTACCAACTTGGGGATAGCATAAAACAACTGACATCATATTGGGGTCAATTTACAGTGGCAAAAATTTGTATTAATTGAACCAACCCTATATTCAGCCCAGTTTAAAACATATCTGCACCTCATGCAAAAGTAATTTTGCAGGTACTGCTTACATGTATTCCAGAACTGACAATACACAAATGTAACAATTTACATACAGAACAGATATGACATAATACTAGAGTCCCCAAATGGTACATCCCTGCAGCCACATAGACTGCAATAGTCTTAAACAAGCCCTGTCTGTATCTGTGAGATCAAGCAGGGGATATGAAACTCTTGTCTTGGGTTCATGAACATTATTCACATTATTCCTAACAAAATTTTGTGCACAGTTGTCTTCCATCCCATGTATCACATTTCTCATCCATTTACTGACCTTCCCTCAGACATCAGAACAATATTCAGGCAGAGTAATTAACTTCCCAAGAAAGATCTTGCTCCATACAGTTACTTTCTTAAGTGTATCACCTAATTACACTGACAATTGCTAGGACTATGTGATGTCAATGTTAAATGAATGAACTACAAGTATGGAGCATTGGCAGAAAGATGACGGGACAGTGACATACTCAGAGAAAACTTGGCCCACTGCCTTCTGTCCACCACAGATCCATTGTGGACTGTTGTGGGATTGAACT
>Ga0209629_10004634_pt1 | contig 10228 bp, 9 predicted proteins | sample TergutCu122P5_FD_187286 | JGI IMG/M metagenome (GOLD analysis project Ga0209629, IMG submission 187286) | Cubitermes ugandensis P5 segment gut microbial communities from Kakamega Forest, Kenya - Cu122 P5 (SPAdes) (version 2) | ecosystem: Host-associated > Arthropoda: Insects > Digestive system >... | reverse complement strand
GGTATAAAAAAATGAACAAACGGCGGCAGCGTAATTTTTTTCCGCTAACTTTTCAACCTGAAATTTGTTAAAAATAATTAAAAATGCAGGTTTTTCAAAAAAAGTTGGGAAGATTTATCAATCTTCCCATCTTTTATTTTTATATTCCATATTTTTGCCCGCAGAATGTTTAACAATAAATAATTTTAAAGAAAATGAAATCAAAAAATTCTTTTCAAAAGTTTTTCCCCTTTGGGGAAGTTAGAAGGGGCTTTTTAGTTCTTGGAATGTCCCTCATCATTGCAGGGGCAATGAGTACGATGGTTTATTCTCAAACCATTCCGGCAAGAGCGGCGTTTTATAATGCCCATTGCAGTGGCGGTACAAATGGTACCGTAGTGAACACCGATGGCAGTGTGATTTACAAAATCGCTACTGCGGACGACCTTTACTTAGCAGCAAATATGATGGACGCTACCAATCTGACTTTCGCGGGTATCGATGGTATTATCAACAGTTTTTATCTTATTGATGCATACTATGCTTTCCCGTCAATAGGCGGCGGTTACACCGGCTACATTACCGGCTATGACCCGCTAACCTGCAAAATAGATTCGACAGATACTTTTCTGCTGACTGCCGACATCGCGCTGCCCGACCCTGAAGCCGTTACGCCATCAACATTTTGGCCCTGGAGTACTTTGAACACTTCGGCGCCGGCAGCATTTGCCGCATTACGCGCAACTTTCGGCGGTTACAACTGGTTTACGCCGGCTGAAAACGGTGGAGGGTTTAACAAAAGTCGTTTTTATGGATTTCAGGCAACCTTCGACGGCGGCGGGCATACTATTTCCAACCTTTACCTTGGTCGTCATCATCTAAGTGCCTCTGCGACTTCCGGATACACCAGAGACCTTACAATTGGATTTATTGGGCATAACACAGGAACAATCAAAAATCTGAAATTGGAGGTTATGAAAGCAGGATGGAGTAATTGGGCTACCGGCGTAATATCCTTTGCTAATGCGGGAGTAATTGATAACTGTACCGTTACATTAAAAGGGATAATTACCTCTGGGGGGAGTTATAATCTGTATGCAGGTTGTATAGTCGGCAGGAATAACGATGAATATTGGAAAAATGTCGCCGACTACGTATCCCGCTGCGGAACTGTAAAAAACTGCACTGTCAATGTGGAAACCAACGTACTGCTCGACGACCCCTACGCAACAACGCAAATTGCCGCCGTATGCGCAAACAATACGGCATTGAAAAGTTACAGCAGTACAACGACAACGGCGCTCGGTACACCGCTTATTCAAAACTGTACCGTAAATATTCGCTCAGGCGGCGCCATAAATTACGGAATCGCAGGTGAAAACAGTTTGAACGGCGTTATTGAAGGATGCACGGTAAATATAGAGCAGGGCGGAAGTATTGTAGATAAGTTTAATAACGGCGCAAGCGGTCTTGTTTGTGAGAACTATGCGGCTGTTAAAAACTGTACGGTCAATGTCAGTGGCACAGTACCGCACGCTTTTACTTGGCAAAATTCAAACACAGCCACCGACCCTGCCATAATTGACGGCTGCATTCTCAATGTTGAAAACGGCGGAGTGATAGACGCCGCAATCAACCAAAACACTTACGGAAAGGTATCAAACTTTACGGTAAATGCAAAAGTCGGCGCAACGGTAAATCAATGTCCGGGCATTGAAAACAACATCGCCGGCGGCGTGATAGACAGTGCAACGGTAAATATTACGGGGAATATTATTGCTCTCAGCGGACTTGTAGATATTAACAAGTCAAATGGCAGCATTACAAATTCCACAGTTAATATTAACGGTACACTTGAATCATCTTATAACGTTTTGGGTGGTATTGCAAATACTGTATACCAGCAAGCATCTGTTAAAAACTGTACGGTCAATATCAACGGCACGCTAAAAGGCACATATCAAGAGGGTAAGGTGGGCGGTCTTGTTGGGTCACCATATAGCACTGTGGCAAATTACATAGACGGCAACAGGGTAATTCTTGCTGCCAACGGCAAAATTGATGCGCCGAACGGGTATGCAAGTATGCTGTGCGGCTATGTGGCTATAAGCGTTTCAACTGTTTATTATTCAAACAATACCGTTCAGGATTTGGACGCCACCCGCAGCAATATTATCGGCAAGTCGATTATCAAGCCCGCTTACTTAGCGGCGTTTTACGGATATAACTCTGGTTATTCAGATGATTATTACAATCCATTCAATCTTGTCTCAAATCCTCAATATCAATACTGCTTCGATGTGGATGCAGGTCATACCGTCAGCAGCAACAAAGACCTGACAGGAACGACAGGCATTGAATCAATTACGAATTACGAATTACGAATCTACCCAAACCCCGTGCGGGATGAATTGAGAATTGACAATGGAGAGTTGAGAATTAATAAGGTTGAAATTGTTGATTTATCAGGTAAAACCCTGCTGTCCCAATCGTCCAACCTGTCCCAAATTAATGTGGCAAATTTGCCGTCAGGCATTTATTTCCTAAAAATCCAAACGGACAAAGGCGTGGTAACGAGGAAATTTGTGAAACAATAAACCTGATTTTAACCTGATAAAAAAACAAAACAACCTGAGTAACACCCCACCCCCTGCCCCTCCCCAAAGGGGAGGGGAGAGAGCGCAGATGAAAATTTATAATTATAATCAAAAACCCTACACGCCCTCCCCTTTGGGGAGGGTTGGGGTGGGGCTTATAAACCTGATTTTCACCTGATATAAAAAACAAAACAACCTGAGTAACGTGTGAATTTTTCATCATATCGTTTTTTTGTTACCCTCGTTCAGCGAAGCGTCTTTCGCTTCGGCGCTAACTTATTCGTCAAATCCACAAACTCCTCCACCGACAATTGCTCCGGACGGCGATCGAAAACCGGCAAGGAAGAAATTGGATTATCATTTCCAAGCAAAGTTTTCAGTGAATTTCGCAGGGTTTTACGCCGCTGATTGAATGCCGTTTTTACCACCGCCTTAAATAAGGCTTCATCGCAACCCAAGTCGGTTCGCTTATTTCGGGTAATCCGGATGACTGCCGACTTTACTTTGGGCGGCGGGTCAAAAACATCCGGCTCTACCGTAAAAAGATATTCCACATCATACCAAGCCTGCAGCAGTACCGAAATGATTCCATAATCTTTCTTCCCCGGCGGAGAAGCTATCCGTTCAGCCATCTCTTTTTGCAGCATCCCTGCGCAACAGGGTATTTTATCTTTATAATCCAATACCTTAAAGAAAATCTGACTGGAAATATTGTAGGGATAATTTCCGATAACACAAAAACTGCCGGAAAACAGTACGCTCAAATCCAACTTTAGAAAATCGGCTTCTACGATTCGACCTTTCAATGCCGGATAATGTTCATCCAAATACAGGACGGAATCTTTATCTAATTCAACTGCCGTTACATCCCGATGGTTCTTCAAAAGGAATTGCGTCAGCGTGCCTGTTCCGGGTCCGACTTCCAAAACCGGCAATTCGGGAAAAGGCGATAAAACGCCGGCAATTCGTTCGGCTACGGATAAATCTTTCAGAAAATGTTGCCCTAACGATTTTTTAGGTCGTATCTCTCTTATATACTTTGATTTATTTCTAATATACATGACTGTTTTGTTTGTACTTACAAAAAAATGATTACCTTTGCAAATAAACAAAAGTAGTTAAAATAATAATACAATCAGTAAATGCTTGAAAAGATTAAGCCCGTTTTCATCAAATTATTAAAAACATTTGTTCCATTGGCTTTTGGTTTATTCGTCTTTTGGTTAATTTTCAGAACTTTGGATTTTAAGCAAATGATGTTAATTGTCCGCACGGATGTGAATTACTGGATTATTGCCTTATCGCTTCCTTTCGGATTGTTTGCCAACATCATCCGCGCTTATCGCTGGGGATTGCTGATACATCCTTTGGGTTACCGCCCAAAATCAGCCAATTTGATTTATGCAGTTCTGGGAAACTATGGCGTAAATTTGGCTTTTCCGCGACTGGGCGAAGTATGGCGATGCACCATGACAAGCCGTTACGAAAAAATACCTTTTTCCGCTTTGATTGGCACCATGATCACCGATAGATTATTCGACATAATTGCCGTAGCTTTTATTGTTATTGTTTCCTTCATACTGAATGTGCCGTATTTCAAAACATTTTTTGCACAAAATCCCGATATATTCAATCAGTTCTATGCAATTTTCACTTCCGTATGGCTGTATGCTGCCATTGCTGTCATCGTGTTTACGATTGGGTTCTTATTTGTCTTTTTTAAAGAACGAACCTTTATCAGAAAAACAAAACTTACTTTATTGAACATCTGGGATGGAATTCGCAGCATCAGCCGGATGAAAGACAAATGGATGTTTCTTTTTTATACCTTCCTGATTTGGCTTGGATATTTTTTATACTTCTACATCTGTTTTTTCGCCTTTCCTTTCACAAAAGAATTAGGGATAAATTGCGGACTGATTGCTTTCGGAATAAGCAGCATTGCCGTAACCATCCCTGTTCAGGGAGGCATCGGAGCATGGCATATTGCCGTGATTGCCGTATTGGCAGGATTTGGAGTAAGCCGTATTGATGCGGGAGCGTTTGCTTTCTGCGTTCACATGATTCAGGCAATCCTTTTTACGGGCTTGTTCGGTTTGTTCGGCATCATGGCGCTGCCCATCGCCAATAAAAGAAAATAAATTCAAATAAATATGGCAAATACGATTTTAAACTTAAAACCCGTCAATGTTTGGAAGCATTTTTATGCTCTGACGCAAATTCCCCGTCCATCGGGATGTATGGAAAAAGTTACCGATTTTGTTGAAAAATTTGGTAAAAGTCTAAACTTGGAAACTTCTCGCGATGCAGCTAACAATATTTGCATCCGTAAGCCGGCGACCAAAGGCTACGAAAATCGACAAACGATTATTTTGCAGTCGCATCTCGATATGGTGCCGCAAGCCAATTCCAACCTGAAATTCGATTTTACCAAAGATGCCATTCAGGCGTATATCGCCGGCGATTGGGTAAAAGCCAAAGGCACTACCTTAGGCGCCGATAACGGTATAGGAGCGGCGGCTACAATGGCTGTTCTGGAAGCGTCCGATTTGCGGCACGGTCCACTGGAAGGCTTGTTTACCACCGATGAAGAAACCGGTATGTACGGCGCTTTAGCCATTCGTCCGGGATTTATAAACGGTAAAATTATGTTGAATCTCGATTCTGAATTAGACGGCGAGTTGTATATCGGATGCGCCGGTGGCGAAGACATAAGCGTTTCCTTCCAATATGAAAATGAAGCTGTCCCATTTACGGAACCGTTTATTGTCCGGATTTCCCTGACAGGTCTTAAAGGCGGCCACAGCGGCGTGGACATTCACTTGGGGCGCGGCAACGCCAATAAACTGATTTTCCGTTTACTGAAAGACGCAATGATAAAACAGAATGCCCGGTTGAGTTCTGTTCAGGGCGGCACGCTTAGGAATGCAATACCCCGTGAAGCCTTTGCAACCATTGTTGTCGATGGTGAAAAAAATTATAATGACCTTTTGAAACTAATTGATTATTATCGTGAAACGTTTATTACCGAGTTCGAGGGAATAGAGGATTCCATTGACTTGAAAGCCGAACGATTGAAAGCGCCAACCGACCGGCTTCGTCTGATTCCCGTGGAAGTGCAACAAAGGCTGACGCATGCCATCGTGGGCTGCCGGAACGGGGTTGTCAATCGGTTTGCAAAAATTCCCGGTACAGTTGAAACTTCTGTTAATATGGCGATTGTACAATCCGACGAAAAAACGATTGAAGTAAAATTTCTGGCTCGCAGTTCGTCCGAGACTAAAAAACGGGCAATATGCGGCACGATAGAAAGCGCTTTCATCAATGCCAATGCCCATCGAGTCGCTTGCGGAAACGGCTATCCGGGCTGGAATCCGAATCCGGATTCAAACATTCTGCAAGTAATGAAAAAAATATTTGAATCGCAGCGCGGGTTTGCTCCCAAAGTGGAAGTGATGCACGCCGGACTGGAATGCGGAATCATCCTCTCGAATGTTCCCGGACTGGACACGGTCTCATTTGGACCTACCATTCAATTCCCTCATTCGCCGGACGAAAAAATAGAAATTGCTTCCGTTCAAAAATTCTGGGATTATTTAGTCGGCATTCTGAAAGAAGCGCCGAAGAAATGAGGTTTTAGACATAAAAGTCACCCCTTTTGCTATATCTTCCAATCCGCCGTTACTGTCCACGCCGTTGGTCGTCCAGGCAAAAACCCCTGCGTAACCGTGCGTGTACGCCCAAATGTAGTCTTCGGCTAAAGTGTGACCGTCGCAGGATTTGGCAGAACATTCGCCAACCGCAATGGGTTTGCTCGTGTCGGACATCCATTCGGACGGAGAAACAAAAAACGGATTCTTAAACAGTTTCGTTTGCCATGCGTAATGGTGCGGCGAATAGAAGTCGAGATAAGCATTCGGGTTTTTATACAGGTTTTGTAAAAAGGCGTTGCTGACTTTGTTCCCTTGATGCGCATCCGAGTTGTATTTCACCATAGCTATGCCTACCGTCGCTAAAATCTTGCTATGCTCGTGAATGGCGGCTGCTTCGCGGGCAAACAGATTCGACAGTTCTTCCCACGAAATGCTGTCATGCTCAAAAATCCAGTCAGGCTCATTGCATAAATCCATACTGAACAAATACGGATTGTCTTTATAACGTTCGATAAATTTCAATATATACTTGTCGATAAAATCGTTAATGCTGTTCGTGTTTTTTATCATTGCAATCCATTTGTCCCGATCGACATTACCCTTTTTTGTGCAGTCGAACGACATCATTGTTGCCATGATGTATATTTTGTTTTTAGCGGCTATCTCAAAAAAACGATCCAGGTCGCTCCAGAATTTGTCGGAAATACGCTTTACCGTTCCATCAGGATTAAGTTTGACCGCCGACTTGCCGTCGCATACGATCCATACGCGCGAACCGTTTACTCCCAGGTCGTGAAGCGCCTTAAAATGATTTTCCCAGAAGTCGGCATTAAATCCGCCTCCGAAATCGTTCCATTTGTCCCATGGCGTATTGCCGCCGACAATAAATACCGGCTCCCCGTTTCTATAAAATTGTGTTCCTTGAACATAGATGCGAGACGACTCGCTGCCCTTCTTTTGGGATTCTCCTGCAAAGCGCTCTGCCCAAATTCCTGCACATAGCAAAATAATCAATAAGTTCCTCATGACTGTTTGTATTTTATAATGAATATTTTTTGCAAAGTTAGTATTTTCTGCTGATAATTCTCACAACACACAGGGCATACACCCCCGTTTGCGTGAAACCGCTCGTTAGCAGAAGTGTATTTTTTCATTCAAAGATATTTAATTGTTTATTTTTCAGTCTTATAGAATGATTTGAAAAACCAATTCGCATTAGCAAGTCCTTTGTAATGGCTCTTTTAGAGTCGATAAACATAAACGATTCAATAAATTCCTGCGTTTCGGGTTGATTTAACAGATTTTGAATTTCTTGCGCTTCTTCCAAAGTGTCAAAACCAATAAAATAACAAGTATCATCAAGTAACAAAACCGTTCCATTGGGTTTTATGAGCGTGAATTTTGTTTGTTTGTAAAGTCCTGAAATGGCAACTTTGTAGGGTTTGAAAGAATAATCGCCAACACCGAAAATTGAAAACATTGGTTTTCCGTTGTAAATGCTTGACTTTCTATTAAGAAAATGTTCTTTGTGTCGGTGTAAATATGCTTTTGTTTTCGGCAATTTTTCCAAAATTTGACTTGTTTCTTCCCCAATTCTTTTTTGAGTGATAATAGTGTACTTTCGCGGAAAATCTGTCGTTTCGCCTTTTAAATCAGAGCTTTTCAAAATACCATAAATCAAATCTTCTTCCAATTCAAATTCTTCGCCGAGTGCGTTGCGGAAACCGCCGTCAATTCGTTCCAATTCCATTACTTTGGCGCAATCGTGCTTGATTCCTTGTCGCCACTCAAACGGACAAACACCATCTAAATGCTGATATTTTTTATACTTCTCTATGTCAGAAGCAAATTTATTGTTTACCCAACCCAAACTTACGCGAGGTTTTGAGGTGTAAAAATCAAATTCTCTTGCTGTAAATTCGGGCGTAGCGTTGAATTTACAAACAAACAAACTTGCATCAACGGAAGCATTAAATTCTTGTTTTGCATTAATCGTGTGTTTTTCAATGTCTGAAATCAGATATTTGTTCTTTTTTTGCTCAAAAACAATGTTTTTAATGACTGAATTTTTGATTAAAAATGCAAAATGTCCGTTTTCTTTGGAAAATAAATCTAACATTTTCAAAGAAATAAACTCGCCAATATCAAAGTTCCCTTTGCCTGTTATTGCGTCAATTCCTTTCGCGTTTTTGAAATTGGATTTTTGGGGTAAATTCTTTGAGTTAAGTGTTGAAAGTGTTGAATTTGTCACCCAAGGCGGATTTCCAATAACTAATAATTCACGATTATTAATTTGACTTTTAATTTGTTTGAAATCAAAATCAAATACATTACAGTAATATAAATTTATTTGCGGTTTGTTGGCAGTTGGATTTTTCAAAAAGTATTTCAACAACTCAAATTTCAACTGCCACAAATATTTTTCTTGAATTTCGATACCGAAAATTTGCTGTAAAGAATCAAACATTTTAATTGCAGATAGTATAAAAGTACCTTTTCCGCAAGTTGGTTCAAGTAAGATTTTCGGATTTATATTTTTGTTGTACAAATATTTACATACAGATTCTGCCAGTTGTTTATTCGTTTGAAAATCGCCATACTCAACACGACTTTCGGCAACAATGTTTTGATTGATTTTAAGCGTTTGTTGGAATTGAACAAAATCATCATCTTTTTCAAAGAAATCAACAATACCTGTCTTATCATTCAAAATGGCGTTAGCCATTTTGAATGAAGTGAATTTTCCTTTCTCGAAAAAAGAAATCGTCTCAAAACCAATATGTACGCAATCGAAATTCATATCAACATTTGTCTATGATTTTAGTAATTCCCGAAATTTTATCTTTGAGTGTTACAATTCTGCCGTATTGTAGCCGCCATTGTAAGGCGTTTGAAATTGCCAAATAGCCGACTTTTGGCGGATTTTTCAATATTTGTTCTGCCAAATTCATGAGCGTAATTTCATCGGCAGGAATGTTGCGGTCATTCAAATAAGTAAAAATATCTTCTGCATTAGCTTTATTATTAATCATTTGCAACAACGAAGTTGTTGTTTGATAATCGGCAGTCCGTTCTTTTTCGATAAATGAGCAACTTACGAAATTCAACAATGCCGTTTTTGTTTTTGCATTATCTTGTTTATCGTAAACGAAAACCAACAAATTGTAGCCTAATCCAAAAATCTTTTGTTGTGCGTTTTTGAACGGACACGAAGATTGCGGTTGTTTGATTGAAGTAACTTTTATGTCGGTGTTGATTTCGAGTGACGGCAAATCTATTCCGCTTGCAGAACTGCCTATTTGCAAATCGTATTTTGAGAGCAAAAAATCTTTAAATTTATGCTCAATGTGTGTGCCAAGGGCTTTGCCGTCAGTTACGCCAAATAATTCGCTGTTTGGCGTTTGTGATTCTTGCTCGCAAAATTGTTTAGCGAGAGTTATCAGATTTTTTATTGTGAGTTTTTGTTTTTTCATACAACATTTCGGTGTTCAGAATCGCCTTGTTTTATTTTTTTTGTATATGTATGAATGTCAATTTTCATAAAAACACTTTATTTTATATTCTAACTATATTACATTTGCAAAGGTAGAAAATTTCTTTCAAATATTTTTGGAATTAAAAAATATCCATTAACTTTGCGGCTCAAAGTTCTTTTTAATTAGATTACAATATGAACAAACAAACCGAAGATATTAAAGTCATCAGAGAAATGATGGAGCGTTCTTCTAAATTTCAAGCAATTAATGGATTATCGCTTGTCATTGCAGGGCTTACGGCTGTAGCGGGAGCTGCTTTTGCCTACTTTTATCTACACGATTCTTCTCAGACTGATTTCAGCAAAGCACGGGTAACATGGACTTTGCTTGCCGATGCATTGGTCGTTTTGGGATTGGCTATAGGCGCTATCACGCTTTTCAGTTGGAGGAAAGCGAAGAAGAACAATCAGAATTTGTTCAACAAAGTAACGATGCGTGCAGCCTATAATTTGATGATTCCGTT
>Ga0209629_10004632_pt1 | contig 10229 bp, 9 predicted proteins | sample TergutCu122P5_FD_187286 | JGI IMG/M metagenome (GOLD analysis project Ga0209629, IMG submission 187286) | Cubitermes ugandensis P5 segment gut microbial communities from Kakamega Forest, Kenya - Cu122 P5 (SPAdes) (version 2) | ecosystem: Host-associated > Arthropoda: Insects > Digestive system >... | reverse complement strand
CACCCTCAGCCTACGTTCCTCCCTCAATATCAACGACCAAGATTCACACCCATGCAGAACAACAGGCAAAATTATGGTTCTGTAAACCTTAATCTTTAAATTATTGAATAGCAAATTGGAATAAAACAATATTCTGCACCGAATGATAGCAAGCATTCCCTGACTTCAATCCGCTCTAAATTTCTTACAGAATAGAATTTTATATTCTAAGATTCTTCCCCCAAAATTGGAAATCTGCTACCATTTCAAAGGATCTATTATCAATCTTCATACTATGATCTCGTCCTTCATTCTGATTTCGAGACATGATCATATAGTTATATATATTAGCATTTACTTCTAGTCCAATCTTATTACTAGCCACTATCAAAGATTTCCTTTATAGTATGTAAGCTTCCTTCCAATGTATTAAAACATCTTCAGCGTAAACCAAAAGCTGATGTGTGACATTTAATTTCAAGCCACCCTGAATTACCTGAACCCTACTAATGGCGTATTCTAAAGCAAAGTTGAAAACCAATGGAAATAGAGCATCTCTTTTTTCCAAACCATTTCTAATAGGAAATATGTCAGAAAAATTCTTACCTACCCGGACTCTGCTATACGTTTCAGTCAGACACATTTTTATTAGCCTTAGCAGTTGAAAGAGTTTACCATTCTCAATCAGAATATTACAAAAGACGTTCCTGCTAAATGCACCATATGCTTTCCTGAAGTCTATAAACAGCTGATGAACTGATTTATTTTATCCCTAGTTTTTCTCAAGTATTTGACGAATGCAAAATATATGGTCAACAGTCGTTCTGTTGCGTCGAAATCCACATTGATCATCCCGAATAATGTCCTCTGCATATGGAGTTGATCAGGTTGTTGGATACATTTTTGTATGTACTTGGCAAAAGTGATATGCCTCTGTAATTAGTAATTATGTTGTTTTTTGCCTTTTTTTTTTTGATAGGTAAATTGTTTGACTCCTTCCACTCCTCAAGTAATTCTTCTTTATTCCAAATGGAAGTAATACGTTTACAGGTTTCACAGCAATATGTTCTGCTCCCTGCCTTAATAAATTCTGCTAGCATTTGATCACTACCTGGTGATTTGTCACTACTTAGCTTTTCAGTAGCCTACTCAACTTCAAAGGCACTTAGCTCAGGTAGTAGTGGTTCTGCTGTGTGTATTTCTATCTGCCTAACATCATTAACTCCATGTACGAGTACATTCAAAAACTGGTACAAATAATTCCTCCACGATGCTGTCGGAGTCTACAAACAAATCACCTTTCTCATCCTTTAATATAATAGTTCAAGGTTGGTAACCCTTCTTAAAGTAACTGATGCCCTTTTACAAGTTCCTAACTTTTTTATCATACTATTATTTTCAAGATTCTCAAATTTAGCTTTCAAGTATGCCTTCTTTTTGTTCCTGAAATGTCTGTTAGCTTCAGGTCTTACATTTTTCAGATTATCTATATTGCTTTGGCTTGGATCCTGCATCCACTGCATTTTAGCCTGCTTCCTTTGTCTAAAAATCTAAAAATTCTTCATCAAACCATGGTTTATGACACTTCAATTCCTACAGAAATACAATATCTTTAGCTGAGGTTTTGATATTCTTTTAATGATCTCCCAAACCCTGTTCACATCCTCGCTATCACTTAAGTTCTCCAAAGCTGCAAATATGTTGAAATCTTAATCTGATATGCTTTCCTAACTTCCAGCTCATTTTGCTTCTTGATATTAAATCTTTCCCTACCAAACTTCTGTACTGCTTGTTTACTTTCTGCCAATCTTTCCCTGTCTTCTACAACCACCAGAGTGTGATCGATATTCAGTCAGCTCAACTGAAACTTCGTACATCTATTACACTAGGATGCCGTCTCCTAACTATCAATATGTGACCAGGCTGGTTGTTTATCTCCCCATCAGGGGAGGTTCAGGTATATTTATGAATGTCTCGGTGCAGGAACATCGTGCTCTTAACAAGTAGATTTTTTATATGACGGAATTTACTATTTTAACCGCATTATCATTACTCTTTTGATGTAGACACTCATTCCGAATTGTTGGTTTGAAAATATTCTCTTTCCTCACTTTTGCATTAAAATCTCCTAATATAATTTTCATATGGTACTTAGGGCATTGATCAAAAACCTGCTATAATTACTCATAAAAACTGTCATTTAATCATCTCTTTTCTCCTCAACTGGTGCACGCACATTAAGAACAATGATATTATACCAGCGATCTCTCAGAATTATATGACACCCTATCGCTAACAAACTCTATTCTCTGAAATGCTGATAATATTCTGTGGTGTACAAAAAATCCTGTTCCCAATTGATGATATTCCTTTCCTTTTCATTAAAAGAAACTCTATTCCCCTGCTCTTACTGTGCCCCCATTGTCCTTCCTAACCTCCTCTACAACCACTGTATATTATTTATAACTTGCTAATTCCCAGCCTGCTGCTGTAAGTTAACCTGCCCTATACAGGCTCCTAACATTCCAAGTACCATATCTCATGTCCTTCTTCTGTTGCTTATGTCGTACCAGAGTATCAGTTCATGCCCGAGGCTTTCCTTGTTAAATATTTCGTAACAGCATAGTGTTTTCAGTAAAGATTTATTAGCAAATCGCCCAACGCCTAGCTGCAGAAACACCCCCTTTCGCTGTCCGCAATTGCTTGCTCAATACATTTATAGCAACCATCCCTACTGGAGGCAGTTCCTTCACCCGCAACCACCGTGGTGACAAGGACCCACTTGACGCTCAGTTCCGTGGTGACAAAGATCTACATATCATGACCACAGAGACTATTACGAAATAGAATGGCAACTGCATACACGGTACTTTAGAAGGAATATTTGTGGATTTGTTTAAGGAATTATCCTACCCGTCTCCTGAGGAAAAGCTCAAAACTTCTCATTCTCTTTTGGATTAGGCATGAAGACATTTGAAGTCACATTGCACTAATGCTATATCTACATCCACACATCTACCATATCAAATTATAATATCCCCAAACCCACTGTTACATATTTCCATTTAACAATTCTACATTTACATCTCAGTAAACCCTGACCACACACACCACATCTGCCATATCAAATTATAACCTCCCAACATCCACTGTTACATATTTCCAATTAACAATTCTACATTTACATCTCAGTATCCCCTGACCACACACACCACATCTGCCATATCAAATTATAACCTCCCAACATCCACTGTTACATATTTCCAATTAACAATTCTACATTTACATCTCAATGTCCCCTGACCACACACACCACATCTGCCATATAAAATTATAACTTCCCAACACCGAATGTTACATATTTCCAATTAACAATTCTACATTTACATTACAGTATCCCCTGACCACACACACCACATCTGCCATATCAAATTATAACCTTCCAACTTCCACTGTTGCTTATTTCTAATTAACAATTCCACATTTACATCTCAGTATTCCCTGACCACACACACCATATTTGCCATGCTTTACTGACTTATATCTGACCACTCCTTCCAAGAGTACTTTGTTTAATAAAACATTTCCGTGCAGCTATGACCCCAAGCCAAGCTAGTACAATTTTTAGTGAAACTTTTTTTGCTTGTGCCATAACAATAGTTAATGTTAGGCTCTGTAAATATTTTTCACTTACCTGGGTACAGTTAAACAATATAAGGCTGAATGAATTTTTGTAAATATATATATGTATATATGTATGTGTGTGTGTGTGTGTAACATAAAAATGTCATTCTAAAACTCTGTAAACATGTCGACCTACTTAGAATAGGGGGCCAACATAAAGCTCATTGAGATTATGGAAATTCGAAGAGTTTTTAAATTATCCACTTGTGTAAACAAGTATATATTTAGTATTGGATCTGAGAACTGCGGTCTCCTTGGTTATTACGCAGCGACAAGTATTAATTTCTTACCGACAGTTCGGGACAACTTGATCTTTGAGGATGCAAACTAAATGTTCTTCTGAAAAGTCGGCAAGAAATTACCACCACTCGCCACACAATAACCCATAAAATCCAGTTCTCATCCACTTCCACACAGAACCCTCAAATCGCACACAATGTCATTTCACTCCCCTCCAACCCACCTCACTATATTTACCAACATAACACAATTTATTTCGTATTGTGTACAGCTGTGGTCAGAGGGAGTCGTTTGTGTGGATATTGTATATGAGAGTTTTGTGCTGTAGTTTTTATGTTTGATCTTTATATTTGATACTATCACTATCTGTAACAGTATTCAAATCTCAACCTGCAGTTACTGTATTAATTTTAGTTCCTTCTTTCTCCTTTTTATACACAGGCTGATGATGGCTGATTTAAAGCCGAAACGTGTGCATGTAACTGAGGTTTATATAGCTACGCTGTAATTTTGTGTTCGATTGATAAACTGTACGGATTGTTAATTTAGTTAAACAGTGTTTTGATTTACATGACAGAACGACAATTGGCTTTATAATTTAATTCACACACTGTAAAATTTTATCCACACAGCTGTGATCGTAAGATTTTAAAAATCAAAACGTAACCATCTTTCAACACTGTGCCTGTTCTTCGCTAGTGTTAATAGACAAACTGCAAGCGAACGACAGACTCCTAAGCAAAATTAATTCAGTCCACTAAAATAAATTCTAAGTGTTAATTGTAGCAAAATTCTTACCAAACTGACCCCCAACAATGTAACGCCAAGCCAGTAAATTCCTGCAGCTGGCAGTTTCACAACTCAACTTATGAAAGCTGCACACAGCCTTTGTACAGCGAACGCCAGTACGATATATATATAAAAGGAGAACTTACTCGATGGAGTAGAGTCATTCATGAGAAACTAACAGGTCCTCAAAAGGTCAAGAAATTCAACGCATTTTATGATACCCGATGGTTCATTACGGCATTAAGAAGAACCCGCCACCTGTACCTACAATACACCAGACCAATCCAGTCCAGAATCCTATCCCTTTTCTTGAAGACACATTCTAATATTACCCTCCCATTCAATTCTATATTTTCCAATTGCCTCTTTCACTCATCTTTTCCCACTAAGACCCTGTTTACACCTCCCTTGCCCCCTCCGTACCACATGCCATATTCATCTAATTTTCTTTCATTTGGTACCATCAATAACATTTTATGAACCATACAGATAATAAATCTCATCACAAAACAATACTTACCGCTGGTCCTTCCTGTCTGTCCGCTACCACAAATTACATGCACGTACGACGTCCACTGTGCTACAGGCAGCACACTGCCACTGGCGATGTCCACACAATCTGTGGATCGTGCTGCTGACAGTACAGAAGTTTGTCGATCTCTTGTGTTCTTTATGTGTGGTTGGATTGATTGGTTTGAGAGCAGCAGATTTATTGAGGAACTTGAAACTAACAGTAAGATTAGAAAAATATTAGGACCTTAAATAGGGGCAACAGTGGCTTTAAGAAGGGTTACCAGGCTAGAACTACTCGTACTATATTAAAGAATGAGAAGAGTAATTTGTTTGCAGACTGTCACAGAACTTGTCTAGGTGGAGGAAATATTTGTTTCAGCTGTTGAATGTGCATGCGTTTAATGATGTTAGGCACACAGAAATACACACAGCAGAACCACTAGTGCTCAAGCCAAGTGCTTTTGAGGTTGAGTTGGCTATTGAAAAGCTAAAAAGTTACAAATCACCAGGCATTGATCAAATACCATAAGAAGTGATTAAGGCAGGGGGTAAAATAAATCAGGGATAGAACAATTCGATATGAGATCCATACACCTAGTAACTCTGTTTGGAATAAGGAGAAATTGCCTGAGGAGAGTAAAGAATCGATCATTGTACCTATCGATAAGAAGGGCGATAAAACAAATTGTAGCAATTGTAGGGGAATGTAACTTTTCCAACTGTGTACAAAAATTTCTCCAACATCCTGCTGTCAAGGTTAACTCTTAATGCAGAGGAAATTATTGGGAATCATCAAGGTGTACTTCGAAACAAGAGGTCAACTACTGATCATATAAGTATATTGTGCATTCGTCAAATACTTGAGAAAAAAGGGAATAACACGAAACAGCGCTTCAGCTATTGACAAACTTCAAGAAACCTGATGATTCAGTTACAAAGGAGATCTTGTATAATAATCTCATTGAGATTGGTATCCCCATGTAACTGATGGCTAATAAAAATGTGTCTGACCGAAACCTATAACAGAGTTTGGATAGGCAAATTTTTCCACACATATTTCGTATTAGGAGTGGTTTGAAACTAGGAGATCATCTATCGCAATTGTTTTTCAACTTTGTTTTAGAATACACCATTAGGTGCGTTCAGTTAAAAGAGAATGGCTGGAAATTAAGTGGCACACATCAACTTCTGTTTTATGTTCATGATGTTAAAATATTGTGAGGAAGCCTACATAATATAGAGGAAAGTGCAGAACCTTTTTTAGTGGATAATAAGGAGATTGGACTAGAAATAAATGCTGATAAAAAAGAGTACATGGTAATGTGTCGAGATCAGAATGTAGGAAGAAATCACAGTAAGAAGAATGAAAATAGTTCTTTTGTAAATGTGGAAGAAATCTAATATTTGGGAACAATCTTAAAACATCAACATTCTATTCAGTAAGAAATGAAGAGAAAATTGAAGTCAGGGAATGCTTGCTATCATTCGGTGCAGAATATTTTGTCTTCCAGTTTCCTATCCAAAAACTTTAAGATTAAGATATGCAGAACTATAATTTTGCCTATTGTTTTGTATGAGTGTGAAACTTGGTTGCTAACATTATGAGAGGAACGTTAGCTGAGGGTATTTCAGAATAGGATGTTGAGAATATTTGGACCTTAGAAGGACGAGGTAACAGGGGAGAGGAGAAAACTACATAATGAGGAGCTTAATGATCAGTACTGTTCACCCAAAAATGTTCTGGATACGAAATCGAGAACATTGTAGTGCGTATGGGGGAGAGGAGAGGCGTATACATGGTTTTGATGGGGATACCTGAGGGAAAGAGACAACTTGGGAAACCCAGGCGTGGATGGGGGAAAATAATAAGATGAATCTTCAGGAAGTGTGATGTGGGGGTATGGACTGGATCGAGATGGCTCAGAATAGGGAAGTTGGCGGGCACTTGTGAATGAGGTAATGAACCTTCGGGTTCCATAAAATGCGGGGAATTTCTTGACTAGCTTCAAAACGATTAGCTTATCAAGAAGGACTCTGTTGTATGGAGTGAGTAAGTAAGGAACATTCAACTGTAAGACTGAAATGTGCAAAAAATGAAGTTCCTTCTGTTTTAAGCTGCAGGCACAGTAATTGGTCAGTGTAGGTTAGAAGAATGTACTGTGGGTGGGAAATATGGGACTGTGTTGGAGAGTGACCACACTGTACTGAACTGTCTGCACTAAATTTGCTGGAAACAGTAATTTCAGTGTACTCGGTTGACTGACTGATGTATATATGTGTGAGATTTACATGGACATTCAATGTACTTCAGGTTTGGGGTTGAAAGATTTCATTACCAATTTGTACAAAATGCAATGCATACCATAATGTGTGTTGAATGTTTGTTTTGTGTTAACAGGAGATGAAAAATTGTTGTAATTTTGGGCAGCAGAGAGCAGACTGTGAGAATTGTGGTGATACCGTAACCGTGTCAACATTACAAGAGAGAAACATAACACTGGACTTGGGTCTGACTTGTAGAAACATATGGTGGTAAGCTTTTGTTGACATTAGTGGTAATTACATTGTAGAAACATTCATTGTTAAGCTCGTGTTTACAGACGGTTTAGTTATGCTGTAGAGGCATATTGTATTAAGCTTTTGTTGGCAGAGAGGCAGTAATTATGCTGAAGAAGGTACAAATGAAGTTACACAGATGGCTCTGTGTTCTTGCCTGTTTCCCTGTGGCTTTTTCTGATCAGCTGCTAGCACACATCACTAGTGACAGTTATGTTATCACTAACAAAACAACAGCTAGGCTGTTTGAAGGGAGTGCTGGTATGGAGAGTTTTGTGCAGAATGATTGTAACTTGACATTTTCTGGATAAGGGAATTCCCTTATCCAGAAAAAGTCAAGTAATTTGGAGCACTTTGTCTAAAGCATACAGAAAACCGTTTAAAATCACAAAATTAAGTGGTTTGCCATGAAAATGTAGCTATGTTGTGTCAATTAGCATCAGTTGCAAAGCATAATGTTAGGCATTGTTATCAACACAACTTCAAAACAAACTGCTGACTGTTGAATTGCCTGATGATATTTTAAATTTTATTTGTTATGGAATGCAGCTGGTTTTCAGAACATTGTGGGTAGTGGGATATTGGATAGGAGGCATGTTCAAAATGTGATGTTATGGAACACACATAAGGTAGGTCACAACAATTGTACTGCCTCCGTGTACAGATATAGAGGAAACTCATAAATAATCAACACAATTTTGTGAAGAATTATCATGCAGAATTTCACACAAATCAGACAAGTAATATGTAATATGTGTCATGGACAGTACGGGTAGGAAAACCAATAAGTAATGTATGACAGAAGCCAATTTTCATGAAACTTGAAGTTGCTTGACAACTTTGATATAAATAAGTTCATGAAAATTCAACAAACTGTTCATTTGACGACACTCAGTCACAGACAACAGGAATAGACAGATGGACGAATGGACGGATGTGGGCTGTGTGTAAGACTGCGTTTTACTTCGAAAAGAAACTAAAAATTACCATTTAATTACATCGATTTCAGTCAAAACAAGAATAAATTAAACAACAATTATGTTTACAGTCTATAGCGACATGTTTCGGCTCACACGAATCATCTTCAGGCTAGAACTATATTTTTTTGCAAAGTCATTGTGCTCATTCTTGGATCCCGGACGTTTACATGTTTTACATAGATGTTATCTACTGAATTAAAATTAGAGGTTGTAACAAATGTCATTATTATGACATTGTAACTGATTATTGTAGATGTATTTGTTAGTAGTATGTACATATGGAATGGTTCACTTTTTTTGTAATATATCATACAGCCTGCAACTGGATAATGTAAAATGAAGTACACAGGACAGACCGGAAACCCTTAAAAATCATATTCCAAGAACACTTCAGAAACTTCAAGTATGGGGAATAAAAGTCGAAATTCGCACAACACCTTTTAGAAAACGAACATGCATTCGGCCCAATGGAAGATGTAATGGAAATCGTCCACGTAACCAACAAAGACAAAATGATGGACACATTAGAAAGATACCACATCTACAAAGAGACAAAATCCAACAACCAAATCAACGACAAGCTGACAGTTAAACCCAACACAATATTTGAAACCTTAATTCACGAAGCCCCCCACAGAGGACACTCAAACTCATAGTAACCAAACAACCAAAACATAACCCAGTTATGTGGTGGCGTTCACCACCGCCAGAAGTGAAAGCTACATCGAGACAAAAGCCTTCCGCCAATACACACAAGACCAGCAGCCCCCAGCCCCGAAAAACTCTGTAAGTAACACTGTTCATGCAAGGGACAAATTTGTTGTATTATTGTGTTAATTTGGGTTTTTATTTGATTTTTTATTTTGTTTAACTTTGGTTTGTTATAACATTCATTCTTGTGATAGTTGCTTATTTCTGGTAACTACGTCTTACTATTGTAACTAGTATTTCGCCAAAGGTTGGCACTCGTGACTTGTTCTAGAAGGTTTGCACACGGCCCGGAGTCGCCCGGGTTTTCATTGTCCTCTGAGGCAAGCGTGGCTTCGCTGACGCCACGCTACTGTTAGACAACGTACAGACACCATCCGGTACAGACGCGCGACGTAACGCTTGCGTAAGTCTTTGTCTCCGTTGCACAGTGCAACGTATAGTATTTGTAAGTGTTCTAGCATCACTTCAAGCAAATACCACATCGTTCAAATCAAACTTCGTAGCAAGCACACGCTAAAACCAGCCATCAAACAGGACACACGTGTCGAAGGCTACCTCCGTATTTCTTTGTTCATTTGTCGAACAGCACAAAGGAACTGATGTGCCCTCAGCAGCACATAACGTCGTTTAAACAAGTAACTTGTGTTTATCAGTAACTTAACAAATTTACATAACTTCGAGTGTATTTTAAAGTGGTAACACATCACATTAAGTTGCAAGAGGTGACGCCAGGCAGCTATGATAAGTGTATTGTGATTGAAAACAAAGGAAACTAAC
>Ga0209629_10004630_pt1 | contig 10230 bp, 7 predicted proteins | sample TergutCu122P5_FD_187286 | JGI IMG/M metagenome (GOLD analysis project Ga0209629, IMG submission 187286) | Cubitermes ugandensis P5 segment gut microbial communities from Kakamega Forest, Kenya - Cu122 P5 (SPAdes) (version 2) | ecosystem: Host-associated > Arthropoda: Insects > Digestive system >... | reverse complement strand
TTCACTTGATATGTTGTTCAAAGCCCTCGTCGCAGCTGCCTGGATGTTTTCAACTGTCCCAAAATGATGTCCTTTGAGGTGGGTTTTGAGCTTGGGGAATAAAAAGAAATCGCATGGAGCCAAGTCAGGGCTGTATGGTGGGTGGGGAAGCGTTGTGATATTATGTTGGGCCAAAAATTCCCTCACAGCAAATGATGTGTGACTTGGTGCATTGTCATGTTGAAGGAACCACGTGTTTGCAATTTCATGGCGGACGCGCACAACTCTGTTTCTTAAACACTCGAGTACCTGTAGGTAAAATGTTTGATTCACAGTCTGTCCGGGTGGCACAAACTCCTTGTGAACTATTCCCTTTGAATCAAAAAAAATAATGAGCATGAATTTCACTCTTGATTTGCTCATTCGGGCCTTTTTTGGTCGAGGTGAGTGGAAAGTGTGCCACTCTGAACTCTGTCTTTTGGTTGTGGGATCATACTCGAAAACCCAAGTTTCATCTCCGGTTATCACTCGCTGCAGAAAGTTGGGCTCACTTGTCACATGATCCAAGAGTTCCCGAGAAACCAACACACGATTGTCCTTTTGTTCATCGGACAAATTCTTCGGGACCAGTTTCGCACAAATTTTTCTCATGTGCAGATCTTCCGTAATGATTCGGTGGACGTCTGTTTTTGGTAGTCCCACCTCCTCTGCCATTAACCTCACACTGAAACGTCGGTCCCTATCCAGAACAGCCTTCACACGAGCCACATTGTTCTCAGTTCTTGAAGTTGAGGGACGCCGTGTGCGCTGTTCGTCCTCAACGCCCTCCCTTCCGTCCTTGAACGCCATGTACCACCTGAGGACTTGGGATGAAGACAAAACAGCATCCCCATAAACTGTCCTCAACAACTGCAATGTTTCGGAACCAGATTTTCTGAGTTTCATGCAGAACTTGATCGTGTAACGCTGCTCCAAACTCCTCTGCATTTTCGCCCGTGACAAGACACAAAAACTACTACACACTTTCCTACCATACTGACTGCTACAAAGGCGCTGACTCAACTGAGGAAGGTCCAACTGTATACGTGGGTTCCCTCTCCACCTGCCTCGACTTCCACTTTCCTTTCCTGGCCGTTCTGGGCTGCGCAAAAAATCACTTGCATTACTTTTGGGCCAGACTGTATTTTGGATTCAGATGACGAGCCTACCGAAAAATGGGAGAAGACACCACAATCTTCAGCATCTACGGATGCTGATTTTACTGCTGATCTGAATTAAATTATCTAATTAGGGATCTCGACTTACCTAAATGTAATGCTGAACTGTTAGGTTCAAGACTGCAACAATGGAAACTTCTGAAAGAAAACGTCAGAATTTCTGTGTATTGTAAAAGGCATGAAGATCTAGTTCAGTTCTTTAAAATGGAAAGTGGCCTTGTTGCTTGCAGTGGTATTGATGGCCTGATGCAAACACTCAATATTAATCACATTCCTCTGGACTGGTGACTCTTTACAGATTCGTCTAAATTGAGTCTCAAAGCAGTTATCCTTCACAATGGCAACACCTTACCTTCTATTCCTGTTGGGCATTCAGTGCATAATAAGGAGTCATATGAGAACATGAAAATTCTGATGGAAGCCATTAATTATAATAAATTCAAATGGCAAATCTGTGGTGACCTAAAAGTGATTGCCTTACTACTTGGACTACAACAAGGATTCACAAAATATTGCCACTTCATTTGTGAATGGGACAGCAGAGCACGGTCTCTTCATTACTCAAGAAACGAATGGCCTGCCAGAAAATCCCTGGAACCAGGAATCATAATGTGGAAAATCAACCACTAGTGGAACTGAGTAAAATTTTGTTGCCATCCATGCATTTAAAGCTTGGTCTGACAAAAAATTCTGTAAAGGCCATGAACCAAGAAGAAGCTGCCTTTACTTACTTATGAGAAAAGTTCCCCAGACTAAGTGAGGCAAAATTGAAAGAAGTTATTTTCATTGGTCCACAAATACAAGACCTTATCAAGGACGAATGCTTTGACAAGCTCCTTCAAGGTGATGAAAAGGCGGTTTGGGACAGTTTTAAATTTGTAGTAAAAGGATTTTTGGGAAACAGAAGGGCTCAAAACTATGAGGATCTTGTAAACCACCTTTTGCAGAGCTACCAGAAATTAGGCTGCAACATGTCACTAAAAATACACTTCTTTCACTCGCGTTTGGATTTTTCCCAGAGAATTGTGGTGCAGTGAATGATGAACACGGAGAACGTTTCCATCAAGACATTTCTTCAATGGAGAAGAAGTATAAAGGGAAATGGAACTGGGCTATGCTCGCCGACTGCTGCTGGACTTTGGCAAGGGATGTCCCTACCATGGAATACAAGCGACAGGCAAAACGAAAAAAAAAAAAAAAAAAAAAAAAAAAAAAAAAAAACTCATGATTTTGTGTGTGTTAAATAATGGACTTACATGAAAAAGACTGTGTAGATGTTCAATTTACGTTGTAAATATTATCCCTAAACAGAATAAGACTACTAAACACATTCTTTTTTACTAAATAGTATTTAGTTTTTTATTTAATCCACCGTTCCTTATACTATTTTAACCTATTCCATAACATATCATAGTGGTAGCATAATTTTAAAACTAGAGCCAAATAATTTTTTTTGTATGTCCCTTTTCTAACTTCATAGATGCAAACAAGTAAATTGATAACATATTCATCACAGATACATAAATTTCTTTGAAATTTGTTGTCCAGTTTAATTTGTCCGGAGAACTTGAGAATGTCAGGATGGCTGATTTTGGGATTGGAATTTGAACTTGGGGCATCCCAGGTATGAAACTAGTGTTACTGTCTCAGCTGTAGCATTTGGTTTGAGAACACAGCATTCTTCACGTACCTACCATGGGTTTGGAAGTTTACAGCTGTATTAAATAAAATGTTGTGTTATCAAAGTCTTTTTTATTTTCACCAATGGATACACTATATATTTGCTTAGGAGTACATTAAAATTCACATAAAGTTGCAATTTCAACGCGAATTTTAATGTAAATTTTAATGTACTCCTAAGCAAATTTATATTGCATCCGTTGGTGAAAATAAAAAGACTTTGATAATATCAAGATGCACGGTACAGCTATGAAAATGTTGTGTGTATGTAGGTAACAGAGGCATTTAATATTTTCTGGGAAATTTGAAGCATACGTGGTCGGACAATAAAGTTCGCGAACTCGTCACCGTGTGCTTGCCGTGGCAGCACCGGACAAAAGCCTTAGTATGGTTGATGACGTTGACATATCCGTGTTTCACAGCTGTGTTGTTGTTGATCTATGGCAGTCTTTCACAGTGGCATCTATTACTGTCTGCATGTGTTTTGATGTGCCGCCGCGAGAATGTCGGAGCTTGAATTAGAGCAACGAACGAACATTAAATTTCTTGTTGTAAGTTGATGTTGATGTTAGTGCAAGTTTATGGGGATAATGCTATGAAGAAAACAGCAGTTTACAAGTGGGTGAAGCGTTTTTCTGAGGGAAGAGAAAGTGTCACTGACGAAGAGAGATCAAGACGGCCAGCAACAAGCAGAACTGAAGAAAACATCGCAGAAGTTTGTCAAATTGTGCATGAAAATCATTCACTGACTGACAGGAGCATAGCAGAGCAAGTGAACATCGACAGAGAAACAGTTAGAAAAACCTTAATTGAAGATCTTGACATGAGGAAGGTGTGTGCAAAAATGGTCCCAAAGGAGCTCACTGAAGAACGAAAGCAAAGAAGAGTTTTTTGCTACTAAACAAACACCCTGCCTATTGACTGGATCTAGCCCCCAGTGACATTTTGCTGTTCCCAAAGATGAAGGAAATGTTGAAAGGAAGGCATTTTGATGACATTGATGACATCAGGAGTAATATGACCGCTGAATGCCATTCCACAAAACCAGTTCCAAAATTGTTTTGAAGGGTGGACTAGGCGCTGGCATCGGTGCATAGCTTCCCAAGGGGAGTACTTTGAAGGCAACCATGGTGGTTATTAACAATGAGGTATGTAGCGCTTTTACTGCGAATAGTTCGCAAACTTTGTCAGACCACGTATACAGTGTGTCAGTGAATCGGGCAATTTTGCAGCACTGTTTTTTCTGGTTCGACAACACTGGGGCAGATGCCACTATCGCCATTTTATTACCAACTTTAAAGCATTTTAGTTGCAATGGAGCCGTGGACTGGAGCACAACATGCTTTTGCTGTAAAAGCCCTTTACAAAAACGGTGATAGTTTTGTGATCGCTCAGCGTGAATTTCGAAGAGAGTTCGGGATTCATTGCAGTCGTGCTGTTCCATCAGCCCATGCCATCAAGACCTGGGTTTGAAACTTTGAGGGTACTGGTTCTACACTAAAGAAAGGTGGTAGTGTAAAAACAGTACATACACCCGAGAATATTGCAGTAGTGAGAGAGTCCATTGAAAGAATTCCACACCGTTCTGCGCGTCGCCACTTTGTCACTCTGGCTGTCTGAAGCCAGCGTTCGATGGATTTTACACAAAGATCTTCACTTCTACCCCTACGAAATTCAAGTTACTCATGCACTACATGAACGTGACTATGTAAATAGAGTTAATTTCTGCCAGACTTTTTTGCAGTTAATTAATCAAAACCAAGAGCTTGTAAACAACTTACTGATGAGCGATGAAGCTCATTTTCATTTATCCAGGTTTGTTAACAAACAAAATTTCCATTATTGGTCAGCCACAAACCCCATAGACCTTCATGAGAGACCACTTCACAGTTCCAAAGTCACAGTATGGTGCGCGATATCTTCATTTGGAATTATTGGTCCTTACTTCTTTGAAGATGAGAGAGAAAGGGCTGTAACTGTGACTGGACCACGTTACCTTCACATGTTGGAGAACTTCTTAGGTCCTGAGCTTGCTTGTCATCCAGTAACCGAAGAAACGTTTTCAACAAAATGGCGTTACGAGCCACACCGCACGAGATTCCATGGCAGCTGTGAGGAATTTGTTTCCTAACCATGTTATCTCCAGATGTGGGGACATCACATGGCCAGCCAGGTCACCCGATCTTGCAGCATGTGATTTCTTTCTCTGGGGCTATCTGAAATCTCAAGTCTTCAAAGCACCAGCACCCCACACAGTTCAGGAGTTGAAACATCAAATTCAGCAAGAAGTCAAATGAATTCTTGTGGAGATGCTTCAAAGAGTAATGGGTGACGTTCGCAAGAGGCTTACTGAGTGCCTTAGAGCGGAATGGTGATCATCTGAATGATGTTATTTTCGGAAAGTAGGACTTTTGCTTTCAGTGTGTTAAATTGTTAAATGTGATAAATTGAAATTGAAAAAATCTGAATTTTTTTATATATACATTGTGTTCATATGTGTTAAAACTAAATAAATGAAAGCATTTACTGTTCATGACATTTTTAAAATCACCCGATTCACTGACGCACCATGTACAAGGTCCCTTGTGGTTGAATAGTCATTTCAGGAAGTAAACATTGTTAACTTAGTAAAGAGAGGCATTATGTCACAGTGGGAAACATATCTGCTATTGTTGGTATGGGTTATGGACTGGTTCATAATGTCAATTGTGATTGGCTACACAAAGAAGCAGCAGGTCAAATAAAATGCTTTTGCAGACTGCTGTCAGAATTGCCAACAGTTGGGACGGAGGTTGGTTTACCATTTTCACCAGATTCTATTTCCTGAAACTGCAAATTGGCTGAGGCAGTAACACTTCTGACTTGTGTTTGGAAGGTACCAGTTTCATATCTCAGGCAGGATGCTGGGTGTCGTTCCTGAGTTTACTGAGTTTATGGTATTCCTAAGTCTTTTCAGGTAAATGCGAGTGTAGTACCCCAGTCAGACCATGACCATTATCTTGGAAATCCTTTCCAGTTCACCATTCATCCGTCATCCTATGAGATGGTGCTTGGGATGCTGGCAGCATTATTTTAAATCAAGTAAATAAACAAATATGTCCAGAAGTAAGGAAGGAATTTAAAAGAATAACATTTCAAGTATGATTCTGTAAAACTGCTCTGTTCGTTGCTGGACTGAAGCTTTCACCTGTCTTTCATAATTGGAAAATGAGATGACTTGGCTGATTAGTTTTTGTGAAAATTGTTTGCTACCGTATTGGTTTAACAGTAAAGGTGTAGAAATTCTCCCATGCAAATTAAGAATATGCCTGATGATGCAGTTGAAAGAGCAACTTTAAATAACTTTTACATTGGCAGTCATACCATTTTGTTACCACCATTTTTTAGACTTGACAATACAGCATACTAAAAATTCTTGTCAGTTATATGTCTCAGACAGTGAGGTTTATTCACCATAACTCAGCTCTTGCAGTCCACCAATTATTGCAGTAATTTATAGTCAGTTATATTAAAAAGCCTAGTCATTTCTAAAACTTTCTGTTATGTAGGTAAAATCATGTTATTGACTTTTTTGGGGATGTTGGTCATTATGCCTTATTGTCCAAAAGTATACCCAGATATTGAAAAATTCAACGTCATTGCAAGCAAACTGTAGACTAGGAGATGGATGTAGTCATTGTTAAGTATTTGACCTTGCAAAGGATTTTATCCGTAAGAGCATAATGGTTATTATATATACACCCAGTTTGACACTAAAATCTGTGCACTTCTTTGCCCACACAGTGCATGTGTGTTCAGTATGATTCTCAAAACAAACATCAGTTGTTTTCACTGTACAGTATAGACTATTTTGGCCTGTCTGATGAAGGTACATGGTGTTGTGTGTGAGGTACAAACTGATTCTTTGTCTATAATGTAGATTAATTTTAATTGTGAAAGGGTTAACAATATTCAAGCGACTGAAAGCATATTGTTTTTGTATTGTATCCCATGTGCAACACAGGAATTTGTGGCCTTCAAAAGACCACACTGCAGAATTGCCTCTTTGCCTGCGGGGAACTTCAAGATGACTTGTTGGGTTATTTTGTTGTGCTTGATCACCTACTAAGGTTGTATAGCATGTTAAAAGACATAATAAAGAACAGCCAAATTATTTTTAATTTATATAACCAAATGTTTGCTCATGTAGAGGAAGACTGAACACAGTTTTTACAAAAATAATTACTGTTCTAATAGCCAGGCATTTTTAATGAGGTGTCATTATTTCTATGATCTGTGGAGTGATTGTTATAAGATTTTCATCTGTAAGTCTATTCTGTGCTGTTCATTTGTTGGGTCATCTGTAAGAAACGTGCCTTTTGAGCAGATTAGGACAGCAGTTTTTAAGAAAATACGGAATTGAGGCAAGTTTTCTTCTTTGAATTTTGATGTGTGTTCACTAAGTGCAACTAATTGTAGTTGAAAAGTGGATGCAGTCTGCAGATGGTGCTTCAGAAGGGCTTCCAGATGTTCTGTGCAGTGCCGTGTCCTCATTAAACTACGCGAACCTCTTAATGACAGAAAACGTTTTTTGGCCATTTTGAAACTAAGGTGTTTTGTAAAGTTCTGCCCTGACATTTTGTGTAAGTTGTGAGAAAAGTCTGTTTTATGTGGGTATTTTATAGAAATGTTGCATTATGTGGCTGACATGGAGGAGTAAAATATGAGCATTGGGGTTCGATTCCATGCTAGTCCACGTGGGATTTGTGGTGGTCAGATTGTCTTTGGAACAGGTTTTTCTCTGAACCCTTAGGTTTTCCCCAGTTATTTTCATTCCACCAGTGCTCTGTACATGTATCTCATTCATCTACCACTGATGCTGTAATCTTAGCAGTTGATAGAATTTTTAAATACAGTATGTATACATAATGTTAAATTCTGTGTGAAACTGGTGATTATAACAGCAGAATGCTATTAAGATAACTTTCCACATTTTCACAACGGTGGGTGTTGGATTCTTGTTCTGGGGGTTGTGACATCATTTAGTCTTGTAGGTGATATTAGCAGGCTTATTGTATTCAGTACAGTGACCAGACTGTGGATTGGGCAACTGAGGAATCATGATTTGATTCCCAGCAGGGGCAGGATACTTTTCTCTAATGTGTCCAGACTGGTTCTGGAGGCCATCCAGCCTTTAGTGCATGGCTAACATCATTTCTCTCTCTCTTCTTCCCCACATTAAAATACCTGGGGCATGAATCTGACCACTCACCTCCATCCATTGCCAAGGTTAGGAATGAGAGGAACTGTACATTCACTCCACCCATATGCCTTCATGGCATACGCAGGATTAGCATTAAGTGAATACCATCTTTTGGAAGAACATGCTCTCCCTCACTTTATGCCCTGCAGAAGGCAATTTCTCACATTTCTGTTGTGCATTTCCTATTGGCCTTGGCAGGACTCGTCCTCTCCCTCTTGTTCTGTTCTCAGTAATCATATTGCTGGCCACCTGCCTATGTAACCAGGCTGCATCCTGTCCCTAACCACCTCAAACCTGAGGAAACACCAGTGGCTATATATAATAAGACTGGTGTGACAGTTGTAAATTGAAGTTTTGGGACAAAACTTTCAGCTCAGATATTGTTTGTGGTAAATTTGGTTGTCTGTTTGATGTCACACACTAGTATAAAGGTGTTTGCATACTTGATGCAATTCTGTTGTGATAGAACATGTAAAGTTTGGGCAGCTGTCAGTATACCTTACAGACACGTAACGTAACTGATGATTTTATGAACATAACTCAGGATATAAAGTTGAGATGGGAGTGAAAACTTCTCACTGAGGAGCAGAAGGAATGTCATTTTTTGGTTAACCACAGCACACCACTGATATCCCACTGCCTTCTTATGTTCCTTCATCACAGAGTTGCCTTGTGAGGGACTTACATCAAAGCTACCCTTGTTGGTCCAGCATCACCTGGTAGACTTAAAAGAGTCAGCTACTGCATAAAGTTTCTAAGCTTTTCATTTCTTAGCTTTGGTATTGTTTTCACAACAACGTGACTGATGTCCATATTGTCTGTGCGACAACTCTAAAATGTGAAATGCATTATACAATTTAACATAAGAACACCAGGTGATCTTTTAGTCAGAACCAAACTTGACACTGATTTTAAGATTGCCATCCATACACTAGCAGGAAATAATTTTTTGACAAGTATGAAAAGTGCTTGAAGAAATGTCAGGACTACTGTGTACAGTTGAGGGAGGGGGACACAACTTTCAGAGGAATAAATTTTAACTGTTCTAACTTCCTGTTTTGCCACAAAAAGAAAGTGTCACCCATGGAACAGTTTGGCCAGATCTTGTAAATTATTAATCAGAAAGGAAAGGATGGGAATTTTAATATAGAGGGACATTATTTTATGTAACTACTGCCACTGATAACTTACTGTTGGCCCATTTAACTGTATAACTTACAGACCTTCAACATGGAGTGAACAGTGTGTTTGTTAGATATGATGTGTGTCTGCAAGCCAAAGAAAAAAAATTGTAGCTCCTTATTTAAAAATTTTATTTAAATATTGTAAGTAAAAACCTAATATTAACTGTGGTACATTGAAGTAAAATATGTTCACATCATGTGAAACAGTCTGAGTCAAGAGAGCTGTGACTTGTCTGATAATATAATGTCCCTGTACAAGTGCTGAATGTACAGGGGGGAATGTGTACACCACAGGTGGTTTAGGTCTCTTAGATTAACCTGAGAATAAATCTGTGGAGCTATTGTAGAAAATCCAGTTCACTATTTCTGTTTTAAGAAATAAGAATGTGTGTACACCACAGGTGGTTTAGGTCTCTTAGATTAACCTGAGAGTAAATCTGTGGAGCTAATGCGGAAAATCCAGTTCACTCTTTCTGTTTTAAGAAATAAGATTGTGGACTTTGATTAGGTCTGAGAAGAGCACTGACTAGCAGATTAAAATTTAGAACCCATCTACATCCCATTAAAATTTAGAACCCATCTACATCCCATTAAAATTTAGAACCCATCTACATCCCATTAAAATTTAGAACCCATCTACATCCCATTAAAATTTAGAACCCATCTACATCCCATTAAAATTTAGAACCCATCTACATCCCATTAAAATTTAGAACCCATCTACATCCCATTAAAATTTAGAACCCATCTACATCCCATTAAAATTTAGAACCCATCTACATCCCATTAAAATTTAGAACCCATCTACATCCCATTAAAATTTAGAACCCATCTACATCCCATTAAAATTTAGAACCCATATACATCCCATTAAAATTTAGAACCCATCTACATCCCATTAAAATTTAGAACCCATATACATCCCATT
>Ga0209629_10004629_pt1 | contig 10230 bp, 3 predicted proteins | sample TergutCu122P5_FD_187286 | JGI IMG/M metagenome (GOLD analysis project Ga0209629, IMG submission 187286) | Cubitermes ugandensis P5 segment gut microbial communities from Kakamega Forest, Kenya - Cu122 P5 (SPAdes) (version 2) | ecosystem: Host-associated > Arthropoda: Insects > Digestive system >... | reverse complement strand
TGTGTGTGTGTGTGTGTGTGTGTGTGTGTCTCTCTCTCTCTCTCTCTCTCTCTCTCTCTCAAAATGATTTTTAGTCATTGGGCTTGTAGGGAATAGCTATACCTTGATCACTGTGTCCTATACTGCAACCTGATACAATGTAATGGTCACTTGGTACAGTGTAAGCCACAAGTATTATTGTAGCTCTTACATTCCATTATTTTGTCTTCACTGCTATATCCAAGTGATTAGTAACAATTCTGTGTGTTTGTGGAGTTCTGTATAGGATAATGGTTACCAGCATGCTGTGCTATAAATATTGTGGGCATTTTGAGTATGAAGATGTGTTTGTCATAGACACACCTTCGCAGTAAAATATCACTAAAACTGTTTGTTCCTACTGGAAGAGGCATTATTTAAACACCAATTTTTATTTACAGCATGCGTCTGCCCCTGATGGTGTTTTCCCGGACTCCACAACTTGGGAGTCTTCAGCAGTCATACCATCACTCCGTCAGAGAAGTGTGGGTGTCCTACGCCCAGAGGGAAGTAGTGATGGTGCCTGCTGGGATTCTTATGTCAAAATGGGAAAAGGTGGAGGATCAGGATCGGTGGCACGTAGCACACCAAACCTGACAGAATTGGAGGGGCTGGGTGTAGGTGTGGGACCTGGAGGAGTAGGAATGGGTTTCACTTGCCTCGGTACCTCGTCCTCCCAAGGATACATCAGTATGCCAAGTAGTCAGGAGATGGAAAGTCGTGGTGGAGGATATTGCAGAGTTGGGACAGATGGCAAGCCAGCAGACAGCCATAGTCCTCGGCATCAGCTGCAGCACCCACAGATTGCTCAGCCCCACAAAGGGTATGTGAGCCTGGCCAGCATGAGTGACACCTCTCCCTCCATATTGACCACAAATTCCTGCACCCATCCCAGTCCTCATCAGCCACCACAGCAACCTCCTGGGCTAAAAATGCAGGGTTATGTCAATCATCAACCACTGTGGCCTGCCTCCAAAGAGATGTCAGGTAAAGGCTGTATGATGGCTGGTGAGCTACCAAATAAGGGTCCTTCTGCTTCTGTGTCATTGTTGACATCAGAGGTTGATATGGGAAATCAGGGAATAGTAGGTGCAGAGTTGACCATTGGAGGAGAAGAAAACCATGAAGATGAAGAATTGCATTCACCAGAGTCATACTGTCGCTTTGGTTTACGTCCTGGAATGATTCCAGTTCCAGTGCCGATAGCATTGTCATCAAATACTGGGATGATAGAGGGAATTTTGGAGCCTGAACAAGAGAGATCATCATCAAAACCAGGATCAGGTTATGTAACTCTCTCTGATGAGCCTAGGCTTCAGAACACCAAGTCCTTAGGCATAATTTCTGGTTGCCACAAAGATCAGAGGGTTGGTGTAAGTGGGGGCAGTGGTGATGCTGCAAGTGGTTATGTTCCACACAGACATTTTGAGAAAAGAGATAGTCTGGCTTTGAGCCAAACAGCATACCAAGACTACAATGAAGTGTTTCCTCCAAGTATTGATGATACATCTCATATCACCAGTGTGTAAAGTGAGTGTTTTTATCTATGGTTGTATGGCAATTTCTTCATTGTTTGTTTTTTTAACTGTGGAGAAGAAAGACAAGCATAATACAGTTTTAATAATGCACTTGTTTAATGACAAAGACATTTACAATATTGCAACAAAAAAAACATTTTAAAAGGGTGAAGAGTATGGAGTTGCAGTATGGTTGGCACAAACACATGCAGTTACATATTACCTAAATGGGGTTTATTTAATTGTAATTGTATAAACAGATTGCTGCATTAGTTAAGAATGAATTGTGGATTAATTGCATCTTCTTTCACAAAGAAGCCACAGTCTCTCCCTGTCCAAGATAAACTATGTTGCCAGTTCCTCCAGATGATGATGGTATGATGTCCTAGTGATGTCAGTTGCAGTGCTGGAATATGTAGCTTTCCCAAGAATTGAGAATGTATACTGTATTGTTTCTGGTTCAGATTTCATATTAGAGACATTAGCTTTAAGTATATAAGAATAATTGGGAAGTTTTGCATTGTTGAACAGGAAGTTTTTTGTTTTTACACTAGTGGCCAAAGTGTAAAATGATTTTAAGCACATTTTTTGAAAAGATTAACTCTTATATATTTATTTTTTTACTTATTTATGTGGTTTGTTTTTTACATGGTTACACCCGTACTTCTGTGAACTGATTTCATACGTGTAGAAATGGTTAACTAAACTAGTTTTCTGTCAGTGAAGTGTTTCATTGCAAGCAAGATGTAATTAAATTCAGGTAACTTCATCCTGTTATGTTATTTATTCAATATTGATTTTTATTATCCAGACAAACACAGCACTTGAACACTGTATGTGCAGTTATTCCTTTTCTACAACATGTTTGGCTGTTCTGTTTGGCCATCATCATACAAAAACACAAGCACATAATGGGAAAAGTATGCTATAGACGAGGCCTCTCCCTCACAATCAGTGATAAAATATGTAAGTTAGCTATTGTTCCTTTATTTGGAATAATACCTAACTGCTGTATTTTATCACGCTCGTTATGAAGGAGAGGCAGGCCTTTTCCGTAGCATACTTTACCAATTATGTACACATGTTTGTGCTTGATGATGGCCAAAACATGTTGTAGAAAAGTATTAAATGAACATACAGTGTTCAGGTGTTGTGTTCTTCTGGATATCAGTATTTAAATAATATCTGTTTTGCATATCTTGTCCAGCTGAATTTTTAAGATGATTCAGTGAAACAAGATTTAAAAGAGAACTAGATGCATTCCTTCTTTCATACTGAATAATGAATTATCTTTCATGGGTAAATTATATTATATGACAGCTGTCAGTTTTCATTTCCTGTTGACTCATTTGTCGTATTAACATAATCGACCTAGCTGACTGCCCACACGTGCAGTAGAGTAACATCAGGAAGTGAGAAATGACAATGGATAAAATAAGGACCCTGTAGTATAAGAACCCACCCAGGCTGTTTCCTATATTTACAAAACTTGGAAATGTTGAAGATTTTAATCTTGTGGGTGGTGTAACCATGTCAGTTGGTACACAGACACCAGTGTTTCAGAGATGATGGACGCCTCCATTGAGAATCTAAGCAGGCTGTTCTGATTCTAAAGATGGAGACAGCAAGCTCCTCCAAAATGCCAGTACTGCCTTTTTACCCATCAGCACAGTACCATATCCCAAAGTCCATGAATCTTCATGAACACTGCTGTGAGAACCTCATATCTTGTGTTTGGAAATTTTACAGTTTATTCTTCTGATTTGACACCTTTGCATTTGTTGTACATAAAGTACAACGTTACTCTTGGCTATGTCCACAGAAATTCTTTTGACACCAAAGAAATATGGATTACTTTATTGGATTAATAAGACTGCAACTGAAGTTGGAGAAACTGGCAGTTAGCTAAGACGTGCTATGAAACTGCATATGCAGTATGGCTGATAATTGCATGTTTTAATACACTATAATTATGGAATAGACTAAGTGACAAGATATGAACTGTCATTAAATGAACTTTCATACTGTAATGAACCTACTTTTGTTGTCTGCTGCATAACATGGTATCAGTACCATTTCTTTTACTAATTATCAGCTTTTCTTTTTGTACAATAGGCCAGTTCACAAGTATCAATCAGAGAGCAAGAACTTTTATGTGACAATTTTATAACTTTTGAAATATATCACAGTTACTGTTAAATGTGTAGTATGTAAAAGATACCTGTGATGAATGGGCTTGCCTGTGACTTCTAGATTATAATCTAGTGCCAGTGATTGAGCCAATCATATCTGCTGGCAGTATGGCTTGAGATTTTTAAAAAAATATGCCAGATTGCAAGAATCTGTCATACACATTACTGCTGTGCCTGTCTGCATATGTCAGTTATTCTAGCACAGGAAGAGATGGAGAAGGGCTTTGTATCATTCTTTAAATGCCACATCTAGATTCTTCCTTTTTTCTGGTGTTATAAGTGCCACAGGGTAGATGATGGATGTCATGGGCAAAGCTGTTGTTGAGTAAATGTTTATTTGTATGCACCTTATGCTTTTGTGTTTGAGAATTTTCAAGGTGCCCCAAATTTCGAATCACATTAAACATTTTAATGTGTGATGATCATAGAAACTTATAAATCAGCATATTTTTTTCTGCCAAAAATAGTGACTTATGAATGACTGCCAAGCAAGGTGTGTAATAATATGGTTGTGGCCATGTTCTGATTTTGATGTACTGAATTTTGTGACTGTGCTAAGGGGATGTTGTATTTTGAGAAACATTAAGAAACAGGCTTTCTGTGCCACACTTCTAGAGCTGTTCATTTGAGATTACTTGTACTGGTTACAAGGGACAGTGCAACAGTCATTCTAGGATCAGTCTGAACAAAATGTGACTCTGCCCAAGAACTGGGTGAAGAAACAACGAAGTATGAGTGATAGTTTGGTGGAATGGCCGACTAGAAGGGAGGTACTTGAGCACCACTCATCATTCATCGAAGTGAAGGCTGGCATGGATGAGAAGTTGCCATTGGTATTAATAATAATGGTAGTAGTGGTAGCAGTGGTAGTGGTGGTAGTAGTAGTTGTAGTTGTAGTTGTAGTTGTAGTTGTAGTAGTAGTAGTGGCAGTTTCAGATCTGCAGCAGTAACTGTCTTAATAGATATTAGATATTACTGCATATTTTCACAGAAATTATTAACTCATTTTAATAGCTTTTTAAATAAAATGTGCCATCAGTACTTCCCATGCACCAAAACTTTACCTACATGTTTTGTGCTATTTTGGAAACTTTAAACAGAGCAGGTGGAATGAGCCTGGTTATGGAACTGTTTTGTTTTGATTTGTTTCTTTATACTTTTTAAGGTTAAAACAGATGTTAACTGTCTCTGTTTTAATTAACTTTTTGCTGGTGAGTGAGTGAAAGAGTTTGAGAGTTTTGAAGATTGCCGTGTACCTTTTTGTATAAAATGTCAGAACAGTCAGACCTATTTAATACAATGCAAATATAATTTGAAGTATAATAATGATGATGATGATGAAAATGGTGCAGTGTCATTATAATAAATTAAATTGTTGGTGCATTAGCCATCTTTGTGTGAATGTGTAACTTGTGACTGATGTACTGAACAGTATGAGTTTGGTTACCTATTTATTGCTTCCAACAAACCATTACTCTTTTTTTTTTTAATAGTATTTTGGAAAATTCTGACGTGTGTAGTATCTGGGTGTAATTATTTGTGACACATGCTTAATCAGATGATAAAGACTTTTCAAGTCCCTTCAAAAAACCATTCTGGTAATGGTAAAAAATTTGGTTTCTTGTAATAGTAACACGTGATTACATTTTTCATTTACACAAATCTGTATTGAAATTTTGGAAGTATATAAAAATCTGTTATGTGACATACGTGGTTAACCTTGATGGTAGTATTGGAAGAAAATTATTAAGGAACATACTAAGCCTACCTTTTTTCTCTTTTCACTAAGCGTGTGATTTGTACATTTTTAACTCCTAGGCCAGTAGTGACTGGGTTGACCTTGTCATGTAGAGGCGGTCAGCTTGTACATTTATGTTACACTTAAATGAGAGTTTCCTTAAAATGGAACTGAATTTATTTTGGTGGTGTCTAATCGTTGTATGTGTGTAATATGTGGTGGCATTGATGGAGTTGCATTGTTGCATGGCTGTGCTTTCTTCGTTTTAATAGCTAACAGATTTTACCCATCCCTGCAAGTGACGTCACTGACAGCTATTTGATAACTTTCTTGAGACAAAATATATGACATAAAGAAGGAGAAATTATATCATAGTAATAAATTCATTCTCTGGGGGCATCAGGTACTCTGTGCATGTTTTGAGTTATAGTCTTCATTTTATTTTTATTGTGATCTCAGTTCAAAATTATTGACAAATGTGAGTAGAATTACTGGTGTTGCTTCAAAATCAAAACTGAAGTGCAATTCCTTACTCTCTTGCTTGTCCTAGGCGTATCTCATGTGTCAGTTTGTAATTCCAACAGTTGTGATTGAGCCATATAGTTTGAATCTGAAGGAAACTTCACCATGTTGCTAGATGTTGTAAACATTCTTGTAGTGTTGGAAGTTTGTGCATTGTGCCTAACATTATGGAACTATGGAACATGCTGTATATCATCCCATTTGAATTATTACAAACTCATACAAGATTGTCACAATAGTAACATCATCCTCAGTAGGTTTCTGAAGTGGAGACCAGGTACAGTTGCAACATCTAAATGTTTTTCTTATACTCTCCATACCTTTTTCCTGTTTTGTTAATGTACACAGTACTGCTTTGTGTGTCTCATAATAATCTTCTGATATTTAAACATTTCATGCCTTATGTCCAAACAACAAGAAGATTTCTCCTTTTCCTAGGTGTGATCCAGTGGTACCACCCTTAGTTTTGTTAAATTGTCAGAGTAACCCTTTATTTCTCTGATGTAACTGTATGCTGCCTTATTAATTATTGTTATGTATTTTACAAATTAGGGCCTGGGGTGGCGTAGTGGTTAAGGTGCTGCGCTACTAGTCGGACGGTCCCGGGGTCAATTCCCGGTGGTGTCACTGGGGATTTTTTCCGTGGTTCCCCCGACAGAACCATGTGCCCTGAGGTTGACTCAGCCTCTGAAAGTGAGTACCAGGGATTTCTCCTGGGATAAAGGCAGCCGGTGCGTTTAGCTGACGACCTACCACCCTTGTAGTGCCGAAACGTCAGGAAAATCCGGGGCTTTAACCTACCTGGAACCCCTTGGGCCACCTCGGCCTGTTGCGGGAGACCTTTACTTTATTTTACAAATTACATTGTACCTTTGCATCCCTCTTTGTGTTTTCTTGGGTGTGTTTAGGTGATCACTTTGTCTTTGCGTATATTTAATACTGCAAACATCACAGTTGATAAGTTTTGTTCTTATTTCCAGGCTCTGGAGTGCATATCTAAGCTTTTAGACTTATACTGTCTTTGGCCAAGGTGTTTTTAGTCTTCTTCACTTGTTTCAGACAAAATGGAATTTTGACACATGCACCCCTGTCACATCCTTTTTAGTTAATTATTTGTACTGTACTATCATTTGATGACATATGTGTGAGCTATTTAAAGCATCATTCACTGGACCAAGATTTCATATTATACCACAACAAATTCTATAAATCTTTTAAAACTTCATATCAATCTAAAGCATCCATAAAATTATTATACAATTGCACAAACTCATGATGTCCACAGTGTGCGTCTGTTCATCCATAACAGTTAGGAAATACTAATATGTTGGCCCTTTCTGCAAACAAAATTAATTTTTAAGATTACCTCTAATTTTATGAAGTAGGGAGTGAGTAAGACTACATTACTTGTGAGTTAGTGGGATAAGTCACCAAGAATTAAGACATCTGCTCAACTCTCAGTGTTTGTGCAGTGTGTTTTGATAACTGTTGGTACCCTAGGAAGTTCTGTTAAATTACATTTCATATAACTATGTTATTTGGGAGCCACTGACAACTGATTCCTTCCATATCCTAGAGAACAGTGCAGATACCATACATGTCCATTTGATGTATATTACATTGTTCTCTAAAACCGATAATGTTCGACACTAAAAGACTTCTTTCGGATTTTGTATATTGCAGAATAAGTTAAAGAAGGTAAAGAGGGAGAGGTTGAGAGCTTTTGAGGCATGAAAATTTGTTTCTTGTACACAGTCTTAGGAACAAAGTGTGTTAAAATTTTCCTCATCAAAATTTGCTAATGGAGTCTACTCTTACATATGAAAATCGCTCAACCTCTGTACAAATATTTCTGAGTGAAAACTGGTGACATGAGGGCAAATTATGAGGATATTTTTTGGAACGTCGATGTGCGGTAATATATCGTGCTGTTGGTGCTGCTGGAAAATATTTCGTTATCTGCATACAGTAATAAATGCATATAGATCAAACAAGTGCAACTGTCTTTTCAGAACCTGAATTTATAAGAAACCTGAATTTATAAGAAACTGTGGATAAGATTTCAGGAGAATTTCTTTTGTTTTGCACATGAAAATATATCCACACTTTCCTGTTGTGCAAAATATCAAATAGCAACTGTATCTATCCAGTGCATGTCATATGGCCATGTAGTATTACAGATTAGAATGATGACAGTTTGTAGCTCTAAAAACTTGACTAACACTACAACACTGTTTGCAAACCAAATTTAGTAGCAACAGATATTTCATAGTATGTTATTGGCATTCTCCATAGCTGCATGCCTGTCAGCCTTTGAATTCTGCTTCTGGTTATTACTGATTGAGTGATTCATTGCTCTGATCATCATTTTCAACTGTAAGAAGTTTAAATTTTGGAATTCCACTTCAGTGAAGTACAGATTTTTTTTTTAACCTTGAAATGAACTATGAGTGAGGAAAGTACTCTTTAGTTTTATTAGAGGAGTTGTTTTGTGGTGTTTTTTGTGATTCAGTTAATACAGAGTGTTTCTTTTGTTACTGTTCTGAACACTGCAGCTGTCATGGAATGTCAATGGATGTAGGCATTCTGTGTGATAAAGCTGCCGTGCTCAGTGTGGCAATGAAAGATCCTGCCCAGTCTGCTTGCCGACCATGAATTCAAAATGGCCGTCTTACCACTTTAATTTTTTTGCGTTTTGTACTTGGGGAATATTTTTTCCTTCTGTAGTTCACTGTCCTGCCAGCTACACATTATTGCCACATAAAGACTTAAGGAAATGGGCTTCGACAAATATGGGAATTTGAGGGATTAACAAGCCAATTTAATTCTTCCTTTTAAGAACCTGTACACAATAAACTTTGTAAATAAATGTGGTGACTAGTGATGCAGTTTTGTCTCAGGAAATGACCCAAGACAAATTTAAACATTGGAAAGTTGTGTTAAAAGGTTAATAGTATTCTGAAATTGTAATATGTGGACTGCCTAAATATGTTACTAATTTTGTCTAGCTGCTTCACCACAGTGAACCATTGGAGTTGCTGTGGTTAGCAGAAGGTGCATGGCCTTCAGATTCTCGAAATGAAATGAGTGAACTGGAGTGACCATCAATACTGGTAATAAAAGTTTGTGCTGCTATTCAAGGGACTTGGGAAATCTAAATAACCACTTTTCTTTGAAAAGAAAGTTTACAAACATTAAAAAAACTGAGCTGTTCTTACATGACATTGTGTTCCAGCAACATTTAATTGTAAGGATATGTACAGTAACTTTGAGGATTTATGTACATATGTATGTTTCATTGTTGGTACCTGACACAGCCATAACATGACCATATTGGTGGTTCAAATTAATTATCTATATTGAAGTTTAAACCTGTAACCCTTCAGTTCAGTTCTTTGGCATTTTCTGAATCACGTATACATAACAATAGTTTCCAATGGTAACTCATGCATGTGCTCATGTGCATGTAAGTAAGAACTGTAGCAGTAAAACTGTCTTCTGTAATCGAGGTCTGTAACTTACCTAAATGTTTGTTGGCATACTTTGTGAAATTTTAGCTTGCATTTTAATCTAATACATTGAACTTTACTTGTTTCCATCTCATTCTTATCTCATTTTTTGTATATACCCAATTAAACCAGTAAAATGTTTGTCAGTATCAAATCATCTTCATGGTTTCTGATACATGATGGCAACTCCTATTCATACTAGCTCTTCCTTCACTTACACCAGTAATGGCTCCTGATATCTGATTGTTGGTGATACAGATGAACTGAAGATGATTTTTTTTAAAATCATATCAGAGTTTGTTAATTTTTAATGGTGTCCTTAACATGTATAAACTAACAACATTGATATTTGTAAGCATTATGTAGGTTTGACTGTATGTATATATCATTTTAACGTTTTAAGTTTGTACAGATTGTAGTTCAAAGAATGAATAAAAGTTGTAAATTGACCAGCTGTCTGCTTCATACATTCGTCAAAGTGTCACTGTGTTTGCTTTACTCTTACTGTTTTCTTTCTTACGCTTTCATGTACATGGGTTGATCCAAAAGTTTCCAGACTGATGCTGTAAAAATCATAAAACTTACCATAAGGCCTATCGGCCGCCGTCACCCTCGAAGTAGTTCCCTCCCAAATGTAGACACCGGTCCCACCGTCTCCTCCATTTTTGGAACGCTTTCTGAAATTCCTTTTCTGTCAGAGTGTTTAGCACTTTCTGCGTTTCGGCCTGAATCTC
>Ga0209629_10004627_pt1 | contig 10230 bp, 10 predicted proteins | sample TergutCu122P5_FD_187286 | JGI IMG/M metagenome (GOLD analysis project Ga0209629, IMG submission 187286) | Cubitermes ugandensis P5 segment gut microbial communities from Kakamega Forest, Kenya - Cu122 P5 (SPAdes) (version 2) | ecosystem: Host-associated > Arthropoda: Insects > Digestive system... | reverse complement strand
GGGCCGGAGCGGCGCTGGATGATGGAGCCGGTGCCGCCGGTGTCGAGCACGCAGACAAACCGAGCATTCCTGCGACGGCCAGTGCTACGAGTACCCGTGATTGTTTCATGAGTTATCTCCTTCTTTGTCCGATCTGGTCGGCCGTCGGTAGCCGTCCAGTCGCTTGTGGGTCCCTTGGGGCGCTGGCGAGCCAGCGCCGGGGGCAGGGCCACTGGATTCGCGGATCACCAACCGGTGCTCGAGGACGCGTTCCAGGGCGGTGGGGCGATGACCCATCAGGTCATCGAGGATCTGTGTGGCTGTGCAGCCCAGTTCGTAGCAGGGTTGCGCGAGCGTTGTGAGGTGCGGGCGGATCATCTCCGTCTCCGTGACGTTGTCGAACCCCGTGACCGAGACGTCGCCCGGCACGCGCAGGCCCATCTCCTGGGCGGCGACGACGGCGCCCAGTGCCAGCGTGTCGGAAATGCAGTACAACGCGGTGGGCCGCGGGTCCATTTTCAGAAGAGCCTGGGCGGCTAGCTTGCCGGAGCTGAACGAGTAGTCGGGCGACGCCTTGCGGACGTACTCCGGCTGCCACGTCAAGCCTGCCTCGGCGATGGCGTCGCGGTAGCCGTCCAGACGGGCGGCGGTCGAACGGTAGCCATTGGCGGCCGAGATGTGGCCGATGCGGGTGTGACCGAGCCCGAGCAGGTAGTCCATGATGTCGCGGCTGGCCGAATAGTTGTCTATCGAGACGCGGGCGATGTCAACCGTCGATTGGAACTCGGCGCCCTGGACGATCGGGAAGTCATCCACGTACGGTTGCAGCCACGAGGCGTCGCTGTCGATGGAAAGGATGATCGCGCCGTCCGCCTGGCGGCGGGGCAAACGGTCCAGCGCAGCCGTCGATCGCTTCAGGTCATCGCCCGTGTTGCAGATGAGGGCGGCGAAGCCCAGGCCGGCGGCGGTGTCGCCGATGCCCTGCAGGATCGATGCGTAGAACGGGTTCGTCATGTTCGGCGTCAGGATCAGGATGACGCCCGTCTGGTTTCGGCGCAGGTTGCGGGCGGACTGGTTTGGGTGGTAGTCGAGGTCGTCGACGGCTTGTAGCACGCGGTCACGGGTCGCCTGCGCGACGACCGCCGTGTTGTTCAGGATGCGGGAGACGGTGGCGATGGACACGCCGGCACGCCCGGCGACATCTGTGATGGTCGTCATCGACCCTCCGCCCACGACTCTCCCAGCGGTGTAAGGAAGCGTGTAAACGTTTTATGTAAACGTTTAACCTCGTGCATTCAGCTTAGGAAATAGCTGCTTGCCGCGTCAAGCCGCGTTATCAAACTGTGACACACGGCGGTGATTTGGCTGTGGAAGAAGCGCGCGGGCCTCACACCGTCACCCTTAACACGCGGTAGCCCTTGGCGGAGGCCAGGCGGTCGCAGCGCCAACTGCCCGATTCCAGCCAGTCCTGCAGCGAGTCGGCGCCGAGGTTGCGTCCGACGACGAGATAGGCGCGTCCGTCGCCGGTCAGGCGGGCCAGCCACGTGGCCAGCAACTCGTGCAGGGCCGCCTTGCCGATGCGGATCGGCGGGTTCGACCAGATCTCGTCGAAGCGGGCGTCGGGCGGCACGTCGTCCGGGCGGACGACCTCGACCGCCACCTCGGCGCGGGCGGCGTTCGTGCGCGTCAAGCGCAGGGCCTGGTCGTTGACGTCGACGGCGACCACGTGGGCGGATGGGCAGGCGGCGGCCAGCGCCACCGCGATGGGGCCGTAGCCGCAGCCGAGATCCAGCAGGCGCGGCCCGGGCGACGCGGGTGGATCGACGCTGCGCAGCAGCACCGCCGTGCCGGGGTCGAGGCGCGTCCCCGAGAAGACCCCGCCCGACGTCGTGAAGTCGAACCGGCGGCCCCAGATGGTGGCCGTGATCGTGCGGGTCGGGCCCGGGTCGTCCGGCGTCTCGAAGTAGTGGCTCATGCGTCGGCCTCGTCGTCCAGTGTCCTGGTCTGCCGGGCCTGCTCGGCGCGCGCCGCCAGCTCGTCGTCTGGCGGGTAGCTGACGCTCTCCAGCGTCAGGCCGCCTGGCGGCAACACGGGCACATGGCTGGCCCGCGAGCGCGCCGCCGCGGCCGTCCGCAACCAGGTCGCGTCGCGGTGGCCGCTGCCGACCTCCACGACGGCTCCGACCAGCGAGCGCACCATGGAATGACAGAACGCGTCGGCCTCCAGCCAGCACTCGATGGTGGCCGAGGGATCGAGCGCGCGCAGCACATCGAAACGCCGCAACCGGCGGATCGTGGTCGCGCCCTCGCGCGGCCGGCAGAACGCCGCGAAGTCGCGCAGCCCCAGCAGCGCTTGCGCGGCCTCGTCCATCGCGTCGACGCTCAGGGGCAGAGGAACGATCGTGACAGCCCGACGAGTCGCGGGGAAAACCGTCGAGACGGTGTCCCACAGGCGGTAGCAGTACGTGCGGCCGGTCGCGCCGAAGCGGGCGTCGAAGCCGGCCGGCGCCACCGCGCAGCGCCGCAGGTCGACGTCGTCGGGCAGCAGCCGCGTCAGCAGGCGCCGGATGTCCTCGCACCGGTCCGGCTCCGCGGCCACATCGAGATGGGCCACCTGTCCGCGCGCGTGCACGCCGGCGTCGGTGCGCCCGGCCACGGTGATGGCCTGACCGGGCGGTTGTCCAAGATCGTGCAGCACCTTGGCCAGGGCGTCCTGAAGGACGCCCTGCACCGTGCGCTGTCCCGGTTGGACGGCCCAGCCGTGGAAATCGGTGCCGTCGTAGGCCAGGTCGAGCCGGAACCTCGTCATGGCGTGGCCGTCCGCCGGAAAACGAACTCGGTCACCGGGCGTCCTCCGGCGATGGCCCGCTGCTCGAACTTCGTCTGGGGACGTCCGCCCGTGTCCGATTCGGCCGCCGCGACATCGACGAACGACCGGGCGACGTCGGCCGTGGCGAACACCTGGCGCACGTGGTCGGCGTAGTCCGGCCAATCGGTCGCCAGGCGCCACAGGGCGCCGCCCGCCAGGCGGCTGCCGGCCAGACGGGCGAAACCGGCGCTGATCAGGCGGCGCTTGGCGTGGCGGGGCTTGTGCCAGGGATCGGGGAAGTAGGTGTGCAACTCGGCGATGGAGGCGGGCGTCAGCAGGTAGGTCAGTCCGGTCACCGCGTCGCCGCGCACGAGCCGGACGTTGGTGGCGCCGCACCGGTCCAGGCGCGACATCGTCGAGCCCAGCACCTTGTCGTAGACCTCGAAGCCCAACAGGTTCCAGCCGGGGTGGGCGGCAGCCATGGCGGCGAGGTTCTCGCCCGAGCCGACGCCGACTTCGACGAGCAGGGGGGCCGTCCGCCCGAAGGCGGTCGCCAGATCTAGCGGACGCTGGGCCACGAACTGGGTTTCCATCGTGTCGCGCGCCAAGCCGCCGATCAGGTAGCGGGGAGCCAGCCGCCGCCAGGCCGAGTGCTGTGAGGCGTTCATGCGCGGGCTGCGCCGCACGAACGACGTCACGGGGCGGAGGACGGTCGGCACGCGACAAGCCTACTGGGCCAGTTCGGTGGCGGCCGCCTGCCGGACCGAGCGGGGAGTGCCGAGCCGCTGGTCGAGCCAGCGGGCGAATGCGCTGATCGCGACGTTCAGCACGACGTACAACAGGCTGACCACCAGGAGGGTCTGGATGATGATGCCGAGGTCGCTGTAGTACGAGTAGAACACGCGGGCCTGGTCCTGCAGTTCGCCGAAGCTGACGACGTAGCCCAGCGTGGTGTCCTTCAGCAGGATGACGACTTGCGCCACCAGCGATGGCACCACGACGCGGAGCGCCTGCGGGAAGACGATGCTCCAGAACGCCTGGGTGTCGGTCAGTCCCGTCGCCAGGCCGGCCTCCTTCTGGCCGCGTGGCAGCGACAGGATGCCGGCGCGGAAGACCTCGGCGATCGTGGCGCCGTCGCACAGCCCGATCGGGATCACGAGCTTCCAATACAGGCTGGGATTCAGCCCGTAGACCGGCAGCGCGAACAGAAAGACGAAGATGATCAGCATCAGGGGCACCGCCCGGAAGAACTCGATGACGGCGGTGGCCGGTGCCCGCAGGACGCGGTGCCCGCTGAGGCGCCCCAGGGCGAGCAGCAGGCCGAGGGGCAGGGCGATGGCCGCAGCCCCGGCGGCCGCCAAGGCGGTGTTGCCCATCGCTTTCAGCAGGAAGCGCTGGTTGGCGGCCACGGTGAAGGGCTGCCAACGCGCCGCGTCCAACTGCCCGTTGACCTGGAACTGGCGGACCGCCAGACCCACCGCGACCGCGATCAGAACCAGGCTCACCGCCGTGGTCAGTTGGATCCACCGCCGGCCGCGCGGCCCCGGCAGGTCGAAGATGGCGCTCGATCCTCGCATCAGCGCACCACCCGGGCGAGCTTCTCCACTCGGGCGCCGGCTGCGGCCACCAGCAGTGAGATGGCGCAGTAGACGACCGCCGCGACGGCGAACGGCAGAAGGCCGAGGGCTTCCTTGTTGTTGATCTGGGACGACATCGCCGTCAGGTCGAGCTGGCCGACGACCCCGGCCAGCGAGCTCGACAGGAAGATGCCGATGAGGATCGAGACGAACGGCTGGACCATCGAGCGGAAGGCCTGGGGGAACACGACGTTGCCCAGCACCTGCAGAAAGCCCAGTCCGATGGATCGCGCCGCTTCGACCTGACCGGTGTCGACGGTGTTGACGCCGGTGCGCAGGGCCTCACAGACGAACGAGCCGCCCACCAGCGACATCGCCGCGATGATCGAGGCGGAATAGCTGAGCCTGATGTCGATGTTCGGCAGCGCGTAGGCGACGACCAGGATCAGGCTCATCAGCGGAATGTTGCGGAAGACCTCGACGTACAGCGTGCCGACGACCCGCAGCGGGGCGATCGGACTGATGCGGAAACCCGCCGCTACCGTGCCGATCCCCATTGCCAGGGCGAAAGCGGTGCCCGTCAACCGCAGCGTCAGCAACAGCCCCGAGGCATAGTCACCCCGGTAGCTGGTCCACAGCAGCAGCAGGTGATCGAGCACCGCTTCACCTTGGCATGTCAGCCGTTATTGGCCGAGTTGATGGCCGGCGGCGTGGGGGCGTTGGTCTCGCCCGTCATGGCCCCGATCGTGGCCTTCCACAGGTTCAGCCAGGTGCCGTCCGCCTCGATCTTCGTCAGCCAGGCGTCGATGAACGCCTTCGCGTCCTTGTCCTTGGCGACGCCGATGCCGTAGGCGTCGACCGGGCCGAAGGGATCGCCGACGATCTTGACGTCCTTGTTGGACACGAGCGCGTTCATGAGCAGCGTCTGGTCGATCACATAGGCGTCGACCCGGCCCTGCTGCAGCGCGGTCAGGCACTGGGCGTGGTCCGGCAGTGGCACGATCGTCGCGGCCGGGGCGTACTGCTGCAACAGCGTGACGCCCGTCGAATTGGCCTGCGTGGCGACCTGCTTGCCGGCCAGGTCGTCAACCGACTTGATGGTCGTGTTGCCGGCCTGAACGAGGACCGCCGCCTGCGACTGGTAGTACGGCCCGGCGAAATTGATCTGCTGCATGCGCGTCGCCGTGATCGAGTAGGTGGCGATCACCAGGTCGACCTGATGCTGCGAGGCCAGCGTCTCCCGCGTGTCGACGGTCACCTGCGTCAGCTCGGTCTTGGCGTCGCCGATGATGTAGCGGGCCAGCAGTTGCGACAGGCCGGCGTCGAAGCCCGTGACGACGTTGGTGGTGGGATTCAGCATGGAGAACAGGTTGGACGTCTTCGTGCCGCCGACCTTGAGGACGCCAGCCGCCTTGATGGCCTTGGCCCACTGGTTGGCATCGATCGTGGCCTGGTCGGCCACGGCGCCGCCGTTGATGATGGCGTCATAGGTCGCGTTGCCGGAATTGAACGAGCCGCCGCCCGGTTTGGTGCCCGCCGGCGTGCCGGACGAGCAGCCGGACGCCAGCAGGGCGACGGACAGCAACAGCATGGGTGCAGCGATGAGGCGGTTGATTCTCATGTTGGCTCCTTGGATAGGGCGATGATCTATCAACACTACCGGCCGCACAAGTCCTTGGCGCGGACGTCCGGTGGTCGGTCAGCCCTGCTTCGCCTGGTTGGCCTTGATGACCTCCTGGGCAGCCGCCGGCGGCATGATCTCGTAACCGTGGAACGTGCGCGTGAAGCTGCCCGTGCCTTGGGCCAGCCCGCGCAGGTCGATCGCGTAGCGCGTCAGTTCCGACTGCGGCACCATGGCGCGCACGGTCGTCGTGCCGTCCTCGCCCGGCTTCGTGCCAGCCACCTGGCCGCGCCGGTTCCCGAGATCCGTGATGACCGAACCCATGTAGGCGTCCGAGACGGTCACCTGGACCTCGTCGATGGGTTCGAGGATGGCCACCTTGTCGGGCGAGGCCGCTTCCTTCAGCGCCAGCGCGCCGGCCGACTGGAAGGCCATGTCCGACGAATCGACGGGGTGCGACTTGCCGTCGTCCAGGATGACGCGGATGTCGACCATCGGATGGCCCGAGATCGTGCCCTTCTCGAGCTGGGCGCGCACGCCCTTCTCGACGGAGGGGATGAACTGGCGCGGCACGGCGCCGCCGACCACCTGGTCGACGAACTCGAACCCGGCGCCCCGCTCGAGCGGTTCGATGCGGATGTGGCAAACGCCGTACTGGCCGTGGCCGCCCGACTGCTTGACGTGGCGGCCCTGGGCTTCCGCCGGGGCGATGAACGTCTCGCGCAGCGCCACCTTGATGGGCGCCGGCTCGACGTTGACGCCGTAGCGGTCCTTGAGGCGGGCCACCAGAAGGTCGTTGTGGGCCTGCCCCATCGTCCAGATCAACAGCTGATCGGTGCCGTCGGCGCGCAGCACCTGGACGGTCGAATCCTCCACGACGAGGCGCGACAGGGCGCCCGCCAGCTTGTCCTCGTCGTTGCGGCTGACGGCCGTGACCGCCATCGGCAACAGCGGCACGGGGGTGGCCCAGGGCTCGACAACGAGCGGCTTCTCGGGGGCGCTGATCGTGTCGGCAGTCTCGGCCTTGCTGAGCTTGGAGATGTAGACGATCTCGCCGGCGACGGCCTTCGCCTTCGTGGCCAGCTCGACGCCGTTGGGGGCGCTGAGGCCACCCGCCTTCTCGGTCTCGGCGTGATCCGGCTTCGCCTCGTTGACGTTCATCGAGAACAGCTTGCGCTGTCCGGCGATGTGAACCGACGCGTCGGCCTTGAGCGTGCCCGAGAACAGCCGCACCATCGACAGGCGTCCGGCGAATGGGTCGGACGTCGTCCGGATGACCTCGCCCAGCAGCGGGCCGTTGGCGCCGATATCACCGATCTCGACCGGGTCGCCCTTGAGATCCACGACGTACGGCAACTGGCGCCGCAGGGGCGTCGGGAACCCTCGCGAGATGATCGCGACCAGCTCGTCGATGCCGACGCCGGACGTCAGCACGGGGATCACCGGGTAGAACGCGCCGTGGTACATGGCGGACATCAGGTCGTCGACGATCTCGTCGGCGCCCAGTTCCGCGCCCTCGAGGTAGCGCTGCAGCAGGGCGTCGTCGTCGCTTTCGGCGATGATCGACTCGATGTAGTCCGAGCGGAACTTGTCCAGTTGGGCCGCCTCGTCGTCGGTGGCGCCCCGGGCCACGCGCGCACCGGACGAATAGTCGTGGGCCCGTCGCGTCAGCAGCGACAGGTTGCCGATGATCTCGCCCTTGGCGTCCTTCAACGGCACATAGGCCGGGTGGACGCCGTCGCCGAAGGCCGCCTTGATGGCACCGATGGCCCCATCGAAGTCCGAATGCTCGGCGTCGAGCTTCGTGACGACGACAGCGCGCGGCATGCCGACGCGCTTGCACTCGCCCCACAGCACCTGGGTGGTGGGGTCGATGCCGTCGGCCGCCGACACGACGAAGATCGCCGCGTCCGCCGCCCGCAGCCCCGCGCGCAACTCGCCGACGAAGTCGGGATGGCCGGGGGCGTCGAGCACGTTGATGACGCAGTCGTTGCCCGAGATCGTGGCCAGGGTCAGCGCGGCCATGCGCTCGGGGTCGTCCTTCTCGCCGCGGTAGCCGGCGATGCGCGACTTCAGCAGGTTCTCGAAAAGAGTGGTCTTGCCCGAACCGGACGACCCGACGAGCACGACGTTGCGCAGGTCTTGGGGCCCGCCCACTTCGATGGTGGCGGCATTTGAGCGTGAATTCATGGCACCACTGTGCCCTTTGCAAGGGCGATGCCGCAAGTTCTAGGGGACCCCGCAGCGGAATTGCCGTTTGACCAGGATGTGGGTCGCCGGGTATTGTTTGTCGCTGTTGCTCGCGCGTCCGTGCGGTTGCAGGACCGGCGCAGGCGACACGACACACAAGCACTAGTGGAAGATGGTTGCCAGGTGCCTACCTACAGCCCCAAGACCGGCGAGATCAATCGGCGCTGGCTGGTCATCGACGCAACGGACGTCGTGCTCGGCCGGCTGGCCGTGACGGTCGCCAACCTGCTGCGCGGCAAGCACAAGCCAACCTTCGCGGCTCACGTCGACACGGGCGATTTCGTCGTGGTCGTCAACGCCGCCAAGGTGGCAGTGACGGGTGACAAGCGCACGAAGTCCCTGCGGTATTCGCATTCCGGCCAACCGGGCGGGCTCAAGGTCGCATCGATCGGCAGCATCATCGACACGGATCCTCGCAAGGCCGTCGAGAAGGCCGTCTGGGGCATGATGCCGAAGAACAAGCTCTCTCGTCAGCAGATCGGCAAGCTCAAGGTGTACGCCGGTCCCGAGCATCCCCACACGGCTCAGAAACCTCAGCCCTACAAGATCATTCAGGTGGCACAGTGAGCGAAGACATCAAGGACGCGGTCGAGGACGTCGCGGCGGACAAGGACTCCCAGGACGCCATGCCGGAGCCATTCATCGACGAGGCGGATCGTGAGATCGCCTATCGGGCGGATGGCACGGAGGCGGCCCCCAAGGTGGCACCGAAGCGGCCGGCCGTCATTTCGGCCGGTGGCGGCACGGGACGCCGCAAGGAGGCCATCGCGCGGGTGCGCCTGGTGCCCGGCAGCGGCAAGTGCACGATCAACGGCCGCGCGCTCGAGGACTACTTCCCGAACAAGCTCCACCAGCAGACCGTCAACGAGCCGCTGGTGACGGCCGACGTCGTGGGTTCCTACGATGTCATCGCCCGCATCACGGGCGGCGGTGTGACCGGTCAGGCCGGCGCCCTGCGCCTCGGCATCGCGCGCGCCCTGAACGAGATCGACACCGAGGCCTCGCGGCCCGCGCTCAAGAAGGCCGGTCTGCTGACCCGCGACGCGCGCGCCAAGGAGCGCAAGAAGGCCGGTCTCAAGAAGGCGCGCAAGGCGCCGCAATACAGCAAGCGGTAACGCGAGCTAGAGCGCCCCGGAGATCAGGTCATCGGTACGTTCGGCTGACGTGTTGACCCTCTTCACGAGTTCGAGGTAGGCCTCCGGTTCGACAAGCAGGCGTTCGGCCAGGGCGGGATCGGTTTCTGGATGAACTCTCCCAACTTGTCGTTGGCGGGGATATCGCTGGTCGGGTTTGTCACGTGTCAACAATGAGTGGACAATTGTTCGTTTGTCAAGGGGCATAACGCTGCCCGGGCTGCAGCCATCCCCATGGGCGTGAAGCCGGCCCGGATGGCGGCCTCGCGCATGGCCGGCTCCCCGCGCCGCAGCGCCTGGCCGCGCCGCCACAGGACGCCCGGCGGTTTGCGGTGCTCGCGGATGTCGCGGACGAGGCGACGCCACCACGTGATCCAGGTACCGCGGTCGAGCCAGATCGCCAGCGTCGGCACCCCGGCGGCCTGGCAGGCGGCCAGCATCGGCACGGCGAAGATGCCCTCGGCGACGATCGCCGGGGCTGTCGAGGCGTCGATCGTGTGCGTGCCGACGGCGGCGTTGGCGGCGATGTCATAGGTGGGCGCCTGCGTCCAGCCGCCACGCGACAGCGCCACGAGGGCGGCGATAGCGGCATCGGCGTCCCAGGCGGCGACGTCGTCCCAGTCGATGTTGCCGTCCGCGCCGCGTGGCATGCCTGACGCCGCGCCATCGCGGTAGAAGTCGTCGAGACGCAACACCGGTAGCCCCACGCTGTTTGCCAACCGCGATTTACCCGAGCCGGACGCCCCGGCAACCAGGACAACGGAGCGAACCACGAGGACATTGTAAGCGCTGATAATCTTGGGGCTACTGTCCGGCGCGTGAAGGAGACCATCGGTGTTCAACTGGAATTCGCAGGCGGGGT
>Ga0209629_10004626_pt1 | contig 10231 bp, 6 predicted proteins | sample TergutCu122P5_FD_187286 | JGI IMG/M metagenome (GOLD analysis project Ga0209629, IMG submission 187286) | Cubitermes ugandensis P5 segment gut microbial communities from Kakamega Forest, Kenya - Cu122 P5 (SPAdes) (version 2) | ecosystem: Host-associated > Arthropoda: Insects > Digestive system >... | reverse complement strand
TGCTTTTCTCCCTCAACTGCCAGCGTCCGTTATCGGCTGCCAGCCGTTATCTCTTTTAAATTTACCTCTCTGTACCACCCCTCCTATCTATCACTAACGGTCCCCGAACATACGTTGCCAGCTTTACTTATAAAGCATGGTCATACACCGTCCGTAAAAGACGCCAGCAAACCTAATTACTATATTAAAAATGATCAGCTACAACGTATTGGAATTTTGGAATTTGAATATATGCAACTCTCAGAAATTTTGCTCGTTGTGGAAAAAATATATATACTGTTTGCACGCATATAAATATCAATAAACTCCATTTTTATGGCGGTAGGTTTCTCGCGGCGGCGAATATTAAGACTTTGTATTTGTTGAGTTTCTAACAAAGCTGTGAGCATCTGATAACTAAACAGGTAGCGTCGAATTATAGGAAGATGAGCAAATTGTGAGCTGTAAAGTAACTTCGTAGCCTGTTTCAGGTACTATTCCGGAATTTGTTTGGATCGACTACCCGGAGAAATTCACGTGCTGTATTAAACTTGACCAGCAATAAACAATACAAACACAAGATTGAATATGTGCAGATTCCCATTACGCCTGTAACAGTATCATCTGCAATAAGGACAGGTTGTGTTTTAGCCCTATGCCCTGGCCGAGTCTAGAACCAGAAACGTTAGATGCGTTACTGCTGAGCTAACCTGCCCTACTAGAAGCCTGACGCAGAGACCTATACTTGACAACACGTAACACTCAAAAAGAGATATCCATGTTCCCAGCAGGAATCGAACCCACAGTCCCAGAAAACGAGAGGCCGCAGATATACGCCTGAGACTGCGCGGCCACTGGGATCGGCCCTGGTCTACAATGTTGGGTTCAAAATCTTTCGAAGCGACACCTTGTCTGTGAATTGTACAGTGTGTCCAAAAACACCAGGAGATTTCAGGGGTGTTTGAAGATTTGAAGTCCCTGCGAGAGCGATCCGTCAGTGTATACCTCCACGCAAACTGGCACATCATTATTTCTCTGGAGGCGTCTGTGGCAATCGCCATGAGAACGAGTGGGTTTGTAATGTGCGCTACAAACAACGAAGCTTCGGAGCCATAATATTACTGCTGCTCTAAACACAATTTATGTGGTACGAAGGCAAAATATCTTGTTAAACCAACATCATTGTCTGCATACAGCGCCATAATGTACGTATAAGTCACACATAACTTGATTCAATTCACTTCATTCTTATAATACATTTCAGATGAATATATCACACCGCAGAACGCACCTGGCAAATGTTTACAGGTGTTTCCCAGATGAGGTTCATTCACGTTACAGCATTTTCAAGTTTATGCCTGGGTTTGTCTGCGGAATAAACGACGATTGACAGATTTTCGCTAACCTTGGTGAGATGCTGATGTTATTCGAGGCGAATTCTTGTATTTAAATATGCGCTTTCTTTTTATTTCGCTCAGACCTGAAGACTGACTTGATTCCAATGTACAGAGTGGCTATAAATTAGCGAAAGATGTGCAAGGACTCTAATTTTCTGTTGGAACAACACATGCAGAATTTTTTTACAAGCACTCTCCCAGTACTCAAGTCCACCTCCATTTTATCCGTAAGTTCATAATTTCCCCGCTAGTAGCGTGACGATTGAAAAAAGTAATGGTGGTCTGCATCAGAACTGAACGTGTCTTTGCTGCTTCCCTTATGAAGAAACCCTGTCTGCTAGAGATGTACAGCAATATTTTCGTTTGAAATTTGCAAAGAACTCTCCCAGCAATGTAGTACTTGCCGTGTAGGGTCTGAAGTTTACCTGGATCGAGTGTGTAATTTGTAGGAATCCTCGTCAATTTAGACCGTCATTGCGAGAATAAGTGGAATAAACTGTAAAGGATGATTTAGAAAGCCAACGCGCAGAGCGAGTCGTGAAGTAGAATTGAAAAGAAGCATTACTCACGACATGTTACAGTGATGGCTGAAGTTTATGCGTAAAAGTTTGTTACTGCAAGATCTGTAGGAAGGTGACAAAGGAAAAGGTACGATTTTGGGGATCATCTGAACAAAATATGTTGCATTTAATAGGATACATTGCATTGAACAATGATAAATTTCTGGAAAAGTTGATCTTCAGTGACAATACCGTATTTCGCCTAGATGATGAAGTTAACAGACATAACACCTCTATGTACTAGGACAGAAGGTACGGGAGTAGCATAGACGGTACAGCGACTTGCTTACGGGCTGGACGGTCTGGATTTCGAATCCCGGCAGAAGTGAGATATTTTTCTCTGCTCTAAACGACACAGCCCCCTCTATACATCCTAGACAATGGGTGCCGAGTTCCTTTCTCGGGGTAAAGTTGCTGATGTTAAGAGTGAGAGGAGTTGTACTTTTACTCCCCCTATACGTTATACTTTGTGTGGGAACACAATCCCCGAGAGCAGTTTTTGGACAGCAACGCAACTATCCGAAGGTTAACGTGTTTTGAATTATGGTTGAATGGAAAACTCCTTTTGTGGGACAACGATGTTTGATAATGAAATCTCCTGGATCTAAGGCAGAAAAATGTCGATTTAACTAATCTGGTTTAGGATAAGAACCAACTCTAAGTTCTTAATGGGAATTTCGAATTCCACAATGTCAAAATCTTACAAGTAAAGCAACACTTAGATTTTCATGAAGATGCGTTTTCGATAACCAGATTACACGTAGAGAAAATCGTTTGCCCTGTTTCTTCGTATATACATTGTAGTAAAAAATTTGCATGTCTTAGTGAGAAATATCCTATTAAATTCCTTTTTGGGATAAAAGTTTTTAAACAAAACTTGTAAATTCCCAGTATAAAAGTGGTATTATACTGGACCGATCGCAATGGTGTTGTTATAGCGGACGGACTGCTATGTTGTTACAGTGAACCGATTCTAATGGTGTTATATTGAACTATCTGTAATGGTGTTGTTATATTTAACAGAGTGCAATAGTGGACGGACTGTAATAGTGTAATTGTTTCGTTATATTTAACCGAAATTAATAGTGTTGTTTTATGGACCTATTGAAAAACGTTTATAGTGGACCGACTGTAATGTTGTTGTTATAGTGAACCGATTTTAATGGTGTTTTAATAGTGGATCGATTGCAATGGTGTTGTTATATTAGACAGGCTGTAATGGTGTTGTTATAGTGGACCGATTGTAATGGTGTTATAGTGGACTGACTGTAATGGTGTTATAATAGTGGACAGACTCTAATGGTGTTATAGGGGACCGACCGCAATGGTGCTATGGTGGACCGACTGTAATGGTGTTGTTATTGTGGGCCGACTGTAATGGTGTTGTTTTAGTGGACAGATTGTAATGGTGTTATAGTGGACCGACTGGAATGGTGTTGTTATAGTGGACAGACTGCAATGGTGTTATAGTGGACCGACTGTAATGGTGCTATAGTGGACCGACTGTAATGGTGTTATAGTGGACCGACTGTAATGGTGCTATGGTGGACCGACTGTAATGGTGTTGTTATAGTGGACAGATTGTAATGTTGTTATAGTGGACAGACTGTAATGGTGTTGTTATATTTAACCGATTGTAATGGCGTTCTTATATCGAACCGAAAGTAACGGTGTTTTTATATTTAACAGATTGCAGTGGTGTTGTTATAGTGGACCGATTACAATGGTGGTGTTGTAATGAACTGATTGTAAGGGTTGTGTTATAGTGGACCGATTCCAATGGTGTTATAGTGGACCGACTGTAAAGTTGTTGTTACATTGAACCGACTGTAATGGTGTTGTTACAGTGGACCGATTGTAATGGTGTTGTTACAGTGGACCGACTGTAATGGTGTTGTTACAGTGGACCGACTGTAATGGTGTTGTTACAGTGGAACGACTGTAATGGTGTTGTTACAGTGGACCGACTGTAAAGTTGTTGTTACATTGAACCGACTGTAATGTGTTGTTACAATGGACCGGTTGTAATGGTGTTGTTACAGTGGACCGAATGTAAAGTTGTTGTTACATTGAACCGACTGTAATGTGTTGTTACAGTGGACCGACTGTAAAGTTGTTGTTACATTGAACCGACTGTAATGGTGTTGTTACAGTGGACCGAATGTAAAGTTTTTGTTACATTGAACCGACTGTAATGGTGTTGTTACAGTGGACCGACTGTAAAGTTGTTGTTACATTGAACCGACTGTAATGGTGTTGTTACAGTGGACAGACTGTAAAGTTGTTGTTACATTGAACCGACTGTAATGGTGTTGTTACATTGAACCGACTGTAATGGTGTTGTTACAGTGGACCGACTGTAAAGTTGTTGTTACATTGAACCGACTGTAATGTGTTGTTACAGTGGACCGGTTGTAATGGTGTTGTTACAGTGGACCGAATGTAAAGTTGTTGTTACATTGAACCGACTGTAATGATGTTGTTACAGTGGACCGACTGTAATGGTGTTGTTACAGTGGACCGACTGTAAAGTTGTTGTTAAATTGAACCGACTGTAATGGTGTTGTTACATTGAACCGACTGTAATGGTGTTGTTACAGTGGACCGACTATAATGGTGTTGTTACAGTGGCCCGACTGTAATGGTGTTTTTACAGTGGAACGAATGAAATGGTGTTGTTACAGTGGTCCGACTGTAATGGTGTTGTTACAGTGGACCGACTATACCGATATTGCTATGGACCGACTGCAGTGTTGGTATTAATAGCGAACCAAATGGAATTATATTATTTTTGGCCAACTCGAAAATAAATGTGCGGAGAGAAAGAAGATCCTGCGTATTGTATAATTTTAACACTGAACCTTGAAGATTCTTCCAACGAAATTTCAATTTCAGGGAAATTATTAGCCCATATTGTTGTTTGCTGTGGAATTTGCCCACAGTTCACTATACTCTACACAGCTCGCTGTTACATATAGCGGTCCTAATCATCCGGAGATTAGTTTGTTTCACTTGTATTTCTGCTCCAAGTACGAGTCATTTAGCATTTACACCGGATATCCTGGAAATGCTCCTAAAACAGTGCGTCGTTAAACAATCACAAAAATCATCATAATGATATGGAACAAATTATAAAGACTATAATAGTTTATTCGTGAGTTTAAACATGACATTTGAAGGGAAATTTACCTTTAGATATTATAAAGTTGGTTGCACTGAATGAGTGCTAACGACATGTCGCATTAACTCTGGATGAAGGTCAGAGTTTAGCGCCAAGTACTGGCGCGAGGGGAGTTTATAATTATGTAACACTGGCTGCAGAAGCCGTTATTTTCACCGGCAGCATATATGTGTAAAACATTTGCCTACAGCTATTGTTTGGTTCGCAGGGAAAGGTGCGTGAATCGGATTCTCATACGTTTAGCTTACTTCCCTTCCTAGGGAAAAGATAATTTTGTTTTTTGTTTGTGTCTATCTGTCTGTCTGTTTCTCTTAATAACTTTTCACCCAGCTGTCCGATTTTAATTAAATTTGTCACGAAAGCTTTCCACTGGGGTGTCATTCCTTAGCAGTTTTTCTGTATAGTACCCATCGTCTGATATTCCACAACAAAACTGAGTTTCTGAAAGTGTGCCTGTTTCTTTCCTAATGCAAATGCTAGGAAGCGCTTAATAAGTATGACATTAGCCCCTTCTGCTGAACTCATCTGAGTAGTTGCATCTCAGAAGGATAAGAAAAACGGATACAGTTTCCGAATATCTTGTCGTTTGAGCACTATACCGTGGGGAGTTCCCAAGTACTAAGTAATCGTGAGAAGCCGTCAGAGCTGACTTGGAGGTAGTGCCACCTCCGTCGTTTGTTATTAGGGAATTTTCTGAATAATAAACCTTACTAAAATTAAGATAATTTCAGTCGAGACTTGAAGAAGAATAATCCTGGGTCAGCATTTGAGGACTGAGTCAGTGGATCCCTCCGAAAGCTGGTAGTCAGCTGCTGGAATGCTCTATGCCGTACTTCAGAAGGCTGCAACATACATGGCCAGAGCCATGAAAACTCAAAAAATTATACGATAAATTTAAGGTCTTCAGGTCACCCACGTAGGGAAAATATGTCATGAAATGAGCACTAGAAAGTATTAAAACTAACGGTAGAATTGAGACGTTACTAGAACTGAAAGGAATGTGGAGACAGCTGAGATTTGAGTGGCGCGAGTTGTGGTGCAAGTGAGTGTGGAATTATGCAGCTGCTGCATTACTTTTCATTGCAGTTTACTATAATATGGCAACTGGTTTTCTTGTGTGTACAGTTTGAATGAAAGTTGAAAGTGGGTAATCTTGGTAGAGGACATCCCGTTGTGTTAAAGTACAGTATTAAAATGAAATAAAACATGTACTTCCTCTGACACAACTCTCTCTTTATTTTATGATTTCAAATGTTGGCTACTCGTTTCGGCCTGAATAGGCCATCATCAGGCCAAATATTTATAAAAACTTAAAAATGCTGGTGCATATTTGGCCTGATGATGGCCTAGTCAGGTCGAAACTAGTAGCCAATATTTGAAATAAGGTAAAAAGAAAGTTGTGTCAGACGGAGAATATATTTTATTTTATTTTAATATTGAAAGTGGGTAGTAGGTGCTGCCAATTTACATGCATACATACATGCGAACCTTATTCTCCGATATTCGGCGTCACCAGTTTTCGGCAGATGGGTAGTAACCATTTTCGTCCAACTTCACATTTGAAGCTATATACCTACTTACTTCAGAAGTGTATTCGTACACCATGCTGCGTGTCTTCTACCAGAATACTTCTAATTCAGTAGAAATTTCCCTGACGTGAAATCACGAATTTTATCGGGAAAGTGAGGACTAAGAGGAAGACAAAGGAGCTACTGAAGTGAAGGTTTTGAGGTCGGCATAGGTAATAGATTGCGTATTGTCTGGGGATCAGTATGTGGAAGAAGAGAGAAATTCCGATATAGGAAGAGAAGAGGAAGCAAGTGGAACAGGCGAAGTAAATGAAGTGATGAAAGAAACGAAGAGAAAAGTAGTAAAGGAAATGAAAAGATGGAGGATGATGAATAGAGATGAGATAGAAGAAAAATGAGGAGGAAAAGGAAATGAAGAACGGGAAGGAAGAGTGAAATGCATGTTCCGATAGCTGTGTGAACACACTGTGCACGGAATAACGGATCTCTTTGCTGCCATGTTCATGACAGCCAGCAGAAAACAGGAATATTGCCTTACCTGTAGACGATTACTTCCACAGTCTCTATTTACCTTTCAGACATATTTCCCATCATGGGTTGTTTCCCAAGTTTCTCATCGACAAGGAAAACAAAACACGCACGAAGCGTCGTATCAATAGTTTCATGCGAATTTCTCTTCCGTTTTCAGGCGCGTCTGTCCGTCCATCTGGCCTTCTGCAGTTGCAGTGCAAAAGCAATAATTATTACATATTCTGAGTTTATGTTTGTATGCAACGCGCATGTGCCATATTATATTGTCATCTGTGGCCCGACTGACTCTGCCATATCCTGCCGTTTATCTCATAAACAGCAGGATTCTTCAGGAAAATTGTTGTACATAAAATGCGTGTGGGATTTTCTCAGCTGTGCTAGTCTGAAACATTTCTCATTCTAAAAAGAATTCGGCGAGATATTATCAAGATGTACATAGATCTTCCTGTGAAGTGCTCTTTATTCTTGTCAGGTTGTAATGAATCTTGCAAGTTTTCGACATATTATCGCAAAAATATTAAAATATCAAATTTCATTAAAACTTCGTGCAGTGGGAGCCGAGTTATTTCATGCGGAACTATGGAGAGACAGACAGGACGAAGCTAATAGTCGCTTATCGCAATTTTGCCATAAGCGCCTAAGAAAGTGCTCCCATTAGTATGTAGTGTCTGCTGAAGAGTTCTGCGACTGTATGCTCAGTCTGCCTTTAAAAACGATGTGACCTTGCACGATGATAGGCCGTGGTTCAGTATAGACGCTGGATCCTGTTGCTGTCTTATATTCAGACCTAAAGGGTTTTGTTTTTAAGTGAAGCAAAGTATTGGATACATGTAAAGAGTTTATCGACGATTTCTAAAAAACACCTTTAAAGCAACATAGAATTTGAGCAAAATTTCTGTACAGAACAAGTGAAGGTGTTAAAGATACTTGCAGTTACTTAAAAGTGGCGTTCGGCAGGGAGATACGAACCCGCTGAACAGCCTCTGGATCTTACTGAAAGTGGCCGGAATTGCGAGTAGGCGACCATCTTTCCGGCCGCCCTTCCACGTTATCAAACTGATGAAGAAATCTACACAGTAAATGCCTTGGTGCTTTCAGATCGAGATTAACAACAAGAGAGATGGCGGACAGCGTAGTAATATAAGTGGGATTGTGATTCACAATTTTTAGCGAAAATTTTGTTATGAAGCCTCCCTCCTCAGAATCCATTCCTCGACTCCCCGCAGTTGCGCAAACAGGAAACCGACTGAACGTATTCACAAGCGTTTTGCAACAATTTGACGCGGATGGAAGCTTCAATTATTATCGGCTACGTAATCGAACACTGATTGGATTCGAATGCTCACACCCATCATGATAACGAGGAAACTTTTTTATCTTTTTTTGTCCACACTCTACTTAAGGAAGAAATTTCTGACCCCGACCTTCTAATAGTTCACTGTTGTACCTCCGGCCCGTGACAGCTATAGCATTCATTACAAAAGCCGGAATTTCGGAAGTTTCTTTTGACATTGTTATTTTGCTTTAAGAATTTATAGGTTTAATCTCAGAACTGAGAAATACGTGACTTTCTGCCTATAATTTCCGTGGGTGTTTTGTTTCCACGAAATAGTTAGCTAAAATGTAAATAACGGAATTAGGTAAGCCTCTTTTTTATGGTGGGGGACATCGGTCAATCAACGAAAGTGGAACCTCTTTCGTTGCCCGACCAATTACAGGAGTCAAAAATATATAGAATGTGTCACCCTCGAAAACAAGACAAATAGGAAAAAACAGGGAAATCAGAAACGTAGACAAGAGGAGATGGAATGCAGGGAAAGTCGAACAAAGGTGGCAAACGGGTAATCGGAGATTTATCGGCCTATCGGTAATTAGAAACAGTGGTCAGACACTAGGGTATACTGTAGTCCGAGAGTGCGGAGATCTGACACCTTATTCACGATGTAAAAATGTACATATAAATTACCAATAAATGCAAAGTGCTAATGCGTGGTGCTATCTGTAGTGTTGTCTTTTATGACGACATCGACAAGGCTGGACGAAACACCCCTTTATGACCCTGACAGCATTTCTCATGCTTCACGTCGGAGCTTTGCCTTGCTTCTGATTTCTCCCCTCCACCCACAGAAGTTTAATGTGGGAAGTCAGCAATCTGTCACGCCGTTGTGGGTGCAAGAAGAGCCACCGCGGACGACGACATTCATGACACGTCGTTCTATGGATACGATGTCGAAGCGAAGCAGCAATCTTCACAGTCGAACTCAAAATCATTCCAAAGGCAGAAGAAGGTGCCGCAGAGCGTATCAATTGGAAAAATAATACTCACTGTTTTCTTCGACTATCGAGGTGTGCTGCATTGTGGGTTCGTTCCTAGAGGTCAGAGAATGAATCAGGAATACTGCCTGTCCGTTTCACGCCTTCTACGAGAAACGGCGTGTAAGAAACAACGGAAAATTAGGCGGCAACATAGCTCGTTCCTCAGCCACAACGATCCCACAAACACGGCGCTTCTCGTCCAAGCTTTTTTCGCGAAAAATAGACCATTGTTTCCTCAGTCATCCTACTATCTTGATGTGTCCCCAGCCTACTTCTTCCTCTTCCCAAAATTTAGAGTTATTTTAGAAGAACGTGGATCTTTTTAGTAGAGTAAATTCAAGAAAAACCCCTGGAACAGCTAACACAAACTTCTTCAAAATATTTTGTGGAATGCCGAAAAAAAGTAGATTCTGCATGTGAAAATATATTTAAATTCTCTAAGGCCAAATTTTACACCTTTTTTATTTTAATATTTAGATTTGGCGGTATTTTATTCATTCATTCTTTCACACGTTACTTAGTAACCTGAAGCCTGAAGTAACTCTAAATATTACTTAAAAATTTAGTTCCTACATCATAGTACACACTTTGTGTCTCCACTGAAAACCACACAGGTTAATGCTGTCTGATGTGAGATACATATCAGGCATGAGCTATTCTGAAGGAAAATGCAGAGCTATGCACTTTTAATGCAGGTTGTACGGATAACAACTGCCGCGCTGTAAAGCATTACTTACT
>Ga0209629_10004624_pt1 | contig 10231 bp, 8 predicted proteins | sample TergutCu122P5_FD_187286 | JGI IMG/M metagenome (GOLD analysis project Ga0209629, IMG submission 187286) | Cubitermes ugandensis P5 segment gut microbial communities from Kakamega Forest, Kenya - Cu122 P5 (SPAdes) (version 2) | ecosystem: Host-associated > Arthropoda: Insects > Digestive system >... | reverse complement strand
CGCAACACAGGTTGCCGCTCGGTTATGAACTGCGCGTCCAGAACTGCACACCGACCCACTGGCGACTAAGCTAGCTGAGTGCATGACCCCGCCATCTGGTTCCGTAAGACGGTTCACACGAGGGCGTGTACGGGAATTAAAAAACGGTCATAACTCCGTAACCGTCCAAAATCGGACCCATGTTTATACGAACTTTTTTCATCACAAAGACCTAGGAAATCACCTCCTGCAGTTGTGCCCTAAAGTCGTGAAACACCCTGTATACCTACTAAAACTGTTATAATTTACTACACGGTGCTGCTATCTAGTGGTAAGCTACAAAATTTTCGTCATAGATTAGCACGGCGGTACCGACTGCAGCGTAGCTTGCACAGCATTTTATCGGTAACGACTTCTGCTCCTAACATTAACTATTATTAACTCTGATGTAATTCTATTTATTCACAAATATATATCCTATGCAGGTGTGAGCAGCGAGTCTCTAATTACTACTCTTAAATTAATAGGAAATTTATTTCTCCTTAAAGAATTTTGGTTTGCCGAATTACTTAAAAACAAGCATTTATTTCATTTTTTTGTTTGTTTGTGAAACGATGAATCAGTGCAGAACAAGAAAGAGAAAGCGACGGTTTCCTTGCTGATTCGCACAAATTCATTATCGCCAGTCTTCATAAATCTGGTATCAAAATTCAATGATTAAAACAATGACAATTACCCTATATTTCAGCTAACCAGGAGGGTCCGAAGTGATATTCGAACCTAAGTTCCTAAACGGCCTACACAGCAGGTGAACGGCCCCCAAGGTGTGGACAGGATAGTGGCAGATTTGGAGCGACTACCGGCAATGTAGCTGCCTACTTCACCATCGTCTCCTTTGCGAACAATATTTATTTCACGAGAGGAATTTGCAGGGGAATATTTCAGTTTGACTCGCAACATGTTTCGTGCTTCTACGCAGTCTACTAGGATCTTATTTAACACAGTTAATGAATGGACTCGGGTAGATCAGTCAGCATAGCGACTCGCTATGGGCTGGACAGTCAGGAGATCGAATCCCAGTGAGGCGAGGTTTTCCGCACCCGTCCAGAACGGACTGGGGCCCATCCAGCCTCCTATACAGTGGGTACCGGGTCTTTCCCGTAAGAATCCCCAACAAACGGCGACTATTTCCCAATACAACATTGTTTTTAACTGTGATGGAGATGGAGTGTGTTCACTGCGCGGTACGAACTGAATCTTCAAATATAATTTAACTTTCGTTTTTAAGAGTTTTTAGTACATCGACTCAGAGTGTGTCATTCGTCCCATAATCATTTAAAGGAGTCCCGTAACAGGCCCGGTGTGGCCCAGAGGGTTTCAGGAGGTTTAGGCTTCCAGATTTCATGACATTCGGCACGTGAAGGTTCCTGGTATCCATTTTCACTAGGGGATGAGTCTACCCCAGGGCTATGGTACGGTCGGAAGGAGATATGTCACTGAAAAATCCAGTGACACCAACGGAAATCGATCCCGGGACCGTCCGACTAGTAGCGCAGCGGTCCCATAATAATGTAGGATAAAGTTTTTCCCTATGTTTCACCGACCATGACATCGTCAAGTATGGAGGACTTGCGGTACAACTTCACATATTCTTAACGTCGGCATTAGACTGAACTTCACACTCCAGCCGCTTGACCATAGGGCGATATAGCCCGTTACCCACTGCACCAAAAGTTTGTGTTCCAAGGACGGTCTGGACGTGGTGCGAACAAACACGTTTCACTCCCTGCAATGTATCGGTCCCCGGTTCATCGGTCTTCCAGATCGTACCCATACTGATCAAGCTGTTGTGGTCTTGATCATTTTTTAATCCGCATGAACTATCAGTCATCATTGTCACATAGCTTTTCATTAGGTGTTTAGGAACCTCACACAGTGGAGGGTAGAGCAAGTGCCGCAAAATGCTGAAGTGTGGCAGTGTGGAAAGACACGCCGCATAATATTCCGGGCGGTTAAGGTAAAGTGGGTCAGTACGTCACGTGAATTCAAGCGAGGATTTGCACTAAGAAGAGGCATGGTCCGTAGCTGACGCCACAATATTCATTTGTCACCGTTTCATCTAGTGAAAGGGAAAAGTGACCACAGACCTACACTAATGGAGCCGAATTCAACTGTGACAGTGTCACGATTCCAGCACAGGTCACGGTTTTTTCTCTGCCCTCCATTTCTGTGTCCATCCTTATAATCACTAAAACAATTTTCCAATAGTTTCAACACACCAGTACAGTTCACAACAGGCCGTGAAGGCCCAGACAGGGGATAGAGGTATAGCTCTACTCTTTCTGTAACTTCGGCGCTAGATTTGGGTGGATAGTCAACACCACGACCTGGCCGCTTTACCTCCGGGACAGGGACTCGGTGCCCACTGCAAAGGAGACCGATTGGGCCTCAGGGCCGGTCTGGAGGGATGTGGAGATTCTCACCACCACCACCGGAATTCGATCCCCTGACCGTCCAGCCGGAGCTGTGCACTGATAAAACTCAGGAAATGCCATACATTCCTACCAAGTCCCATACATGCATGTCCACGTCATGGCCCCTGGGCAACGCCTTAGACGGCAAAGACACGGAGGGGCGCAAAGCGAGTCCCTGACGCTTAAATCAGGGCTGGTCAGCTAAGGGAGACAACCCCAACAGAAAAACATCGGTCCTCCAGGATCGCTGGGGGTTGGGCGTGGGGCTAACAACCCCACATCGTTTTAAAAAACATTGTTACGAAATCTGGAGAAGAAAAAGCCGGACTGATCTGTCAAGGACGACACTGCAAAGGATTAAAGGACTTGAGAGTTGGTTCATGGAACGTGTTATCATTGTCAAGCCAGATGGGGTAAGAAGAGTCGGAAGACCAAAACTGCGATGGGAAGATGGTGTTGATCAAGACATGAGAATATTAGAAATGAAGAATTGGAAGAGGGTCGCCCTCAACAGAGACGAATGGACAAAGCTTCTTAAGAAGGCCAGGGCCCACCATGGGCTGTCGAGCCGATGATGATGATGATGATGATTATGACCGTCCAGCCCGTAGCGAGTCGCTATACCGACTGCCCTCTCCCAGCCTTTTGCAACACGACAGTAACTTTATTTAAAATTGAAACCTACATCTCTAATTACGCCATCTAGATATCTGAACGCTACAAAACATCTCGTGACAAACCATTAGGTGTGACACAGTTTGTTCACTATATATTGATTACCAAGTTGATGCACCAATTATTATTTATTCATAAAATAATATTCTCCTCTACATGTTTCGAGCATCAAGTGCTCATCTTCAGGAGGTTACAGTTGTACACGTGCAGCATATGGTACTGTCACTCTCTATGAGAGTTCTTGGTGGCCTGTCAGTACACAGCTTAAGCTGTGTATCGACAGGCCACCAAGAACTCTCATAGAGAGTGACAGTACCATATGCTGCATGTGTACAACTGTAACCTCCTGAAGATGAGCACTTGAGGCTCGAAACATGTACAGGAATAAATAATAATTGGTGCATCAAGTTGGTAATCAATATATAGTCAATTCATGATGCACACTCAGAAAAATATTAAGTTATGCAACAGTTTGTTCAGTCAATTGCAAACAATAGTCTTCTCTGACTTTGGCCGTTCTGTGCTTCCGACTGTCACCGAGGAGGTTCCAGTTCAATCTCGGGTCAGTCCATGTGCGATTTGTGGTGAAAAAAGTGGCAAAGGGACAGGATTTCTCAGACTACTTCGTTCCTCCTCTGTCAGTATCATTCGACCTATTACCTATGCTAATAATTCACTCATGTACCACGGACGCTATAAGCATATAACCTCAACAACTGAGAACATCGTTCAACAAAACACCTCTTCTTCCATCTTGATGTATGTACCGCGCATTGTGTATAATTTGTTACTTAGAACAACAAATTCACAATACGTTAACAGTAATGTCTGTATCGTAAAGTGCTGCGGCATGTTTCGATCTATTGACATCATCTTCAGGGTGTCTTTTCTTATATATGCTAAGGTAACAAAATCGATAAAATTCAAATGTTTACGTAGGTGATAGTTACAGAATATCAATAGATTATAATCTTTAAAAACTTTGTAAAATATATCCAGTTTGTATAAATGCAGTACATATAATATTGTTAAGTTAGTGGCTGTATTTTCAATCCATAAAATCTGGAAGTGTCTATCTTGTAGGTGCAATCTAGTAATGATTATTTTAAATTAAGATAAGTCAATGAAATTATGAAAGAGACGATGTAAATACAATGAAACATGTCGGAGTATTTTCCGAAATGGACATTACTGTCAATATATGGTGCAATTTTTGGTCTAAATAATAAACCTCTTCCTCCCTCCATCTCACATTTTGGTGCTAAATGTTTAATTCTGTAAGTAGGCAATCTCTCTCTCTGTCTCTCTCTCTCTCTCTCTCCCCCCCCACGAGTAGACCTTGCGGCTGAATGGGTTTCCATGGAATTCCATCTCTCCCCAGCAAGTATCTTTCTAATTACAGTCTCATAAATATCAGAGCACGTTAACTTCTTTCAACACAATACAGTGAAAACGTGTTCATTTACGTGCTGTAAGAAATAAAGAAGAACGTTAGTGCTTAAATTATTAATCGATTATGTCCTGTAACTATCGATTATTTTCTTGATCGATTAATCGGCCACGATTCACTGCTTTCAGCATATCGCCTAATGGTCTTTTATGGGACCTACATAGAACTAATGCTGTTGGCAAGCAAGTTACTGCACGTAGATGTCACTGGCAACGCACGGAATTTGTTAGGCGACCTTCTAAATTCACTACACATATGTGATCAGTAAGTACAGGCCTCTGGAACGAACAAGTAAATAAATAAATAAATAAATAACACATGCGTAAAAGTATTTAAGTAAATAAAATTAATAACAGTAAACCGCAGACTGTAGAAGTTTTGCTCCAAGCAGTATATGCATTTTCTGTGTTAGTGGGATGTCTGTTTACTTAGAGTAATTCTCAAGACCTGTCTGTCTCTCCGTCCGTCAGGTCATTGTGTTTCCCAGCTGGAAGACATCTGGAACTACATTTACTTCTTCAGGTTTCTTCAAGTTTAAAATTAAATACAGAGTCTTCCCGCAGAACTGGACGCAAAGGAACGGGGCAGAAGGGCCGTTGATAGAAAATCTAATATATCCGGGGATGAGCAGCAGATACAGTAACAAAACTTGCTATAGGCGTTCTTTGTTCGAAATTTCTGGAGAATTTTAACGGTAAAGAGTACAAATAAGAAATAATCAGCATCGTCCGTCACGATAGACCTGTTCCGGGCTTGTCTGTTAGTATCTTCAAAGGTCTCCCCAAGCCATCTTCGTCAATTTGGTCTAAAATTCAGCATTATTTTTGGTATCCTGCTGCTGTTCACTCTTGTTACATGTCGTAACCAATTTGATTTGTATCTTCTGATTTTCCCGTCAACTGGTTCTTCTTTCAACTCTTCCAAAATGTCATTATTTCTTTTTTTGGTTCCAAAAGTGTGACTCCTGTTGTTCTACTAAAAAAAATTCCTCTGGAATGTTGTCAATAATTTTTTATCCTTTTGTGTGTGTGTCCAGATTTCGCTTTCATGTAGAATAATGGGTAAAGTCATGCACTAAGTACATTTATTCTTGAAAATTTCTGGACCAAAGTTGTTTTAAAAGTGTCGTTTAAAACTTCCAAGGTTTGAGGAAATTGTGCTAGTTTTTATAATAAATTTTTAATTTCAAAACTCAGATATTTAAAATTCTTTACTCGTTTTAAACACTTGTTATCCACTATGATTTACGTCTTACTGTGTTTCGTCCTAAAAATGCCAAAGTCTCAGATTTTGCTGATGATATTTCCAGTCCAAAATTTTGCTATGTTTTGCAATGTAAAATATTCTACCCTGTAAATTGTCCTCTGAATCAACTGCCATAACTTGGTCGTCTGCAAAAAGAAGTGTTTATTTTTGCAATGGTTGATAAGATAATGCCTTCTGTATAAATCTGGTTTCATTTTACTGTCATTGCATTTATGTTAAATAATTTTGGCAATAAAGGGCAACCTCTTCTAACTCCATGATTAATTGTATTTTCTTCTGGTAACTGATTGTTTATTTTTCGTTTTATATTGTTTCCAAAATAAACCTCGAAAATTATGAAATGATCCGCACTTTTTTCCCAGCTTGGTATGCTAATACCACATTTATGCAGTGACTAAGGAAAAGACAAAATTTGCACTCTGTCTTTTACGTCGCTTTTGTACATATCAACAACAAACTCCCCAGTAAGGTACGATGCGGATGTGGTCTCTCGAAGGCAAACACAAAGTCAGCATACAAACAGAGTAGGCCATGTATGCTATGTAGATCCAATTAGGATACCGCCATATTTGTGTTAACAATGCAAACCGTGACTTTGGGCAAATTCCTAGCAGCCAATCGTATTTCTTCGTTCCGTTATGTAACTACCGAGAACAAATTAAACTTTCAAATACGAACGTATTCTAGAGGGTACACAAAAATTTAGTGTGTACTTCACATCCGTGCTGCACCTTCACTGCTAAGATCAACCGGTCCAGCGCTGTTTAGAAATAATCAGGTTGTCGTATGAGTCAAACTTTTATTTGTTCCTCTTCAACCGTCTGATTCTAAAATCGGTAGGTATTGTTTCACGTGATCACACACATGGACACATACACACTCGGTAGGATTCCCCTAGACGAGGGATCGGCCCCTTCGCAGAGGCCTCTACCTGCACAACAAACAAAATTCGCAGGAGAAAAATATGAATGCCCCCCGCTGGATTCGAACCCGCAATACCAGCAATAAACGTGCCATAGACCTACGCATTACACCGCGCGGCCACTGCGATTGGTTTCGTGCTCAACTAGAACATAAATACTCCACGCCAGCAAACTGTATAGTTGAGAACTGCGCTCTTCTGCGCTATTGCGTAGCGCGTAGTGGTAATTTCGCCGTCGGTAAGGAATTACTTGGATTCTCGACCCTTTGAAGATGGGACCGACAGGTTGTCCTGAAACGTTAGTAAGAAATTACCACTTCTCGCTGCGTAATAGCCCAGTAGGGCATTTCTAATCTACTTCGAGGCCGAAGACTGAAATCACGAAATCGTAAAGTCATTTGATGTCATAATGGTGGTTCATATTGGCCCAATAATCACCGCCCTTGAAGGGCGGTGTTGCCAGCCCTTCTAGTACGGCGGATCCCTCACTTGTTTTGCGGCTCCTCCCCAGTATAACCTCAACTTCCGAACACCTTATAAAAAAAAACTCGCGGCAGCAAATATAAAACATACCTAAATATAAAAACCATTATTAAATCAATGTAAAAGTTTATTAAAAATTATTTTCTTAGCACTAATTGAAATATAAATAGTCACCACAAGCGTAAAGATACAGACTTTGTTCTACTGAGTAGAAACTATTCAACTAACAAACCCATATTTGGGAAACACGGCTTTAGGGGATCCAAAATGCACACTCTGCTAAATATTCATTTTGCTTTCCAAACGTAATGATAACTATATCAGTAATGGGTCATTAAATGTCACAGTGTTCATTCTGAAATATGGCGTTGGTAAGCTGGTGCTACGAGATATTTGACGTTTTTCTTATGACGCTGTGTGATATCTGAGTTACGTCATGAAGTACAAATCACGCCCGCGGGCGTCGCAGACTGATGGGAGCAGTGAGCTGGCCGACAACAGAATGCGCGTGCTGAATTCATTGAATTACCGAGACGAATGACAAGTGCATATAACGCCAGTTCTCTTCCAAGATATTTGGGTGGTGGGGGAAGCGTTTACGTGTTAACACACTAAACAGGAAGCATTGTACCATAAAATACCTAGCACAGTGCAACAGTGTCGCTCGTAATGGTGAAAGTGAAAGGTGTGACGTCAAATCGAGGTCGCCGCTCTGATTATAGTGGGTGGGACAAGACCGCTGGATGGGCGAGGCGATCCGGGCGGTGAAGAGGGAAACCTGCAGTCAGGGAACATATGTCCAAACTACAAACATTAATTCCCAACTTCAGCCTACCGTTAATCTTCCTCTCTTATATCAGTGTTGGTGTATCCCTTTTTATGTAGCACAGAGAGAGCAAAAAGTCCTTGTACAGCTATCAGAAGCAGAGAATAGAGTGGAGGTCTGAGCGGATGTAGAGCACAACAGGACCCATCTTAGGCCAGTTTGATCGAGAGGACGCAATCGGGCCCCGCGCTCGTGGGGGGGGGGGGATTCGTAGCGGTAATTTTTAAAAAAGCGCTGTGTGACACCACACGAAACTCTCGGATTGATTTTATATTTAAATTCTGAAAAAATCACTGCGGATTTAGGTAAACAAGAAGCGAGAAAAATGTAATTACATTTGGCTTGATTTAATTCTTTTGGGGGGGGGGAATCAAATAAATAATATGTTTGACAGATTGCTTGATTATAAGTAGATAAATATTATAAAAAATGAGCCACTTTAATTTTTCGTCCGAACTTAACGTTTATACACCAAAATGTTAGTACTTTTCTGCTCGGCGCAGTAACATTTAGGGCCCGACCCAATGAACGCAATTGGGCCCCCGCGCTTGCCAAGGCCGGCACTGCCCACAGTCGTGTAAGCGTGGTCGCGCGTGCCACGCAAAGTGTTTTACGAACAGGATTCTCCTGGTTCCAGGAAACTGCAGCACCCTTCTTGCACAAATGCGCGTGGAGACGTTTTGCTTCCTTCCTTCTACCAACAAGCTAGTGACACAGCCGAAACGCACGATTTGTTTACGGCCGCTGTTTGCAGCTAAGAGTCATTTCCTTACTACAAATTCCAATTACATTCCGCATTATTTAGTGTAGTGACTAGACCACGAGCTGGACGATCTGGTGTTCTAATCCTGCCAGAGCAAGACAATTTCTCCTCAAAAATTGTCCATACCCACAGTAATTTAACTTCCATCCATCGTCATATTAAATTGGTACCGACGGTTCTTATCGCGGGGTTAAGTGGCCAGGGCTTGAGGATAACACCCATCTGAAACTAATGCCGGAGTTAAGATTAAGTGGAGCTATACCGACACTCCCATTCTACGCAATCATGGCTTGTACACTGACATTACTTTTTTTTTCAGGTGCTTTCGCAAAATTAAGAAAAGGGACTACTTGCTTCATCATGTTCGTCCGTCCGTCCGTCCACATGGAAGAATTCAACTCCTAATGGACGGGTTTTCACGAAGTTTCATATTCATTAAGGCGCATGCTCTTTGCATGCTGAATAACTAAGGCTGCAAACACGCACTCAGAATATGTAATACTTACTGCTTTTCCACTGCAACAACGGTTGCACGAACGAGCCGCCATGTTAAGTTTTGCGTATATTGCCTGTCACGTTCAACTGCTATTATTCACGCTTGGCAACTGACATGAAACTTTCTAATTATCTCAGTGTCAGTAAATTAATAGCGGGTTGTTGTTGCATTTAATGACGACGTCTTGAACTTCACGTTGTTCAGAATGTAGTTACAAGCAAAGTGAATTCAAGTGGGGATTGAGTGTAAATAAGTGAAGTAACGTGAAGTAAAGTGATGTGAAATGAACTGACGTGATTTCTGCGAAGTGATTTTGTATTGAAGTGAAATGCAGTGAAGTTAGTTACGATGAAGTTCTTGGGAACAAAAGTACCATGTAGTGTGACCTTACAACTGAGGGTACTAGAATATATGGTGACTATTTCTTTTGTTGTGTATCTTGTACTGTTTTTGTTTTAACTTATTTTGTAATGTGTCGATGTGTGTATGAGTGGGTTTTGTACTGTATGGGCGTGTGTACGAGGGTTGGAACTTTAATAGTGGCAACTATTTATTTACAACCGATACAAAATAGATACATATTTCGAAGTTTTACTGTCCTTCAGTGTAGCCACCAGCATTGTGTACAACCCGTTGCCAGCGATGTGGGAGTCGTAGGATATCTTTAGTAGCGCCTGTTATGTTGATATTTAGAATGGAGCGGTCTACCGTCTGAAGAATCTCTGGAACAGTTCTGAAGCGAATGCCACGAAGTGGTTCCTTCATCTTAGGAATCAAGTTGAAGGGCTTAAGCCCTTGTGACTTCGACTTGATTCCTAAGATGAAGGAACCACTTCGTGGCATTCGCTTCAGAACTGTTTCAGAGATTCTTCAGGCGGTAGACCGCTCCATTCGAAC
>Ga0209629_10004623_pt1 | contig 10232 bp, 9 predicted proteins | sample TergutCu122P5_FD_187286 | JGI IMG/M metagenome (GOLD analysis project Ga0209629, IMG submission 187286) | Cubitermes ugandensis P5 segment gut microbial communities from Kakamega Forest, Kenya - Cu122 P5 (SPAdes) (version 2) | ecosystem: Host-associated > Arthropoda: Insects > Digestive system >... | reverse complement strand
CACGACGCGGTGATATACCCCACGCTTCAGCAGCTTGCTTTGCAGTCATAAATTCCATAACAGATACCTCGACATTATTCATTCGATTTCATCTTCAATTATATTCTATTTTTTGAATAAAATCAATCTGTAATTTCAAATTTATTTTTAAAGTTTTGTCGGCCCTTGTGGAAAGCACATCCGCAGGGGCTATTCTATGCGTGTTTTTGGAACATACCCTCCGCAGTCATAATATGTACAGAACCATTTAAAGACGATTTGGAGTTTTAAGCAGAACATCACGCAAATTTATTCGATGTTCTGTACCCCGGCACAATCCTGATAATGAGAAAACATAATGTCTGAAGGTTCTATGGCGAATATCGTTCGATGAACAAGCTTCCGAAAAACTCTGAAGGTCAAATTACAGGTTTCTCATTTCAGGGCGAGGCGATTGAAAAAGATGCGTGGCGCGAAGTTGCGGCTGATGAAGTAATTCACAGCGACGGCAAACCGGCGCATTGATTTTCTTCCGCCGAACTGCGTTTTCTCCTTTAATGAGGATAGATAAGGATTTATGAGAAGGATATTTCGGCAGTATAAACGACCGCAGGTCGTTATACTGCGAAACCCTTCCTTAAACGCCCTTACACCCTTTTAAAAAAGTAAAGCGCGACAGTCATTGCAGGGGCTGTATAATTTTCCCTTTCCGGCTCGCAGAGCCGGTTTGGACTCCGAAAAGCCACTCGTTCCTAGTTCAGAGAATCAATAGAGTTACAACTGGTCGTTTTCTTCGGAATCCAACGGGTTGTCGCTTTTTATCGGGCCGACGAATTTGTAATGGATTTCTACCTTTTGCCTGATTTCCTTGCCGTCCTTCTCGCGCTCGTGGATCACGATTTTGTCAATCAGCTCACCCAATATCTCACGGGTGAGTGTTTCCACCATTCCGCAGGATTTTATGCGCTCGATCAGCTTTTCGGCTCCCTGCGTGGTTTCACGGGCGCTTTGGATATTTGCCTCGGCAATGGCGATGTCCTGTTCCAACTCGGACTTTTCTTCCGTGTAACGCGTCAGCATCTTCTGAAAGATCGGCTCCGGCATACCCTTTTCCCATTTTTCTTCATACAGGCATTCATTTTGCCGTCAAGCTGCTGGAGCTTGCTCCGCATGGTCGACAAACGTTTTTCCTCATTTGCAAACCGCTTGCGGTCCGATTCCGATAAATAGGCTTGCAGCTTTTGCAGGAACGCCTTTTCATTTTGAACGGCAGCCTGCACGTTGCCCTGGATATCCGTCAGCACCAACTGATACAAATGGTTCCACCGGATGATGTGCCCGGAACAGGCGAGTTTGCCGGAGGAATTGTACCGCGCACAGCGTAAAATATTCGGCTCTTTCACATCTTTCCCCGACCTTGCGGCGCTCATTGCGTGTCCGCAGTCGGCGCAGACGGCAAATCCCGCGAACAGGCTGACACCGTGTCTGTACCCCATATGAGGTTGTGCCCGTTTGTGGCGTTTTTGCTGTACGGCGTTCCACAAATCCATCGGGATAATCGCCTCATGGGTATTCTCCGCAACGATCATTTCATCCGGCGTCATATACAGCCGTCTCTTGTTCTTAAAGGAAACATTTCTTTGCTTGAATTGTACCGTATGCCCTATGTACTTTTCGTTGCGGAGGATGGGGAAAATGCTGTTGGTAGACCAAAATTGATTTTTGGCTGCGCGGTTTTGATTCTGCCGAACCGACGGCGTGATGACGCCGCGGGCATTGAAATCACGGACGATCATGCGGGCGCTGTCGCCCTTGGCGATCCGCTCAAAGATTTCCCTGACAATGGGCGCGTCCTCATTCGGAATAATGCGGTGTTTGTCTGTGGAATCCTTGTTGTAGCCAAACGGCGGCTGACCGCCCATACATTTGCCCTGCTTCGCTCCGACCAACTTCGCGTCGCGGGTTTTCTTTGACGTTTGCTGCGCGTAATACTCATTGAATACGTTGCTTACGGCAAACATCGGATCGGGTTCGCGCTCGCCGGTATCAACGATGTTGTCGGCGGACACCAGACGGACGCCCCATTCGCGGAACTGTTCTTCATACATTCCGACGCCTACATGATTCCGTCCGAACCGGGAAAGGTCTTTCACGAGGACGGCATTGATTTTTTTCTGCTTGATATCCTCGATCATACGCTGAAAATCCGGGCGGTCGAAATTCGTGCCGGAATAACCGTCGTCAATGTATGTATCATATACCGCCCATTCACGCCCGGCGGCATATTCCCTGAGCAAAGCGATTTGATTTTCAATGCTGACGCTTTGGTTATTGGTGCCGTCATCACGGGACAGGCGCGTGTAAATCCCCGCGACAACGGCGCTGCTTTGCGTGTTCACGACCAAACCAGGACATTTCACGGGCGGCTTGATCCACGCGGTTGAGATGTTTGCGCTTAGATGATTCATAATGCCTCCTTCTTCATCTAAGCAGCACAGGTGTATTCTGTTTATTATTATCTACGCTTTGATCCTGGTTGTCAAACCTGTACACAGCTAATTTTTCCGGTCGATATTGTTTTCCGAGTGCTGCTGATTTTGCTGACTTACGATGACGGGGACGAGCAAATCACTGAGTTCTGCGCCATTCGGATTGAAGTGGGATTCCGTGATAAACACGCGACCCTCAATCTGATAAGCGGTCGTGACTTGCCGACCCGCCCGGGTTTGGGATAGAATTTTTGCTTTTTCCATGGAAAGCCTTTCCGGCACTTTGAAAGGTTTTCATAAATTTGTAATCTGCCGGATCGGTCGAAAAGGTTGATCGCTCTGTGTCGTTCGTAAAATTGTTCGTGCCTGTAAAATTTATTTCAACAATAAAATTGCTGATAACCATATAATGACTTTTGGGATGTCAGTCCAAAAAGCGATGATGCTTCTTCCTGAAAAAAAGCCTTCATATACAGTATGTTAATCGGGTTCCTATTTCAGCGCCGGTTTCATATATATTATGAACGAAATAGTGCCCGCATAAAAAATCGTCCCTATCTCGCACGCATCCAATAAGGATTTTAAGGGATTGGAAGGTCGGCGAGAAAGGGAAAAGGGCAGACTTTCCCCTTGGGCTTTATGTAATAAAGGACAACAAAGGATAAAGTGGCGATTTCCACGCCGTTCAGAGATTAGGCTTTTCGGATGTCGCAGCATCCTTATGTCGCGCTCTTTCGCCGCCCCAAAAGAAAGGGGTGGCGTTGGTCCGGGCGCACCGTTCCTGTTTATCCTAAACTATAAACAGGCGGTTTTTCGGCTCCAAATCAAGGCTGCACATATGTGACAGGCTGGTTTGGAATTCATATACAGCCTCTGCAAAGGCTGTCGCGAGAATCTTTTTAAGGGGCGGAAGAGAGTTTAAAAAGAGAGAGGTTTTCGCAGTATAACGACCTCCGGTCGTTTATACTGCCGAAATATCTTCTCTCGAACGCTCTTTTGACCCTCGTTAAAAAGAAAATCGCGGTTCGACGGATGAAAGAACCAATGCGCAGGTTTTTTGTCGCTGAAAATGAAATCATCAGCCGCAACTTCTCAACACGCATATTTTCAGCCGCCTCGCCCTGTAATGAGATGCCAGTGATTTGTAATGTTTTGGAGTTTTTAGGGTAATTGTTCATCGAACAAAGCTTGCCATAGAACCTTCAGACATCGCGTTTTCTCATTATCAGGACTGTGCCGGGGTACAGAGCATCAAAAAGATTGGCCTGACGCTCTGCTTCAAAACTCCATTCGTCTTCAAGTGGTTCTGACTATAGTATGCACGCAGAGGGGGTATCACAAAAAGCGCCTTTCCGAACAAGCGGAAAGGGAATCAACAATCAGGATTGATTATTGTGCGAATATGAAGTATAATGATTTTGACAGTGGGGATTTGCCATTTGAGAGCAACCGTGAATTTAGTAGTCGGTTTGCATTCGACGAAAAATGCGAAAAATAAAATCAAAATTTTCAGGAGAGGATAACTCGATATGGAAAAAGAATATGATACGCTAAGAACTGAAATCCTTCAGAATATGAACTCGATAAATAACTATGTGGCAGTATTATATGCTGCATTAGGAGCAGTCTTTGCATTCGTTCTTTCCCAGAATAACCCTATACTTTATATTTCGATTTTTGTAATATTGATTTCAATTTCCGGGCGCATTCATAGCTTACATCAGTCGTCAGTAAAAATATCCGCTTACATAATTGTATTTATAGAATCAAAATCTCAAGATTTAAAATGGGAAACAAGAAACGCCTCTTTCGTTACAAATAAAAACCGCAATACATACGACAATAATAATATTATTCGAACGATAGCTACATCTAATGCAACCAGCTTTATAATAGGATTATTTGCACTTGGCTTGTTTTTCTTATCTTTGTATCATAATTTCTCAATGCTCGTCTTAATTATCGGTGGGTTAATATGTATTATCTCCCAATTAATTCTTACTTTCTTTTATATAAGCGGTATAAGAATCAATGACAAACGAAATAAATATATTGAATATTGGAAGCATATAAAATAGCTGCCTATTTAATAACCCCACGCCTGTGGAATAAATAAAATACTGTACAAAAAATGCCGCCGGACTTTTACCGGCGGCATTTTTTTGTGTCAGTTAAAACTTACTGGGATAATAGTCACGCCACAATCCCCAAGTTTCTCAACAGCCAAACACAATCCTTAAACCCTTGGCGATAGACAACTTCCGTTTCACGCTCAGCTATTAAGCCAATTTCAAACAGAATTTCCTCAACAAAGTCCTTGTCGTCTTCTGTTAAATTTGTCGTCAGCATTTCGTCAATGTGTTCCTGTTGTTGCTTTATGTACTCGTACTCCTTGGAATTTTTATAATCCGCAATTGCGTTGAAAAGCAGATTATCTAAAAACTCGTTCCATTCTTGCTTGTTATTCATAATTAAAATTTCCTTTCAAAAATCGTGCAATCCCTTTGGGATGCCGTTGTTTTTGAATACCCCTGTGCTGCTTGTAATTTTATTTAACCGCTGTTTAGGGGGAGCGAGAACGGTGCGCCCGGACCAACAGAAGTTTGCTTCGCAAACTTCTGAAAGAGCGCGACATAAGGATGCTGCAGCATCCGAAAGGCCTGACCACTGGACTATCTTGCTTTATCCTCTATTATCCTTTATCACAAAACCAAGGGGGAAGTTTACCCAAATGAGACAGCAACGCATTGATCAGGAGATTTTTGACATCCTTAAGCGCCAGTTTAAAAGCGGTAAGGGTGTGAGCCGTCATGCCGTAAAACGGAAAGGCGTCTTTTCGGCGCAATCAAATATGATCCACTCTAAACGCACCTTTCAGACCTACCGGCAGCAGAGCAAGGCTTTTGCCAAGTACGCCCGCGGAACGCTCAACATCCGTAAATTAAGTCAGGTTACGGCGACGGATGTAAGATTATGGCTTGAGGAATGTAAAGATCATGGTGACAGTCCTTATACGCTGAAAACACGCGCCGCCGCGATGGCAAAGGTTTTACAGTGCAACAGCACGGACTTCGGGTTTGACTTTCCCATCAGAAAAAGTGAAGAAATCACGCGGTCACGGAATGAAGTTAAATCGGACTCGCGGCTTGATGAGAAGAAATATGCGGATGTTATCACGGTCGCCAGAGGCACCGGGATGCGGCGGGTGGAGTTGCAGCGGTTAAAGCCATCGCAGTTGGAGATTCGGGACGGGCAAGCATATATTACCGAAGTTCATGGCAAGGGCGATCTTATTCGGACCATCCCTGTATTGAAAGGTTATAACGACGCTGTAATTTCCATAATTAAAAAATGTGAAACCACCAAAGTGTTCCCCGGCGAAATCCCGACTTACATAGATGTTCACAGTTACCGGGGCGATTATGCCAAGGCGATGTACGATCAGATTTTAGCTGAGAAAAAAGCTAAAGGCGAAGAAATTAAGCTGGATTATCATACCCGCGGTGAAGTTAAGATTTCGATCAGTAAGGGCATTGCGGAGGAAGTCAGCAAGACGTTGGGACACAAGCGTGCCAGTGTTACGATCACTCACTATCTCAAGCACCATTTCGTCTGATACGTGTGCTTCTTTCTCGCCCACATTCCAATCCCTTAAACCTATTGGAGAGCATGCGAGACCGGGCGGCAAAAAAATTGGCAATAAAATTAGCTGTGTAGGAGTTTGACAAATACGTGGTGATCGTAAATAATAATATCAATGCGTTTTTGTGTTGGTAGCTGAAAATACATACTATGTGTGCAAGGGTTCCCCCCCTTGACTAAAACAGGTGCATTTTCAAATATCGGCATGATTCCAAAAAAAGAACAACACATTGATTTCAAGAAATGGCTTTCCGAAGCACCGGAAAGAAGAAAGCAATGTTAGAAATCTCGCTGGACGGCGAACTCGTTATGACCAAGGAGACGATGGATTCTCTATCTACGGAACTGCTCTATATCATAACGGATTACTATGATTCTTTGGAGAATCAGGATCAACAGGAGGAAACAAGCTCATGAACGCGGTCATTTACGCGAGGTACAGTAGCGATGTGCTACATTAAAGAGGGTGTAAATAGAACACTCTCTAAATTATTGGCAGTCAGGCCATTTGCGGCACAAATGGACGGCACCAGGCACATCGGAAGGAGCGGTTTTGGGCACTGCCCCCAATTTTGGGGGCGATGACCTCAACCGGGAAAGGAGCGCATGATGAACAGCGAAATCACATATTTCCGCACCGGCGATTATCTGTTGCCGAATATCACCCTCAACGAGCCGCCGCGCGAAATGACCGAGCCGCTTGGCAGATATGGGCGGATGCACAAAGCATATCTGCGGAAACATCGCCCGGTTTTGTACAATCAGCTTTTGTTATCTGAGCGGTTGTATCCCCTCTGCCGGGAGATTGATGAAGCGGCAGAAAATCGGATAGCAACCATAACAGATCGGGAAACCGCGCATGAAATAATTCTCTCTGAATTGGTCTACTGCTGACCGGCTCAGATTTGAGCCCGTTGTACCTTGACAAACACCGGTATAAAATCGGTCATATTGAAAAACCGCTTATCAAAATTGTGGATTCATTTTTTCAGAAATTTTTTTCGCCCACATGATGCTTGCCAATGGAAAATAAGTGAGGGGCAAAAGCTGAAATCGTGCAATGCGATTTATGAATTTTCTGTAAACATTCATACTTTTACCCGTTCAACTACCCTCTCCCAATGGAAAGTATATGAGGGGATATTTTTCGCTCAGCCTCACTCGAAAATCGGCTTAGTAGTGAGGAGGTGTTTTCTCCCAGTCCGTTCCATTGGGCAGCGCACTTTGAAAATTGAATCCGCAGCCGGCATGATACCGGGAATGATCCATCTTGCATATGCTTCGTCGGGGGCGCGGCGCGAGAGGATGATACCCGAAAATACGCGCCTAACGGTCAAACAAGGCCGGGACGCAGGAACGGTGCCGGAATGAAAGCGGGACAAGAGAGAAATCTGAATTTTTCTCCGAGAGATTCAGAGAAACCGCGCCTTGTAAAATAAAGCGGAAGGATCATAATATGCGATCCGAAAACGTTTCATTAGACCTGTTCGCTAACTTGCAAATACAATAGAAAAGCGGTAAAATATTGTCGAGAGGGTGCGCCAGTTCGGTGCGTGTAATATAGTCGGGTGAAAGACCTGACCCGGTAAAGTTTAGCGCCCAGCCGGTACCGAGTCCTTGGAGCCGGAGCCGCGAGGTGAGGTTTAAGCGTAGGACAGGGAGTGCGAGAGCCGCAATGCGAAAGCGTGAAGCGATTCAGCCCCGTAAGTTATATAGTGCGGAAGCCGATGTGTTCCTCTTCATCGTAGGCAGTAAGAACCGACCGTAAACGCGAGGTCGGGGAGATTCCGTCGGGGTCAATAGAGCGTGGCGAGCGTACAAAGATAATATGCGTATACCTGGGAGGTCTGATAGGCTCCGCCGTCGGGCGGTAGATTCAAGCAAGGTTTTGCAAACTAAGCGCGAGTCGAAGGCGTATCAGAAGTCGGATTACCTCATATTAGTGATGAAGCCGGTGAAAGTCGGTGGAGCGAAGGGGGTAACAAACCAGCAAGACCTGACGGTGAAGCACGAAGAGTACAAGAGACTCTGCAACGTGGGACAGGAACCGGAGGGAATAAGGCAGAAAACCGAGGCTGGTTAGAAGAGCCGTATGCGGGAAAACCGCACGTACGGTTCTGTGAGGGGCAGTCAGGCATGCCTTTCGCGCAGATAAATATCTCGAAAGGAGTGTCGAGATTGCCTACTCGACTGAAAAAATGCTCGACAATAAGCAACGTATAGAAAATCTCAAGGACGGCGAATATCAAGAATTGTTCGGCGTAAAAAAGCCAACATTTTTCAAACTACTAGAAATACTCAAAAAAGCATATGAAGAATTACACCGTAGGGGTGGAAAGCCGCCTAAATTAAGCGTTTTGGACAAACTCGTGATTACACTTTGCTATTATCGCGAGTATCGAACAATGCAGCATATCGCGTTCGATTATGGCGTGGTCAAAAGCGCGATTTGCGATGCGATACACTGGGTTGAAGAGGTCTTGATCAAGCAGGATGAATTTCACCTGCCGGGGAAAAAGAAGTTGTTAGAGAGCAATCAAGCGCTTGAGATTGTCTTGATTGATGCAACGGAGCACGAGATTGAACGCCCAAAAAGGGGCAGAAAAACTGGTATTCCGGCAAAAAGAAGAAACACACCATCAAAACGCAAATAATTGCCAATGCCAAAACTCTTGAAATTATTGCGATTGCCCAAGCAACGGGCAAAACCCACGATTTTAAGTTGTTCAAGAACTCAAAATCAGCAATCAATCAAACAATCAAGGCCAAACTCGACAGCGGTTATCAAGGCATTTTGGAACTTCACGCAAACAGCGATATTCCCAAAAAGAAAACCAAGAAGAATCCGCTTTCTGACGAAGAAAAACAACACAACAAACAACTGGCCAGCGAAAGAATTTACATTGAACACATCAACCGCAGAATCAAAAGGTTCAAGATTCTTTCATCGCGTTACCGCAGTCGCAGAAAATATCATGGTTTGCGTGTTTCGCTGATTTGCGGCCTTTACAACTACGAATTAATCGGTTAGCGAACAGGTCTATTTTTTATCCCCAACTCCTTCGGCGATGTTTTGACGCCGTCCGTAGTCAGCGTAGACGAGGACGGCAGCATACTTGTCGGCAAAATAGCGAAAGAGCGTATGGTCTCCCATCCCGCGCGGACGGCCGCAAGCTTCAGAACCTGTTCCCATAGCGTTCACCGCCCATCTCCCGGCGAATTTTCCGTCATCCCGCGTTGAATTTCCTTGTAATACGGGTGTATTCCTGCGAAAATTCGCCTTGTCTGGCGAAAAATTCGCTCGAGATCTGAACGATTCAGACTATGAGAACAGGTTCTAAGGCAAAGGGCGGGATTTAGTCCCGCCCTTTCCGCGTTTTACAGTATCGCCTCATTTAAGCTTCCCATCCGGTAGCCCAGCAAATCCAGCGCCGTATAGCGGAAGCCGAACTTCTTGAACCGCTCCGCGATTTCCCGCCGCGCGTCGTCCTCCATCAGCGCGGCGAACTGCGCCGGCGGAAGCTCTATGCGGGCGAGATCGCCGTGCTTTCGCACCCGCGCGCCGGTGAAGCCCCGCTCGGCGAGCGCCTCTTCGGCGAGCGCGACGGCGCGCAGCGCCTCCTCGGTGAGGGTGTCCCCGTACGGGATGCGGGACGCGAGGCAGGCCGCGGACGGCTTGTCGGCCGTGCGCAGCCCCAATCGCCGGGAAAGCGCGCGGATTTCCGCCTTGCGCAGCCCGACCTCCCGCAGCGGGCTGTGTACGCGCGGCTCCTCCGCGATGGCGCGCGCCCCGGCGCGGTAGTCGCTCTCGTCGTCGACGTTGGAGCCTTCGCAGATATAGGGAATAGTAAGCTCCGCCGCCAGCGCGAGGATGCCGGAGAGTATGGCGCGCTTGCAGTGGTAGCAGCGGTCCGGCGGGTTGGCGGCGACTCTCGGGACGCCCAGCACATCCAGCGGCAGCGCGTAGTGCCGTATACCGATGTCGCCGGCCAGCCGCTCGGCCTCCGCCCGCTCTCCGTCGGCTACGAAGGCGGACACCACCGTCACCGCCGCGGCACGCTCACCCAGCGCGTCCCGCGCCGCCTTGGCCAGAAGGGTAGAATCCACCCCGCCCGAGAAGGC
>Ga0209629_10004620_pt1 | contig 10235 bp, 7 predicted proteins | sample TergutCu122P5_FD_187286 | JGI IMG/M metagenome (GOLD analysis project Ga0209629, IMG submission 187286) | Cubitermes ugandensis P5 segment gut microbial communities from Kakamega Forest, Kenya - Cu122 P5 (SPAdes) (version 2) | ecosystem: Host-associated > Arthropoda: Insects > Digestive system >... | reverse complement strand
CCCCCCCGGGTACTTGTGACTTTTTTTAAATTCCGCTTTCCACTACTTGAGGACACCTTACATAAACCCATGTGCTTAAAACTTGTTTTCTTTGCTGCGTGCATTGACGCGCCCAATGTATAAGATATAGGATTAATAAAGATGCGTTTTTACAAAAAAAATTCCCGGTGGGGCGAGATTTTCCACACCAGTCTAGACCGGCCCTGAGGCCCACCCAGCCTCCTGTACAATGGGTACCGGGTCTTTCCCGGGGGTAAGGTGCGGCCGGGCCGTGACGCTGACCCCTCACCCCCTTCTAGCGCAGAGATCTAAAATAGAGTAGAGCTATACCTTTACTCTCCCTAAGGGCCTTCGTGGCCTGTGAAAGAGTGAAACCTACCTACTTGAAGTATTAAAAAAAAATCCACGCTCTTCTTCAATGATGACGTCAACAGAGTAGCAGGATCAGTCGCTGTACATGGAAAGTCTCAAGGGAAATAAAGATCCATTTGAATAAAAAATCTATTAAATAAATGGGTTTCCTCGATTCTCTGAGCTAGAATTTGCTCTTTTGTAGCGAAGTCCCTAAATTCTTCAAATTTGATTATTTTGCATTTAATTATGCTCGAACTGGTATGGTTTCGATCTAAGGAGCAGTTACTTAGAACATCTCCTGTTTTATGCAATTGGGTTACTAAGATAATCTCCCCTTACCTCCCCCCCACACACACTTCAAGCCTTGCTTCTTTTCAGTCTTCACATATTAAATCTTCAAGATTTTTCAGACTTTGAATTTTCGTGTATTACCCTTAAAAGCTTATCTCATGTTAGGGGAGATTAGCCTTCTAACATCTTTACACCGGACTCATAACGTCACACGACAGAGACCTGGATTTGATCCAAGTGAACTCTGTGGGATTTGTAGTAGACCGAGTGGCACTTTAACATAATTGGTCGAATTACTTCGTTTTCCCCCGCCATATTATTATTCCATCGACACTCTACATTTTTTCATCTAAATTATATTACGGTGGGGATTAGAACCACTGATGTCAGTGTTGGAGGAGCCAGAAGACACGTGCCTTAGACACAACGACCTTCGTAACTACGTAAACTTTAAGAACTAACCCGAGTATTCCAAGAAACCAAATATGAATGTACGATATATGAGGGAAATGTTAACTACGACCTGAGCATCACTTGAAGGAGCTGACTTGGTAGAGCAGGGCTTGAGGAATTCAAATAGAGATTGCTGAAATAGACTGTCAGTGGGGGAATGGGTTTAAGTTAACTGAGCATGTGGTTCAGCGTAGAGTGTTCGTTTAGAAGTTACGAATCTTTGGATTTTGTGGACAAAAGCGATTTTTTTAAAAAGTTAAAAACTCAGGAAGGATTCTGTAACAGAAATTAGTATATTCGATAACAGGCTTGTGTTATTAGGCTAAAATAAATCTGACTGTTTAGGGAAAGTGGGTGATTGAAATTAAGTTGCGAAGATGCAAAATCCACTCGTGTAAGTGAACATTTCGTCGTTCGGCAGAAGAGTCTGACTTCAAGCTTGCCAAAACTTTATGCCAGAAGGATTGCTTGATTGGTTTGGAGGAATATATGAGTAATTGACAATTCCTGTTTTATAAAAGAGTTCAGCACAATTTTTAAATCTGGTCTTTACATTTTCTTTTGCCTTAGTTCTCAGCTATTAGTGTTTTTAAAACTGAGACGACGGACAACGTCCAATAAAGGAGATTTTGTCACCTAGTTTTTTTCAATCGCAGGCTAGCCTGTGTTTCGATAGGTGCTCGAAGGATCAGGTCTCACCATCAGACACTGTGTTTTTAAAAAAAGTTAGGTATCTGCTACATTCTTGCTCAACTACGCCACCAATCTTCTTTTGTCCTCGTCTTTTACAGAACAAACAATGGTGCTAAACAAGCATACACTGCAAGCACAAAACAGATTATTTCACCAAAAAAAAACTGATAAATCATGAAGTCACGTGAAACAACACGCGCCAAAACAACAGTGTTTTCTGTTTTGAAGGAGTGAAGTCATCCCAGCTATTGATTGACAGACACTGTGTGAGTTTGCGTTTGTATTTACGGTGTACATAGGCTAGTGCCCTTTCTGCCCTAAGACGAAATAATCCGGTATTCAGAGGGGATAAGAGAGACACAGAGTAAGTCTGAGGTTAAATGACAAAAATAACATATATCGGACATATTACCATACGTAAGAATAACAGGAGTTGTGGGCAGAAGTAAACGCCTACATTCTGCTACATCGTTTTCAAATCGTACAATACCAGCACCTATTTAGGCAGTAGGGTTCTTTGTAGACAATCAACTGAATGACTTTGAACTTATGAATTAATGCTCTGGGCTCCTTCGTACACGATTAGCAAGCCATAGATCAAACAGAATTTGTTTACTGCTTGCAGCTGTAAACAAGTTACAGATTAAAAATTAATACTTATTAATTTAATTTTATACACGGTAAAATATAAACGATTTTAAATGCTACAATTTGTTGCTTTTGGTGGCGTAGTTGTTTGAGACACTGAGCTACAAGTCGGAAGGTCGCGGTTTCGATTCCGGTGTTGTCATTGAAATTTTTCGTTGAGATTATCCTTCCTGCCGCAGTATGGTCCTGGGGTCGACTCAGTCTCTAACAGAAATGAGTGCCAGGAGTACTTCATGGGGAGTAAAGGCGGCCGGGGCCTAGGGCTGTCAACCTTACCACCTTCATGTGCCGATTGTCTTGAAATCTGGGAGCCTCAAACTATTGGTGCCCTAGGGGCCACTCGAGGCCCGTATAGAGATAGCTTTACCTTTACTGCCAGAAGGAAATTCCCACCCTGTTCTAAGACTCATTCCCCCGTCCAGTTACTGGCATCAAAATGCGAGGTTTGAAGGGAATATCGTCCTAAGTGGTAAAGAGTTTGGAATGTCGAGGCTTGAAAGATTGCGTCCAAATTTTACTCAGCTGCGGTCGAGTTGGTGTCTAAGAAAATGATTGAAAATTTTATGAACGTTTCAGGCACAGAACCAGTTTAAATTCAATAATTTACGTGGCTGACATTTGCAGCTACTGACATTTCCGATTCTTGACATTTCCAAGCACCGACATTTGAAACCACGGAACACCGAAAAGCTATTTTACATAACGTGACAGATGAAGTTAACAGAGGATTTCAGAAGGGTGGGACATGACGAACCAGAGCCAGACAATAGGAAGGAATCCTTGCATGTGACAAGCCACGTGTCGACCATGGATTTCTAAATCACATTACAAACAGCCGGACGTGGAATTACGCAACTTCCTGGAATACAGAGAAACAAGTTACGTTGCGGCCAATGTGTTTTTATGCGTGTGAAATCTGGCCTCTTGTATTAAGAGAAGCTTCAACATTAAGGCGGCCTAGGGCCAATAGAGAAGAGTATATAGGACATATAAGTGTATGTTACACGTATTTGTACCTAAAAAGAAGCGAGCAAAACTATCCCATTACAGATCTGGATAGGCCCTTAGGTCTCCAGGACGTTGAGGCTCCCAGAATTTGTAGATAATCGGCACATGAAGGTGGTAAGGTTGTCAGCCCTAGGCACCGGCCGCCTTTACTCCCAGCAGACATCTCTCATAGTCATTATTGTTAGAGGCCGAGTCGACATTAGGGCCATAGTGCGGCCAGAAGGATTAGTTCAATAAAAAATTCCAATTTCCTAATCGGCAGACGAGCCCACTACCTTCCGGCTTTTAGCGCAGTGCTTCAACCACCAGCGCCACCGCGTACTCCAAAAGTAAAAGGGTAATAGAGGATATTATTGCACATATCAGAAATTTCGTGATTCCTACTGGTAACCTGGTATTGTTATGTTAGGGAAGTCTAGAAAGCAACAATGAACTGGGCACACAAGTATGAGAAGAGGAGAAAATGATACAGAAATTTAGTGTCGGTGAAACACTTTAAAATCTTCCAATATCAAGACATGCACTTTATGGGGATAGGTCCTGAAGGTGGGCTATGTAGACAAGTACGAGAGAAAACAACAATTGTGATAAACAAATTTCTTTACATAATCCACGTTGAAAATAACATTACGAAGAATTTCTTGAAGAGTCAGAATGGGTGGTGGAGAAAAGAAACGAAAATGATTGGTACAGAACTGCAAATAAGTTGTCAATTTTAAAATAAAATACAACGCTTAATAAAGCTCCATGGTTACTTTAATTACCACCAGGCTTAACGTTCAAAAATTCTACATTCCTCCCACAAAGTATACTTCCATGATTTTTATGGTTCTTACAACAGACAGAGAAGTTTTACCTACACAACATTAACGGATTGGTTTTTGTACCGAAGAATGAATGTATTTACTGTGCGGTACGGACTGAATTTTTATATATAATTCAGGTTAATATCGTCTTTAAAAACGTAATGTAGCTGTTGCAGTTAGTGGCCAACTACTCATCATGGAGTAAAAAACCTGTTCCAGTGACAGTGCAAGCACTTCGGTTGCCCCATTTAATATCACTCCGCAATTGCTCCACATTCATCTTTCTCTTAGTACAACTCTCACTAGGCAAGCGTGTAAAGCCTGGGAACCGTCAAATAAGGGAAAGCTCTTTGGGATATCTGGGAGCATTTAACAGAAGTTTACTTTCTTGTTTTTCCCCCTTTAAACCATTAAACTGAAGAGGGAGATGGACTGAGAACGAAAATCTTATCTTGTTTAATGGCGGGATGTTTCATTGATACGAGTAGACCTTCGAATGCTGCTCTCTCAATGTTGTTTGCTTTTTACGGTAATATCAAAATATGTTTATGTTTGTATAGACGGAGAAAAAAAATATTGATAGTACATACCAGTTACGGGTTTCTCAGTTTTAACAACAGTATGTCTACTGCATCACTTTTCGTTATCGCCTAATGGAAGCAATGGTTTGGTTACTTTAGAGATATCAAAGAAATCCATGAAAAACCATCAAGATATCAAATCTCTAGTCTTAAATTCAGACTCGGAAAATTAGGAGAAAGAACAAGCGCTGATGACCAATGTACCGCGACGTAAGGTATAGGAAGGAAACCGTCACTAATGTCCTGTAACGCAACGACCAATGAATGAGGAGAAAGAGCCGTTCACATTTTGAACTACTTTGCGGTGGGACAGTGAAAACAAGAACCGTTGGTCACTTCGTTTTTTTTTTTTGTGGACTTACCAACATCGGACAGTAATGAGGAGAGCACTGCCACCGAAGCATGAACTAATCACGAAGACAAATACTGTTTATGGTCACGGGGACTTAGATATGCTCCACTGAGCGACACAGTGCATTGCTCTTAACAGCACCACAGCACGGTCCTGCTGTGTGTATCTGACGCAGAACGTAAGATGCATCAGTCGCCTTGCATTCCAAAATCACAATTAACGTACTTCTTCAAAACATTTTAGCTATATTTGCCATAACTCAAACAAGGAAAACCACATATATTACCTGGAATAATAGGCTTTACGGAATATGCCTAATGCCCCTTCTTAAAAGTGTAAACACAACGTTAGGGAGACAGGATCGGTACCCCTGCCCAGGCTGAAACAAGACGACGCTAGCGGTGGGAGGTTTGATTAAAATTAGGTATGTGGGGTGGGGATTTTTGTTTTAGTTGACAAAATTTAATTTAATTTTCTCTCGGTTAGAAGTCTCAAGAGTACGTGAAAATTTTCATGAAGAAAATTTTTTCGTTATCTTCTGCGCAATTTATAAATTTATGATATTGAATGAAAGTAGCACGGTTTGCTAGCACGGTTTGCTCAGTGGTTGACATTAGCTTTATCTATGGGGCTAAACTCAGTAGGTTGTAACCTCTTTTAGGCTCGTTTGTATTAATTGATTACAAGTAGTTCGTATTGTAATGTACTTAAAAAGTAACTCGTATTATATTGTAATCATTATATTTTAGTGACTTTTAAATTTCCGTGTTAATCTCCCCGACGATGACGTAAATGACGCCAAAAAATATAGGATCAATATTAGGATATATTTTTATGTATCAAATGCGCATATTTTGATGTGGTGAATGAATATTGCAAATTCCGAGAACTTTATGGAGATTGAAGTTCATTGTTTGTCCATAATAATATGCTACTACTGGGCCATAATAATAATAATAATAATATGTTGATGTTGGGCCTCATCCTGGGGCACTTTAACCCTCTGGTACCCGGAATTCAATTCCCGGTGCAATCTGCAGAACATCAGAATTTAATTCAAAGGAATTAATATTTTCATGCAAACTCTTACGCATAAAACAGCCAAATCTCAAGAGTGGCCAAAATTGATCGAAACATTTGCTGTCTCATTTAGAAACTCGACCCTCCACCCTGCGACGCGGCATATACGTCGTTCGGTGCCAATATTTTAAACAGAGTCGACAATCTCACATTACATTTTTCGAAATTCTTCTAATATTATACTTCTCTCTAATTTATATCCCTCAAGTGGTATCTTCACTTCAGATTTTCAGATCAATCTTCGTGTATTTTACTAGTGTTTTAGTTTTTCGTTCCTTTACGGCTGTCACTAAGAAAAAACTAGTCGGACGAGCAAAAAAAGTAATTATTAAGAATTCACACTCGAGTTTTGACATAAGTCGTTATTTAACAGTCAACAAACAGGCTGCTTGGTTATTTACTCCCTTCTTCGCAACTACCGCTTACGAAGCTATCATTCAAAAAACATATTTAAATATTCTTTCTTAAAACACATTTCCCGTGCATAAATACAACAACGCAATGGTGAGAGCAGTTTCCGCATGGACTCTCTCAAAGCGATCTGATTAACCCTTGTTACATTTATAGTTAAAGGGAGGTACAGTAGTGACATCCGGAAAAAAAAACTTTATTGATCAGAAGTTCATCCGGTTCCGGTAATTACGTGCTTTTTTATTGGAATCAGGTACTTCTAATACGTCACTACTCTTGATTTCGACGACTCATAGTGGACTTCATGAAAGCGCAGCCGTCCAGCATAATTCTAGTCGCCCACTCGAACATTTGAAGGAACGCCTACACACATAGTTTTACATTAGATTGTGACAAATTAAAGTTCAAAGTTTTAAAGATCAAGAGTAACCTTGAACATATTGAACGATTTAGTTCGTACCGCGCAGTAAGTACACTCCTCGGTTATAACAAGACAGGCAATTTACATATAAGTTAACTGTGAGGTGCTTTCGCCTGACTATTGTTGCCCTGGAAAAGTAGTAATATTACATATTCTGAGTGTGTGTTTTAGCCTTAGCTAGCCAACATGCAATACACATGCGCCATATTATCATATGTGGCCTGTCTGGTTCTACCTCATTCTCCACATTATCTCATAAACAGTACGATTTTCGACAAAAAAGTATCGAATAAAAAATATGCTTTGATTGTCTAAACAACTTATATCTGAAATATTTCTCATTCTAAAAAGAATGCAGTGAGATATGATCAATAATGTATATTGGTCTTCATGTAAAGTACCCTTCGTTCTTTACAGATTTTAATGACACTTGAATGTTTCAAAAGATTTTCAAAAAATTCTTAAATATCAAATTTCATGAAAATACTTCCAGTGGAAGCCGAGCTGTTACATGCGGACAGACAGACGAACCGACAGATATAAAGAATTTAATAATCGCTTTTCGCAATTCTACGATTGTGCCTAAAAACCAGTCACTTAATACTGCATAGGGAAATAAAAGCTGCTCTGATATGCATGCATAACACTCAGTGTCCTATGTGTGCAGAATGTAGAATTCTTCATGGTAAATACGGTGGTACACAAGATAAACGTTGAGCTTTAAGTGGTCCACATTAAACCATACGTGAATCCATACTTTCTCCTCATCTGCCATTAATCTTTACGCCGAAGCGAATGCGCTGAAATGTCTAATTTGCAGGAACATTACCACTTAATATTAGACGCTCTGGATATTGTTTGCAAGGCAGGTCTCTTTACAATATGTCCTCATCATACAACAAATTCAAGAGTTTCACTAACAGATGTATCACGCACCAAGATGCTCGTGCTTGGTGTTTCGGAACAATTCTAAGAGAACATGTCAACATACTTGTAAGTTTCGAATATTTCATCGAGTCTTAAATTGTAGGCGGTTATGTTTTTTTTATAGATCACTTAGATCTAACAGAATACGAAATTGCAAGTACTTTTTATGAAATGTATAGATTATGGAGTAGAAATGCATATCTGTCTTTTTGCTAGTACGTATCATTTCTTAAATTGCGAAAAGAATTTTAATTTATCAGTATAATTTCTACTTTACATGCCGCCCCAATAAAATTCCACAGTAACATCTCTAGAGAATGTGTTTCCAACAGGAACTAAAAAAAATGGCCACTCTACAACTTTGGCATTTCGTATTGTACTATGCAGGGATTATATTTAAAATTAAGAAAGGTAAAAGTGAACTTCTCCCTGTAACATGTCATGAAGCCGTAGAAAGGGGAGTAAAGGTAAGGTTCTAACCTCTCTTTAACCTCAGCAATAAAAATGCCTATGCAGGCATAGAGAAGAAGTGGAAGCACAGCTCCAACCCACTCGCAACCCGGCACTAGAGGGAGGTGCGTAGTCAGCATCACGCTACGGCCTCTTTACCCCTGGAAAGAGTCGGTAACCATTACAAAGGAGGCCGGGTGGGTCTCGGGGCCGTTATGGATTGCCAGTAATTCTCGCCCTCACCGAGATTCAAGTCCTGGACCGTCCAGCCCGTAGCGAGACGTTATATCGTCTAAGCTATTCCGGCCACCTAAGAGAACAAGTGGAGGCATAGCTCCAGCCATTCGCCACCTCGGACTAATAGAATGTGGATTGTCAGCATCAAGTTTGGGCCAGCCCCGAGAAAGACCCTTTACTTATTGTAGAGGAGGCTGGGTTGGTCTCGGGACTTATTTTGGCAGGGAAAATCTCGCGTTTTTACTGCATATTTTTCACGCTTTCTAGAGTGATGTTTTATCAGACATTTGTTAACTACACAAAATAAGACGGGAAATCATAAAATTAATCTCTACAAATCAACAGTTTATTAAATCGTTACCACCATCTGCAGACATTCATGTACGAAGATTGGAAACTCAGTGGTTTTCAGGCTCACTAAAATTTCTTAGTCATACCAAACAAAAGATGGGCACTAAGCATCCAGTCCTTTCAGATTTTCTGTTTTTCTTTCAAGGACAATTATTCAGAGCGCATGCATCTAATTACGTTGTCCGACAGATAATTATAAGAAATGCTGCAGAAGAATGCAGAGCACCATCCAATCTGCCCCATTTCCGCGGAACAAGAGGAGTGGAGGAAGAGAAAGCGGTTGGCATCAGGCACCGGACTGATACAGTTCAATAATCAAGGCATGCCGAATCACACATTTGCTTAACTCTGCACGCAGCAAGACCGATCATGTTGTTTCCTCATACCACACCGGCATTAGCATATAAAATTACAGTCGTTAAGTCGAGAGACTGGACCTCGAGTACAGCTGGAAACTAGAACTCCTTGCAACAAGCTCTTAAGAAACTCCACCGCAGATATCTAATTGAGTCACCCTGGAAACACCTCTGTCTCCTTCTTCATGTCGAAAAAAATGCCAGCTCATTCCACAGCACAATGCAATATGGCTTGTTTCTTTAATTCTTCCAGTCCAGGTTTCTTCCTTTCTTTTTCTCTACTATCGATTTTTCACATTTTTTTCGTGCTCTTTCTCTGTTTTCGCCTTTATTTATAGACTTGTTATTTTTCCCGCATCTGTTTCTTGCTTTTTCCCCTAATTTACTTTCTATCGTTTCGTTAATTGATTTTTTACTTTCCTTCTTCTTTAACATATTCTTTATGTTGATTTCTTCTTCCGCCCTTTATCTTATTTTTCCGACTATTTGTCTTCTCCTTTTAAGTTCTCTTCCTTTCTTCCGTATTTGGTTTCGCAATGTTATGCAAAAGTTCAAGACTACTATTTTATGATTCGCGAAAAGAAACCACGTAGAAAAATGTGAGCGACATAAAATTTGGACTCATTAAAAGTCATATTAGGTCCAAAATCATATTCTCAACAACTCAACTAATATAAATTACATGAACACAGACTTTCACTAAAACCGTATTTCGTAATTTCAATAGAATTAGTAAGGGTCTTCAATGCTAGTAAATTCCTGGTTCATTCAGAAAGAAATTTATGCTCGCTCTTGCGCGTGTAATGAAGGTAAATG
>Ga0209629_10004619_pt1 | contig 10235 bp, 10 predicted proteins | sample TergutCu122P5_FD_187286 | JGI IMG/M metagenome (GOLD analysis project Ga0209629, IMG submission 187286) | Cubitermes ugandensis P5 segment gut microbial communities from Kakamega Forest, Kenya - Cu122 P5 (SPAdes) (version 2) | ecosystem: Host-associated > Arthropoda: Insects > Digestive system... | reverse complement strand
CGAAAACTTAATTTAGTTTTACCGTACCTGTATGAAGGAGAGTTGACGGCATAAGTGGAAGGTGGTGAGGAAGTGAAATGTTGTTGTTTGGAAGGGGATTCTTTTTCTTTTTTCTGTCTCTTGGCATCACTCAACTCTGCTTCAGACCCACTGGGCCTCTGTCTCACTAAGAATAAGAATAGTACAGATCGTTGATTTTGCCATCCCAAACTGAGTAGCAAGATCAGAGACATGAACACCATTTTCATGTTTGGCTATGATTTCTTTCTTAACATCTATCATGATATTGGTATTTTTTTCTTTTCACTTTGCTGCTATCATTGTGTTTCTTTGGCCCCAAGGTGTCCTATTTAATAATTTATAAAAAAAAAACACAAAACACACTGAAATTCAAGAGAAGGCACAATGAATTCGAGTGAACGAAAGCTACACAGCAACTGACGCTCTTGCTGATCGGTGTTGCTGACTCGGGGTATTTTCTACAAATACTGCCGACGCTGATACTCCCAGCTTATCACTCCACGATGTTGACGGCTTGCGTGTTCGTAACTCGAGACACAGTACGTCATCCAAGATGCTTCGTGTTCAGAAAATTTGTTCGTAAACCGAATTGTTCATGATCCGAGGTGTTCGTGAACCGAGGTTTGACTGTATTATATTCTGAAAGCACAGTTCTTAAGCAATAAAGAGAAACCACTTGCAATTTGATAGCTTAAAAACTATGCATGTGAGAGGAGACTGAATCCATCCATGCAAGGGTCTGTACTGCTTATGGCATCCAGCGACATGTGAAGAGTCAGAGTTTTATACCACATATGCACGACGGTGCTGAAGAGGTAGGGAATTTAAACTCCTCTGTCCGTAGAGACAATAGGAATTTAAATGTCCACTGTCACTGAAGTGTTAAAATACAAGCCCATAGGAGACCTTCGTCTGCTCAGAAACGTGAGCCATATGTGGGTTTGTAATTGCCACATGTGCTTTTAGTGAGAAATTCACTCTTTATTTAGTTTCAGACTCTTTGTTCTGGGCATAATGTTGCTGTTGAATTCAGTTGTTAGCATGCCTCATTCATACCTGATCAACTGTCCTTTCATAATTTTTATCGTTTTCTTTTGTTCTGTTCAGGAAAATGGTACAGTAGTATCTTTACATTGTGTGTCCTTCTCACTAACCAATTATGAAAAATCTGACGCTGTGTATTATAAAGTAAGCAGTTGAAAGCCTGTCATTACATAAACCAGGAAAAAAAAAAAAGCATATTGTTGTTGTAACAGTTGCAACAATATGACTTATTATTTGTGCTAGAAAATTCTGCTTTTTGCAGTGTAGAAGTTTTGTGTAAGCTGTTAAGTCATCATGGGTATGTAAATCTAACCTAAGTAACATGTAATGTCATAATACTGTGAGGAGATTCCATACTGGCCACAGAAGTATCATCCATCCTGTTACTAGTTATAACTATGCCCAACACAAAAAGCAAATTCAGACCAATGGTGAAAATAAATGGTACCAAAAGTGTGTGAATTAAGAGGCTGCAGTGATTAAAATATATGTTGCTTGCAAATGTAATGGCAGTTTGTAAGATGTTGAATATTCACAATGAAATTTGATTGAAATAAGTACCAAATTTTGTATTTTAAAGACAGGATACCATGTGTATGCACATAAATGCAGTACATATACAGCATTTGCAACTTAAAAGAATTTCCTGCTTGTAAAGTGTATGTTAACACTGTGTATTATGCTGCGTGTTTTTTAATTGTGCGACTGTTCACCACAGAATGGATGACATTGTTGCTGCCTAGTAACAGATAACACTGCCCTGTTTGCAGTGCTGAATCCAGCTTTCTCTCATGTTAGAAAAACTTTCTTTAGTTATACTAAAACAAATTTTGGTGTTTGGCAGGTGGCAGAGCTGAGGGAAAAAAATTTGGATTTAATGCGTCAAGATATTGTTGGTGTTTTGAAAAACAGTAGTATGGCATTTGTGAGAGAATTGGTTGGAGCAGATCCTGTGGCTGTATTCCGATGGGCCATTGTACGAGCATTCTTCCGAGGGTATTTTGCTTTTCATGAAGCTGGCAGAAGGCACAGGCTATGCAGAGGTGAGATTTCACTTAATTTGGTTAGGTAGTCACCAATTGTTGTTATTTTCCTTTGCTTGTATATTAAGTGTGGTTAAACTGCGGCACTGCATAAGACATTCTCCCACCTTAACACTTTGCCGACCAGATGGTCCTTTAATTAAATACCCCCAGTTCCCAGGCATTTTAAATGCTTTGAATGTTCAACCCCATAACATATTCTTACTTACAGTTTGACACTGTAGATTACACTCCTGAGCCCCGTACTGCAGAAACTGCATTTAGATGGTCTAGTAGCTCCTCACTGAATGGTATTTCTCAAAACAAAACCCTTTGTGAAGTGGAACAACATTGAATTTACAAATGTGTGTAGTTTCACTTCGCTTCTTATGTGTGGCACACACTTTACACGGTCTCGCAGGATACTTCCTTTTTCTGTCCCCACCACCAACAATTTTTTCAAGTTTATGTAGTCTGAAATAACTGGAGAGTCTGCCTGGTGGGTCCTTTTAAGGCCCCCATGGTGTTGTTTGTTTCTCTGGCAATTGACCGTCATCAGAATTGGACTCACTATGATTCTGGACTTCTAATACCCAGGACTTTCCTACCTCGTGCAGGAAGTTCATGTACTTTACTCTTTTTGTATTTAGTGTCCTGTACACAAAAAAATGCGTTGAAGAGAGCACAGTTTAGCAGATACAGTACCACTTTTTTTGACCATTTTACTGTTTTCTTCAGAACTGATTAAAAACTGAGGTACTGGTCTGTCTTGTCTATGCCGTTTATGAATTTATTTTACTGGCCAACAGCATAGGCTTCTTTATTTCCATGTTTGTGTTCCTGTCTTTCCTCCCTTTGTTTGCAATTGTTGCGTCATTTACTCAAGTCTTTTCGTTCCACACTTGCACCATTACGTCACTATTCCTCCGGAACACTGACTTCCCTTTTTTCAAGCACTTTCCTTCCCCTTGTAGGTCACGTGGAATGCCCCTTTTAGCCCTCATAGTGCCGTAGACTCTCATGTTTCTGTCTAGCAATGTCTGAGCTAATCTCACACTGTTATAAAGATTGTCTTGTTTGATGTGAGGAAAAATGGGTGTGGAAATTGTGGGGTCAGTGGACCAGTAGAAGATCGCAATGGTTTACATGAACTAGTTGTGGGGACGTCACTGTCACTGTCCAGACTTTCATTGTCACTATAATCAGACACATCAGAATGTGTATCCACATATCACTCACACAAAATATTGTCCTTCTGCAGAACATTCCTACATAAAGCCATGATTGCAACTGAAGTAAAACTGAGAATATCTGAATGAGTGGTCCCTTTGTTAGAGTCTAATAGTTCTAAAAACAGGGGGTCATGACCACTTTGTTTATTTGTAACTTGAGACCCAAGCAATCCTGCATTAAGCTGTCGATAACCTTGAAGCGAAAAGTGACCCAGACCAGCTGACAAACACATGTACAGGATGTTGTGTAAGAAAACGTAGAAATGTGTGATCCATCAACAACACATGGGAGAGCAGTCACGCATTTCTGCATGGCCTGACGGCAAGGTGTTAAGCATTAATGTAATTTGGTTTCAGAGTTCCCTCCAGGGAGCTGGGGTACAGAGCCAGTATAGTGACTAGGCTAGGGGCTGGATGGTCTGGGATTCAAATCCTGGTAGGGACAAGAGATTTTTTTCTTCTCAAAAATGTCCAGACCAGCTCTGAGGCCTGCCCAACCTCCTATTCAGTGGGTGCTGGGATTCTTTCTCGGGTAAATCGGGCAGGGTATGAAGTTCAGGCATTCCCATCCAGTGCTGAAGTTAAGAATGAGTGGAGCCATATGTCTGCTCCCACTACATACCTTCGTGTTGTGGACTGGGGAAACTTAACCGTAGTATGTCTTTTACTCAGGAGTTCCACCACATGACTGAACAGGCTGGCATAGTGGTAACACTCTTAAGATTTTAGGCAGGGGGTAGCTGTTTGAAACCTAGTCAGTACACTGGCTATACTAATGGACTTATTGTGGATTTTCTTAATCCCTCCAGGCTGTCAGTAGGATAGTGCGTTAATTAGGATGACCACTTTCTTTCACATCCTTCCAGTTCCTGACATTTACCTGATGATGCTGGATACTGACAGTAACATCAGATTACTGACCAACAAAACAATTTTCCCATATGATTTGTGTACAGGCTGGGTGAGAAGTCATCATACCCTATACAAAGGAAAACAGAATCCCTTTGTGTCCTGTTTTTAATGGTTTGAATGGACCTGGGTTGTCACAGAGAAGTTTTGACCATGGCTTACACAGGCAGTTACTGTATTAAAGTCTGGTTTATGTGCAGAATGATAGATAATTAAGTAAAAATGTCTTATTCTGTATGTTTGTGCATTAGGGTATGGTGGCTTCTCACCTGTCTTGTGTATTTGAACCTTTTTACCTGTTTCTATTTAAAATAATTTTCCATCTAAAAAGTATGCAACATGCCACAGAACTTATGTTTTACCTATATAATACAAAATTTATGTGTTTTATTTACCACGTGAGACTGACGGATTTTTTGTGCATCAGTTCACAAAGTTTGCAAGGTAAAGTAATGTTCCATTTACTAGTGTTTTAATGCTAGAAAATGTATTGGTTGTAGAGATGTTCATGATGATTTTATTGGTCCCAATTAATCAGAACATCAAGACTGCTGCATATAAGACTTTAAAAAATGGATGTGAATTGTCTTACGAAAGGATTGCTCAGATAAAATAAGACACTGTTGAGAGTGTGTTATAGAAGTGTAAGTGTAACACACTGGCAAAGTGAAACTCATTTCAAATGAAAAATTGGATATGCATAAAAGTTTTATATTGCTTTGTATGGCTTATGCATTTAAGAAGCTTTTCCTGCTGAGTATACTAAATTCCTGTCTTTCTTTTTTCTTTCCTGTTTTATGAGGGAATCACGGCATAAAATCTGTTCATTATGCTGTCTTGGTGACAGTCATGGCCTTCATTTTATAAAGGCTTTGCGTAGTAGTAATTTTTCCTTGTCTTTCTGAACAGATGGCAGCAAACCAAGTGCAGTACAGAACCGTTACAGAAACCACACACCAAACGAGAATTTGATCAGGTGAGGACATAAATCGGGATTTAAATGGCAACAGTCTGCCTTCGCATATGACATTCTTTTTGCTAGACATTTAAATTTTAGCACATGGTTTACAAAAAAAAGTTAATATTACGGGAACCACACTAAATTAAATAATGAATTAAACGACATCTTTTGGGAAACAAGACAGATATTTCTGTGTGTTTTCATAAAACCAGTAATAATTTTTAGTTCTTAATTATACATAATAATTGTATGGAATATGGAAAAATTTCAGTTTCATTTACTTACATATCAGCTGGAGGCCCAAATTTTTCTTAGGGATGTTGCACCAGATATTCTTACAACTGTGTCTTGGTGTGGTAGTCTTCAAAACATGTTTGTTTAACACACGGTCCCACTTCACACTTACAGCACTTTACAAAAACTTTTTTGTCACACCCCTGGCCTTACACACGCGACATCTCAGCTGCATCTCAGATGGGGTAGGCCAATATTTCCTGCCGCAGGCTTTGAGCCTAGCGACTTGCAGTTCAGTATTTGGTGGTCTACCTAATGGCCTTGGTTTTCTCTGTTCTGGTCCAGCATGTGCCAACATATTCCTCACAAGGGTAAATCGAAAATTTCTATGTGAAATTTTCTTACCCCTACACAAGGAATGAAGAATGTAGCTATTGAGAAAGGCCAGGTCTAACAGATGAAAGAACAGTTTTTTTGTCCACATGAATGTGCGCCGGCTGACGGAGTAACATTGGCCATTCTGTTGCTCTTATCCACATAGACCATATGATGGTTATACTCCATCAGAATTTGGGGCTTATGGCTTTTCGTCCCTCGTTGCAGAAATTAACTTCTGCTGGGGCATTGTGAATATTCGTCAACATGCAAATGTCTCTCTTGTCCCGCCACAGTATTGCTGTCATGTCAGCACTGGTTCTTATATGAATGTCTCCCCCTTTTCAGTTTTATTGTCTTTGGTGCTAGATCTTTTGGCATGACTTTCCTTTTTGGCCTGACAGTGCCATAACAGTAAATCTGTTTCTTGGCCAAGTCATCAAATCAGGGGAAGAAAAGAAATTTTCCTTGTATAATTTGTGGCCACTTCCTTCTGTCTTCCTTGTCAATTCTGTCGCTGTCACATGCGTTGCTGTCACGTGCTGTGCTGTGCGTTGTCTGTCCTTCCCCACATATACTTTCATGTCATAAGTGTATCCATTCGAGTCATAAAACTTGAAAATTTTGATGCCGAAATGCTTGCATTTCTGTTGTATGTACTGTTTGAAACTTATGCTTCCTTTGAAGGAAACAATAACGTCATCAATAGCCAGATTTTCGGAAGGGTTGTAAAATTTGGAAAATATGCCATTTAGCATTTCAGACAGGTCTTTTATATTCCACAGTCTGTCAAAATTTTCATCCTGTTAGGTTCATTCCTGTTGTCAGTTGAAAGCCCTCAGGGTCGCGAAACCCGCTAGGCGGGTTTCTCGCGCTAGATGTAATACTGAAAGCCCGCACTATTATCTCGCCATTAGTCGCCCAAGCAACTGAACCCTGAAAATGTAGGGTTCCTGTGGGAAATATCAGTACACTGCAAGCACATACAACCAAATAATAATATGCCACATAAATCATGTTTAAAGCCAAAATTACTATATACAATGTTTAGCCAAGAAACACGAAACGTGTGTGATAAGCAACGCACACAGTAGAATCTATTACACAGCGTTCAGTGTGCAGCTGGCACTAACAAACATAACAAGAAACAGACGACTAGAAAACAATCAGTGGCTAGCACACATCATTCTGCACAAACATGCTCAAAGCATTAATAACATTACCTTGGCCATAAAAAAATGTTAATACAATCAAACAGGCAATGATCACCCATAAACATATTTGGCATTCAACAATATCATGCTTAACATCCAACAAGGATATATACCACGCCTACAGCGTATTGAATACTCTCTCGTACAATTATTACTGGGCGTGCAAACAGACTGTTACGTAATTCGAATAAAACCTGCCTCATAGCCGGCCCTACCATTACAGAAGCACTTTACATAAAAATACAATACCAGCCATAATGTCACCAATCACATACCCATTTAAATAGTGTCTGTGGCAGTCCCGCTGCAACGACACAACAACATATCGTATGCCAAACTCCCGATTTACCCGTACTTTCTACGTACTACAAAATTGTAAACATCACGCTGGCCTTCACTCGGCCTTTCCGGTTCCTCTAATCTACACGTAACAGCCTTGTAAAAATCACCACAAATGCATATTAAAACCATACATACGATACACACAATACATACAATACATACAACATTAGTGGGCTCGTACACCAAAATATGAGGGCGGGGTGCTGCTCCCAAAAATGTCCCCTGCGGGCAGACGCAGAGTATATCGTAATAATCAAAACTGAATTTCAAATACATACCGCCGGAGAAGACTTTTACCACACGACATGCCTTGGCGCCTGTCCTGGTCCTCGGGAAGAAGTTTGGGCAGCACAACCCCGTTGCCCCAGTCGGCTGACCAATTCCACCTCTCGACTGCTCACTCCGTCGTATACAAAGCTCAACCCGTGGAATGAAACGCCTTAACTGCAATGCCGTGGAATGATGGAAAAAGCCCTGACCCCCGTATTGCCACACATAAGGTAAACATTAACCACGCCCTCCTGTCCTTTCACTATTTCTACTGACATATCGGAGTCCGAGAACCTTGAGTGGATTTAGGTCACGATGGAAAGTTCGAGAAGTCCCTGAAAACCTGCTTCTGCTTAGCAACTAGGGAGCTGCGAGCCGCGCGAACGGCTCAAGTAAAATGTAAGTAACTAAGGATGCGAAGGTATCGGTCCTGTTTCATCATAGTGCCATAGAAAGATGTGTATAGCTGGTCCACTGTTGCCCAGTAGTCTGTCAGTTTGTCTCTTATGCCGTGTCCCAACATCAATGCCAGAAACGCAAACATTTCGGCTTCAGTAATGTCCGGTTCAGGAGAATGTCCATCGTCAAGTCTGTCTATATAATGGTGATAGTAGCAGTTAATTTTCACCACCAGCAGAGTGATAATTTCTGCAAAATGCAGAAGGAAAACGCTAAGTGACTTGAGCCGTCATTTATGTGTGACGCTACATTATCCTTCTTTCCTCTGAGTCCCCCTGTATAAGTGTGCGTATTACACTACTCTGAGGACAAGAGGGGCATGTCCATTGTAGGATTACTGGCTGTTGAATCTTTTCACCTGTCCCACTCTCACCTGCATCCTCTTCATCAGTGGCCCTGGACAAAATTGAACTGCTGGACTCATGACTACTGGCTGTGTGGTGGTATGGTTCAGGTTGTAACAACCGTGGCACACTTTCACAACCTCCCTCACCCTAACTGATGTCGCTTGACACTCTCGCTTTGTCACTATCAGTGTCAACAGTCAGTTCAGATATTTCGCTGGGCCACAGCAACTGTGGTCTCTTGCTTGGTCGACTCATTTCGCCAACACACACACCAACTGTGAAATGCTTAGTGGGAAGAAAGAATAACAAGCTCTCTATGCAACACTGTGGATGTAAACTCAGCCCGAAGTCTGAGAAATGAAACGCAATATCTCAAGCTCTAAATTGGGCTCTTCAAAAGAAAAGGATGGCAGATAAAGGTCTGATTATTGCAGCCTGTCACCACATTATCGCTGTAACCCTAGTGCTAAACATTTATTCACACACAAGCCAGATGAACAGAGCAGGAAAAATAAGCTTTGCATCGTCACCACTACATCCTTACTGGCTGTAGTACAAACTGCCTTATATAAAAATGGATAGAGGGGGGGGTTTTCTATCAAGGGTTAAATCAATCAGAGCTTGAAACTGAAAGAAATCTTCTGTTGGGGTGTTAAGAATGAGTGAAGCTTCCCTGAATGTCCCATGGCATCAAGAACAAAATATTTAAATGGCTGAGGCTGGGACACACGAGCCCAGGGGGATTTTAAATGCCAGCCTGTATCTAGGATGCATGGACTCTGAAGGTCAGTATATTCTTCACAGTTATTGCTTGTGTGATTAGTGCTGTGTATGTTAAGTGGGTTGTGCACTAATGTTTTTGAATACTAGTATATGCCTGAAGAAAGGGTGAAAGAACAGTTAACATTTTTTGTGAATATCATACTAATGCCTTAAACTAGAATGACTCTTTCAATGTAAATCTTTGGCTTCATTCATTGTTTGATATTATTTGCAGTGTATGGCACACTGTTTTTAAATTCACTATATTTATTGAACACGGTGCTTAATTTTCCAACAGTATAAGTTTAAGACAGGAAACTCAAAATTTAACTGAATATAGACATCGTATTTGATATAATTTTTAGTCTTTCGAGGTTGTTTGTGCTGTAATAAATAAATAAATAAATAAATATATGTGTGTGTGTGTGTGTGTATATATATATATCTGTAAAGCCACTAAATAGGATTTCTTGTTTCTTCTTAGCCATCTAGTAACAGTTTCTGCAGTGAATCTAACAATTAACAGGATTGCGTAAGTGGTCGTACCTTTGGTCACTGTTATCTGAGTCCATGCAGTGTTTTGTTCTTATTTGTACACATTCTTCATCCCACTGTGTACTATGGGCATGACAGTGTTTATATGTGTACCTCAATGCATTGCCTGCAATGCTTACAATATTTCACTGTGTGAAGTTTCTGTTGTTATGGTACAATGATGACTGCACTGGATGTATTGTGTTGTGTTAATCTTTTGCTGCCCTTTCCTTCTTTTGAACATTGTAGTTTTCCATAAACAAGTTGTTACCAGTTACATTTTCAAGATTTTTCAGCTGTAGGGTTCAGAAACATTTGTGTTTGGCTGGTTGGAAGAGTGAAATTTTCTTTAGGTTACTGGTATTGAAGGGTAGCTGGGATAGCATAGTTGGTGTAGTCATTGGGCCTCAGCCTGGATGATCTGGGGTTGAAATCTCTGGGATGTCCATACTGGTTCTGCAGACCACCCAGCTTCATATTCAGTGGGTACCAGGGAATATGAAGCTGGG
>Ga0209629_10004618_pt1 | contig 10236 bp, 13 predicted proteins | sample TergutCu122P5_FD_187286 | JGI IMG/M metagenome (GOLD analysis project Ga0209629, IMG submission 187286) | Cubitermes ugandensis P5 segment gut microbial communities from Kakamega Forest, Kenya - Cu122 P5 (SPAdes) (version 2) | ecosystem: Host-associated > Arthropoda: Insects > Digestive system... | reverse complement strand
GAGGTGAAAGAGGCGGTGCATGACTGGCTTCGCAGTCAACCACAAACTTTCTTTTCCAACGGCATTAAGAAGCTTACAGATCGCTGGGCTAAATGTATCAAGAAGAAGGGAGATTATATTGAAAAGTAACGTTGTTCTCATGTCTGTAACATAAATAAGGATTTTTTAAAAAATAAAGTGCGGAAACTTTTTGAAGTACCCTCGTACATTACCATGTCCACAATAGCCTGCCTCTTGTGTATATCCTGAGCCACATCAATCCAGTTCATGCCTACCAAACAATTTCTTTAAAATCCATTTTAATATTATCCTCCCATCTATGCCTTGGTCTTCCAAGTGGTCTCTTTCCTTCAGGTTTCTCCATCAGAACCCTCTTCTCTTCCCCTTCCATACCACATGCCCCACCCATCTCATTCATCTTGACTTGACCACCCGAATACTATTTGGTGAGCAGTACAAACCATGAAGCTCCTCATTATGCACTCTCCTCCAGTCCTGTGTTACCTTGTCCCGTGTAGGCCCAAATATCTTCCTCAGCACTGCAGTCTCAAATACCTTCAGCATTTGTTCTTCCCTCAATGTGAGACACCACATCATAGATGAGTGACAGACTGCTTTAAGCAATTGTGAAACTAAGTTTTTCAAAGCACCAAATATGAGTAGATTTCACAAATTTTCTTCAGTATATGTTTTAAAAGAAAATTGCTTTTAGACTGCTGAAACCAAAGAATAAAGCATACCCTTGTTTTTGCTGACTGCACACTGCAAATGCATGTTTATGTATGAGGACTTGACTAGGTATAAAATGGCTACAGATATTAAATTGTCCAACACTGATTATTCAGGGTTCAAAATTAAATACAATTGCTGCCTAAGGTGCAGTCTTTCAAAAATCCACACAGCACCACTCTTTCATGTTTACATATTTTTTCTAAAATCTACTAAATAGATGAACACTTCTCAGTACCTAACTTATGGCATAAACACCTGTTTCAAAAGAACACCAATAATTTCATCCACATGTGGCAATAACTGTGCCAGAACATTGTGCGATAAAGTTCTATATGACATTCATAAATGTCAGAGTCACTTCTTTCCCTAAACATGGGTCAATAGGTATTACAGCTCTCATGGAATTTATGTCCATATCCCACAATGCCAGATTCTCTATGCCTGTTATATAACCTTGTAAACACTAAGATTCATATGAATTATGTTGGAATATTTAGCACATTCTGGGCAGTAAATATATTCCATCTCAATTACAAAAACAAATCAGTTAGTGCTGTATAGAAAAATGATTGCTCTTCATTCTGAGATCCATACAAAGCACATAAATACACTGTGTGGACAGAGTGTCAAATTTTTTAATATTAAACTGGGTGGAACACAAAGTAACCACTGGTCTTTAAAGGATAAAGTGATGAGACACAGATGAACTGCAAGTATATGCCCACACATTGTGGGTTTCAGAGTGAAAATTTTTAACACCTGCATTCAACTACAATCTCACTTTTCGTTCACGATGAAAATAACATTAGAAATTTCTCCACTTTCCAAGCATCTAGCTTTGCAGAGTTTCATAAACCTATCCTGAAAAGCACAGATTCTGTTTTCATAACAAGATATTGTACTCGTGACCTACTATCATATTTACAATCTAACTTTAGCCAGGATGTGTTGTGTTCAATATACAGTTAGCAAAGTCCATGTGGCAGTAAATCATACATGAACACAACTTGTCACATGCTGTGGTTGCTCAACATAAACCGTGATGAAACTTACCTGATGTGAGAATCTGGAAAGCTTTGAGGACTTGATCCTCTTGAACACCTCCACCTACATCTAGAAAGTTAGCTGGCTCTCCACCATGCAACTTGATGATATCCATTGTGGCCATAGCAAGGCCAGCGCCATTTACTAGAAACAAGCACTAACCATATTAACTCTTCAAACTGCTATTAGGAAATAATTGCATGCCTGTACTGAAATACTGGCCAGGTGTTTCCTTAAAGTGATAAAAATATGTAAATACTCATAGATGCCACCAACTGTAAATTCAGACCATTCAAACATTATATTCCACCATTAACAGGTGTTAATCTACAGAACATATTCAATCAACTGTCAGTTAAAATCATTCACCCTTAGGTTAGGTATTGCCCAACTTACCTTTTTTGATGGTGTTCTCTGTTTATTGGAATCTATAAAAGCATATAAATATTCTGGAACTCAAATACACGAATGCTTATTCTTGAATTATCAGATGAGTTTTGGATAAAAAGAAGTGTCAGAGAAAAAGAAAAGATTTATTTATTGCTCATTACTGTACAGAGTTAATTTTAAGCAAAATGTAGTGCAGAAAAGGTTACAGTTGTTTTTAAACAGGTCTGAATTATTTCACAATCCAGTATGACTAAACATTCTGAATAGTACTGTGATTTTCATCTTTTAAAATTTAAAAGTCACCCTCTTTGAGTCCCCAATACTGGTTCCATTTTGAAAAAACATTTTTATCAGTTCGAGTAGTGAGGCATATTTCAAATAATACTGTAACATTTACTAAAAAAAAAATAAATAATTTTCTGAGCAAGAACACCCTGAATCCAGGTGTATTCATGCCTTATTAACAAAATTTCTTCTCAGGCACAGGAGCAAAAATTTTAAGGTAGAAATGCTTTCCAGTATAATTCTCTGATATATAATAAATAGAGCTTCACAGACACAAAACTTTGCACACTGTCTTATGAAAGCGATGCTCATGCAGTATTATACAAATAACCTGTAAATGACTTCGGTATGAGTCCCATGATTCTATACAGGAATGTTAGGTACAGCAAAATCAATTCTTGTAGGAAAAAGTGGAATGCCACAACAAGTACAAAACATAAGACTCAATTTCAAAGATAAGACAAGCTGTTTACTGTTGTGTTAAAAAATAAATAAAACAGCAGTACACATGTTGCTGTATACATACCAAGACAACCAATATTGCCAGACATTGGAATGTAATTCAACCTCGCTCTTGCTGCTTCTACTTCTCGTGGATCAGTTTCTGACATATCTTCTTGGCTAAAGATTTTACTCTGCCGAAACTGGGCATTATCATCAAACTGGAGTTTGGCATCCACAGAAATGACTTCACATTTGTCTGTTTCTGCAAAAGGGTTTATTTCCATCTGAAGAGCGTCGACACTCTGGAATAATTTCCATAACTTCTTGATCTCTTCTGTAGCCTGAACAGATATTAAAATTTTAATTCTCTGATTTGTCAAATAACAAAATGACTTTTTGGGAATTTAACTGTGCTGCTTTTCAGTGTTTCACCCACATCATCTGAATTCTTTCATGTTTTATCTCAATCACCAACATGCACTTCTAACATTTTGACTACTCAATGCTCTTGTACCACAACTAATGTCATACATCAAATTACTTCACTGCAGTATGAAACCAACTGAAACCAACAGTAGACTGCTATATTCCTATCACAGATCATGTTGTGTCACAGGAGCAGCAATGTAGAATTCATTACTCACGTATTTAAAAATCATACTTACAGCAACAAACTGGGCTATATTTTCTATATATTTTATACTTTCAAAAATAAAGGGCAACTTAATGGGTAAAGGCTCCAATTACTTTGTTTACTTAGTCACTATAAACTGTGTCTTACTTCATACACAAAATGATTAATTTAATCAACACTTTACTTGGTCTTTTTGTAATTTATCAGGAACCATCAGCAAAGCTGTCAGTTGGTACACTGCATCACACTGACAGCTCTTGTAATCCAAGCTACCATAGTAACATTAAACCCAATATAATTACAACAGACCCTCAAAGGGTGAAGGGGGTATCCATTAAACTCCACGTTCATTACTTGCCAAAGTGCACTGAAAACCTCATAAAATACCCCTGTATTTAAAAAAAAGGTTTTTACAGAAAACGTAATTTGCATTAAAAATATAATGCAATGTGTTTTTACACATACAGTACTTAAATTATCGCAGGAAAATGTAATAATACCCCCCATATCACCACAGGGGTGTTTATCCTTCACCCCTCTCTAGGCAGCCCCCAGGCATCCAACCAGTAGAACTGCTCATTAGCACCTTCCTAATGTACTGCATTTAAAATTTTAATGAAACATTTAGTACACAGTTTGAGTACTTGCAAAAAGTTTCAGCCCCAAAATTTGGTCTTTTAATCGAAGATCCACTACACTGGAGTCCATAAATTTAGCAAATACTGTACTTTGAAAAGAGGAAATGAACAAACAAGTAAAACATTCATACGGAATTTCCTACTGTAATAACACTGCTTCACGCACCACTCTCTAGGAATGGAGTGGACCAGTGACACAGACTTACAGAATGGTGAATCTACCCACTCATGCAGGATCATTGCCTATGCCACCACTTCAAGGAATTTTATGTAAAGCACTGCTACTGTCCATATGCACTAGATAACACTAGTTTAAGTGATAACCTTAATTAAAATTATATTTCCATTGCCACAACCTCTCCTAAAGAGGTACTGTATGTCATCACTCAGACTGGATACTGAAGAAGGGTCCTTACATCCTTCCCTTAGGAAAACTATATAAACCTTCACACTTTCAGGGTCCCTGTAATAAGCTTCCTTAATGCAATCATCTGCTTAATCCAAACCCTTGCAGTGTTGCTACCAGTAGAACGTGAACTTCCCTGCTGTAAATTTAGGATTCCTCAAAGATTCAACTGCCATAGCTTGTTGCTGCAGCAGACAAAATAATCAGACATGTATGGTAATGTTTTAGTTAACTAACACAAACATCTACTTTAAGTTGAGCAGATATGTAGGAAAAATTTGTACAGTTACCAGTTCAAACTATACACACGGATGGAAGCCACATCTTCCATAGAGCTGCTGCAGACCTTATTTTTTCTCAGAAATGTTCCTAATTTCACTAACAGATGTATAATTTTCAAGAAGGCAGTAACAAGTCTGTAGATATCCTTGCTTTTGTTAAGACTTCATGTACAATCCCAATACAGTGTCAGACAATTGTATAATACGAGTATATGTGGACTGAGCACAGACAGGATTCCAAATGTAAGAGAACATCATGTCATTACAATGCCATCCAATATTTCTCTCTTGAAGAACATACTATATTTACCAGAATATAAGGAAAGAATTTCTCCCTAATTCATCATCTACAAAATGGCGGGTCGCCTTGATGAATGAGGGTCAAGTTATATTGGGGTAAGTACAGTAATAGTATGAGTCACACTACATATTGCTTCTCCCAGAACCAGGTGTACATTCCTTTAGTCACAAACACTGTACTACACTAAGATCAGCATTCTTGTACCTAAGTATATTGAATCTTATGTCTGATCAGTGGAGTGACATACTGTATTATGAATTTCTGACTTCACCATAGAAACACTGATGTTACACATGAAGTACAGATATGCAAAATGAAAAGAAAAAAAATAATTTTTAATGAACTGCTGCTCATATCTGCTTATAAGTATCACAAACTGTGTTGTGTGTACAGTGACATAGGTACATTTTTTGGAACCTGGCTCAAGTAACAGCATTGACCAAACCTAAGAGAACTTACAAAAAATGCAATTATTTATTAAATTTCATATCATTTTATCTTGATAATTTAAAATTTTTTGAATGCCAAGAAGTCAAACTTTTTCATTTAAAATACATTCATTTTGTCACCCCTTTGAGTCTACACCTGGGGCAGCCACACCAGTCCTCATCCACCCTCCAGCTATGACCCTGTATTTATACTGTGTTTGTGGTTACACGACTAGTTAGCAGTGGTCCTTTACTATTAGCTGAATATCTCCCTTCACATACACACATTGTTCCTGATGTTTATCCCTACTGTCTCTCCCCTGTGCCTGTGCCAGCCTCTATGATGGAAACTGGATAATTGCCATTCACATTCCTCAGCATGGAACATATAACTTCTGTTTTGTCTCTCTTTGTAAAGTAAGTTTGATTTCAAATGTTCATTTCACTAATACAAGTGGTAACCATCATAAGTGAAATGTGTACCACTGAGGATTCTTCTTCTCCATGTTATGGGTGACACCCTGCCTGCTGGGAGAGGAGTTTTTGGATTAATTGGGTATGGACATCACTCACAAAGACCAACAGGTTATTATGTTTTGTAACTTTCCCAGTATGTACTCCTTACTTACAAACTTCATTGAACACAGTCCTTGAGAAGCTAACTGGTTTTCAGCTAGTCAAGAAATTCACCACATTTTATGGAACCCAAAATTTCATTACCACATTCACAAGTGCTCACCAACCTGTCCCCATCCTGAGCCAGCTGGATCCAGTCCAAACCCTCATATCCCACTTCCTGAAGATCCATCCTAATAATATCCTCCCATCTATGCCGGGTTCTCTATCCCTCGGGTTTCCCCACTAAAACCCTGTATATGCCTCTCCTCTCCCCCATTCTTGCTACATGCCCTGTAGAATTAATTCTTCTCAATGTTATCACCCAAACAATATTGGGTGAGGAGTAAAAATCATTAAGCTCCTCATTATGTAGTTTTTTCCACTCCCCTGTTACCTCATCCCTCTTAGGCCCAAATAATCTCCTCAACACCCTATTCTCAAACACCCTCAGCCTACATTCCTCCCTCAATGTGAGTGACCAAGTTTCACACCCATACAAAACAACAGACAACATTATATTTCAGTATATCTTAACCTTTAAATATGTGGATAGCAAACTGGAAGACAAAGGATTCTGCACGAAATGATAACAGGCATTCCCTGACTGCAATCTGCTCTTAATGTCTTCCTGAATAGAATTTTCATTTGTTAAGGTTGTTCCCAAATATTTGAACACTTCCACACTTTCAAAGGAACTATTCTCAATCTTTATACCGTGATTTCATCCTGCATTCTGATCTAGAGACTTCACCATGCACATAGTTTTATTAACATTCACTTCTAGTCCAAACTCCTTACTAGCCACTACCAAAGCATCCATGTTTTTCTTTATAGTATGTACGCTTCCTCCCAGTTTATTAACATCATCAGCATAAACCAGAAGGTAATGTGCACCATTTAATTTCAAACCATCCTAGTTTACCTGAACCCTCCTAATGGCATACTCAAAAGCAAAGTTGAAAAGCAATGACAATAAAGAATCTCCTTGTTTCAAACCATTCCTCATTGGAAACACATCAGACAGATGCTTGCCTACCCAGATTCTGCTATAAGTTTTATGCAGAAGCATTTTTATTAGCCTTAACAGTTTCATGGGGATATGAAGCCCAATGATATTATACAAGACCTCCCTCCTAAACGAATCATAAGATTTCTCGAAGCCTATAAACAGTTGATGCACTGCTTTGTTGTATTCCCAATTTTTATTTGATAAATGCAAAATATATGATCAGTAGTTGACTTGTTGCATCAAAATCCACATTGATGGTCACCAATAATTTCCTCTGCATATGGAGTTCACCTTGACAGTAGGATGTTGGATAAAATTTTGTATTTAGTAGGCAAAAGTGATATGCCCCTATAATTACTACAATCACCCTTCTTATAGATGGGTACAATAATCGACTCCTTCCACTCCTCAGGCAATTCCTCCTAATTCCAAATAGAAATAATAAGTTAATGGATTTCATAGTGAATTGTTCTAACTCTGTCTTAAACAATTCTGCTGGGATCTGATCAATACCTGGTGATTTGTGACTTTTTAGCTTTGCAATAGCCAACTCAACCTCAAAGGCACTTGGCTCAGGCACAGGTGGTTCTGCTGTGTGTATTTTTGTCTGCCTAACATCAATAACCCCATGCACATTCAACAGCTGAGAGAAACTGTTCCTCCATCAAGCCAAAATACTGTGGGAGTATAGAACCAAATCAGCCTTCTCATCCTTTACCATATCAGTTCTTGGCTAGTAACCCTTCTTAAAGTCACTGATGCCCCTATACAAGTACCTAATATTTTTGATCTTACTGTTAGTTTCAAGTTCCTCAATTTTAGCTTTCAGAGATTCCTTCTTTTTGTTCCTGAAATGTCTGCTAGCTACAAATCTTACATTATTTCGATTATCTACATTGCTTTGGCTTGGATCCTGTACCCACTGCATTTTAGCCTGTTTCCTTTGATCTAAAAAACCTAAACATTCTTCATCAAACCATGGTCTATGCTGCTTCAATTTGTCCAGACCTAGACTAATTTTAGCTGAGGTTTTGATATTCTCATTATTGTTCTCCCAAGCCCTATTTACGTCCTTGCTACCATGTAAGTTCTCCAAAGCTGCAAATCTGTTTGAAATCTCAATCTGATACTGATAAATCCAGCGCATTCAGCTTCCTGAGATTAAATCTTTCCCCATCAAATTTCTGGGCTGCTTGTTAATTTAATGCCAATCTTTCCCCAATTTCTGTAACCACCAGATAGTGATCAGTATCACAGTCAGCTCCACTGAAACTTTGTACATCTAGTAGGGTAAAGGAACCGATTATGAGATAGTTTCCTAATATGAGACCCCAGTTGTGGCCAAAGTAAGTGCTGAAATCTCGAGGTAACCACGCGAACTGCTTCATTCAGACCAGGAACGTTATCAGTGAGCAACAGGAAGCTGTTTGTTACAGGAGAGAGTTCACAGAAGAGTGTATCATATTATTTAGTTCTCGAGTTTTTTAAGCAGCTCCATGTTCATCAGTTTTCCCACCTGAAGGTAAATCCAGTACTTTAATTTATTTGCACACATTTACGTTCATATTGTTAGCTATAGTATATGCTAGTTATTTGTCTTTTCAAAAGGTGTTCCTAACCCTGAATAATTATTTACATACAACATTTTGAACTGCTTTGGTTCAAATGGTTTTACTGTCAACAATGCTTTCTTTTTAAAAGCGTTCTTCTACATTTGGTTTAGATGTTGCCTAGCACAAAATGAAAGAACTGGAGTAAGAAGGCAATGTGTCATGCCACAAGAGTTGTAAGAAGTGGAGAAATGGGTTATTAAGAGCTTCAAAATACTTTTCTGTGCTGAGAGGAACTCTGAAGAGGTATGTGAAGGACACATCCCATTCTCCAGAGGAGCTAGTAAATGTGCAATTAGGAAGAAGAACTGTTCTACCTAGTGAGCATGAGAATAAACTTGTGGAGTACTGTATAACCATGGACTAAAGATACTATGGACTGAGACGTCAGGACATAAAACGCATGGCTTTTCAGTTGGCAATAAGAAATGGCTTGAAACATCCACTTAACCAAGAAAAATCAGAAGCTGGGAAGAAATGGCTTTGATCCTTTTTAAAAAGGCATCCAGTATTATCTACGAGAACTCCTAAAGGCATTTCTGCAGCTCGGGTGAAAGGCTTTACATCAGACAACTTAGCAAGGTTTTTTGACAGCTATGAATCTGAACTAAGAAAGGTTAATCATCAAGCCCACATTATATTCAATGTTGATGCAACAGGGATTACAAAAGTGCAACACAGGCACAGTAAAGATGTCAGCATGAGGAGCAAGAAAGAAGTTGCCTCTCTAACATCGGCAGAAAGAGGAAATCTAATCACTGTTGTCACCTGTATGAATGCCACTGGAAAATACATGCCACCATTAATCGTGTTCCTGAGAAAAAATATGAAAGAAGAGCTTATGGATGGAGCACCGGCGGGATCAATTTTGGCTTGACGTCTAAATGGTTAGATTCAGAATGATATATTTACTAAATAGTTGGATCTTTTGTCCACTTTGTTAAGCCTTCGGCAGATGATCCTATCTTGCTGATTGTTGATGGTCATTATTCATACACCAAAAATTTAGATGTGGTGGATAAAGCCAGGGACAGTGCTGCCATTTTCAGTCTCCCACCACATTCTATGCACAAAATGCAGCCACTTGATGTTGGTTTCATGAAGCAATTAACCCACTGGAGCACACAGCCGGCTGTGAGACGGTTGAGACATCAATGTCTTTTGCTTGTAATTCTAGCTTTCTGTCAGTAGATGGCATAACATGTCTTATACCATTTGAAAGCTGAAGGAATACTCATCAAATGGTGTATCATACGTGTAGATTGTATCGATCTTTAGGTTATAAATCTATCTTCAAACATGTGATCCCAACCAGTTGTAAAAATGGCTACTTACAAGACGCGTTTGCAGTCGGAAAAGGAAATTCAACGCATGTTAGAAGAAATTGGAAGTGAAGGAGATGACGATGTTTCATCC
>Ga0209629_10004617_pt1 | contig 10236 bp, 6 predicted proteins | sample TergutCu122P5_FD_187286 | JGI IMG/M metagenome (GOLD analysis project Ga0209629, IMG submission 187286) | Cubitermes ugandensis P5 segment gut microbial communities from Kakamega Forest, Kenya - Cu122 P5 (SPAdes) (version 2) | ecosystem: Host-associated > Arthropoda: Insects > Digestive system >... | reverse complement strand
GAAGTCACAAGGGCTTAAGCCCTTGTGACTTCGACTTGATTCCTAAGATGAAGGAACCACTTCGTGGCATTCGCTTCAGAACTGTTCCAGAGATTCTTCAGGCGGTAGACAGCTCCATTCGAACTATGAACACAACAGGCGCTGCTAAAGGTATCCTACGACTTCCACATCGCTGGCAACGGGTTGTACACAATGCTGCTGACTACATTGAAGGATAGTAAAACTTCGAAACATGTATCTATTTTGTATCAGTTGTAAATAAATAGTTGCCACTATTAAAGTTCCAACCCTCGTAAATCCGAATCGTGCTGCACTTTTAGAAAAAACAAGGTCCAATACAGGTGTGGCTGAAAATTTTATTATTTTTTTATCTAATTCTATCCTCTTAAATTCCCGACTATGAAAGCTTTGTAAGGATATTTGGAATATACATCTAAGAGATTTTTCCGAAACAACAAAAAGTTGCAAAGGAGTATTTCGTAGGTTACCACCAGTACGGTATATAGGCCCTACAAATGTGTAGGTTGATACGTATTGTATGTACGTATTTATTATTATTTTAGTGCTTTCTTTCATATATTTTAGACTAACACAACAGGCAAATTTTTTATCAATTAACCAAACCCACCTTTTTTTCGAACATATTAAGCTTATCAGTAAATTTTTTCTAAACACGTATATGTGAGGCTTGTTTATCTGAAATGAATTTTAATATTTCGTGTTTGAAGGTCTAAAATACATGTCAATTGGTAATATAACAATATTATTTCCACAGCAAAATATATTTATGCTCTCATACTCACATATCTTCCACAAAACTAGTAGGATATGAATGTAGAATTTCGCATTTTTGCCATTTTTTATTTGTTTTCTAAACAAATTTTCGCACAAAATACCGTGTACATAGCCTCCGGTTAGGTCCAATTGCACAGGGGTAACTTGGGTAAAGCAATGGGGTAAGGGGGTTGGCAAAATCGACTATGGGTATCTGAAACTTTAATTTACGAAGGGGTCAAGTTAGAAAGAGGGGAAAGAGTGAGTTGAACCTATCGTTAATACACACACATCCCACTGTCACCCCATTTTTTGTATTTGCGCCTCTTTAACTCAGTAGCCAAACGAAAAATATTGTTAGGTAGAAATGTATTGGGGGGGGGGGGACTTCTTCCCCCTTGCCCCCAATTTTCGCTTCTACCCAACTCCGTACCCACATTCACATGCTTAGATACAATAATTAATTGGGAAGCGCCGCAGAAATGGAAGCGAAATTAGGTAATCTGTCTGCCGCCATGTTGTTATTTCATAATTTTTATGAAAAGTACCTCGACAAAAGCTACATATTTTTCGAAAGTCTATTACTATCCCATCATTTCACGATTCAAAATTCAGTGGAGAAATTGTCTTACGTCACTTTCCGTACATCCGCCTTCTCGTTAGTACAGACAGCTTGAAGATAAGAATTGTGGAGAAGGCGGTCGCCCACGATGGAAAACCACTCATACTAAATTTCATAAAAGTCTTTTGAATATTCAGAAATTATAAACGGACACACAGGCAAATACAACATGTTCTAGTAAGTCTACTTACTACTACAGGCAAGTAGTTTAAAGTCCCTGCTTCCTTATATATATCCTTTGTTAATTTGTTCATTTGCCACAAACTTTTTAACAGTTCCTTCACCAACATAGGCATCCATTGATACACCGATTGTGCATGCAGCAGTCTTACACCAGTCTTCGTAACTACCTTCCTATAACATGGCGAAAACGTGATTTGTAAGAACAACGCCTTTTGAGGAAGCGGATGTTAAGGGAACATTACCCTATATTTAAAATCTCTCTTCAGCAAACACTGAAATAAGTAATAAAGTGTTCATAACAGTACACTCGCTGTTACTTTGTTAAAAAGAGTAATAGTAATTCAAGTTTCATTGTTTAGATTTAACACATTGCGTTGATGATGTGGGGAGACGACGATGATTGTGCCAACGGTCTTCTTGCACCACAAAATAATTCCTACACTAACAATTAAAAAGGAGGAGTACATGATTTCGTAGTTGGCAAAACTTGATAAAAATTGACACTGAAGATAGTGTATATCGTATCCATAAGTGACAAGCTGTACACCACCCTCGTCACCAACTTGATAGGCTGTAGAACATCCCTGCTGGTGAATTAAATGACAAATATATGTTTATCCAGTTATCAATCACACAAAACAAGCTTCTCCCAAACGTCTTCCTTGCGACTATTTTCGGCTGTAAGATGTTTTATACACAATTACAATTTATCTTTTACAGCAAAGGGGGATATCTCCATTCAGATGATAAACAGAAGTTCTATTTTCTCTGTTCTTGCGTTGTGGCTTAATGATGGGTCGATATCGGAGCCGAACTAGTCGTCAGGGAAACGTTTACAAGTAGCTTGTTGTTGTGTGTGATTGATAATTGAGTAAACACATATTTGTGATCCTCGTTGTCGTCGTCGTCACCATCATCATCATCATCATCAGTAAAGCTACCAGAGTCTCGCAGAAGTTAAGAAACATACCTGCCTTCCCCAGTCATCCAGTAATGCTTTCAAACACCTTCCTCAGCCGTGCAATGGCTCAGAGATTTTGAATCCGGCATCTGACCCCATTGAACCAGGTTGAATTTTAGGCTATTCAGTGTGAGATTAATGTTGCAGGAAGTGGCAGGGGCAGACTCCGAGTTCTTCGGTTTCCCACAGTCAGTACGTTTTCGTCAATACCCCATACTAATATCTCCATCCCAACGTTACATAATATTACCAATTGAGAGCTTCGTTAAGTAACAAATTTAAAAAATCCTCTTTTTTGAACTAGCAGTTTGTAATTCTTTTAATTATTGTCTAAGTCTCTTGTTTAACATTATGTCTTCATGTTGAATGTAGCTGGATTTTTATTCCCTGAATTTCTTCAATATGGGACTTGCTAGTAATCCCTTGTTGTCCCTTATTTTCCTTTATGACCCAGCCCAGTATATTTCCCAGAAGTCAAATCCCATAAACTTCTTTTCATCAGTCGTGATTCTGTTTTGTCTTTGGGTTTCATTGTCTAGAATTTCGTAGCGTATAAAGTGTCTGTAAAGCTATGGAACCGTAAATTTTTATTCTAGTGTCTTACTGGAATTTTGATGGTTTTAAATATTTGTTGATGAGACTTGTAACTTTTTAAAGATTACAAATTTTAGTTGCTATCCATTTATCTCTTTATATTAAAGTGAGAGTGAAATATACTTAAATGTCCGAAGCAGCTATTGGATTTTAATATTTATCTCTCTTTTAATTACTGATGGTTCTTGGCTGGAAAATTCTGTGGGGTTTTTCTCTGTGAAGGTTTTCCGCTCTTAAATTCCTACTGATTTATTCCACTTGTTAACCGTTGCGAGAAAACTGTGTATTTAGAGAAGTACTAAGTAAAATAACTATTTCTTCTGGTGAGTAGCTCTCTTGACAGCAGGCTGTACAACTATATAACTGTCTTCATTGCCTCGTCTTAGCCATCAGTCTGCCTACACGGAACAGTGGAACATCCACTAGAAGTATTTAAAAAAAGGTTCTTATTTGTAACTCTTAGTAAAATCATATTTTCGTATTTTAGCTGAAGTCTGGCAAACATAAGAAACACTTGACGTGAAGACGTACCTAAGTTTATGAAATATGGCCGTGACTGGTCATTATAATTGAGACAGACTCTCGTCTGTTGGAGATAAGACCTGAGGCTGAAGTGTAATTCGAAGATCAAAACGTAAAAATCATGAATGATGGATTCTTCATCTCACTGTTTACGAGATAAGTACGAGAGAAATGATATCTCGCCGTATCAGGGATAAAGAGTATAAATTTGTTTTTAAGACACGGAGGAAACTGTTTATTTTGTTTCAATGTTTCACCGGGCATTTTTAAATTCAATAATTGATGAACACCAACACATGCACTTTTTTACATTCAACACTGTATTAGTCTAAAATGTTAATTTCAATGTTAAAATACATAAAAATATTTAAAGGTACTCCGACATGTTTCGATCTTAACAGATCATCGTTAAAGTTACTGAATAGTTTAAAATTGTTTAAAAGTTTAAAACCAGAATTTTAAATTTCTGACGGTCAGTCAGAATTTTAAAATTCTGGTTTTAAACTTTTAAACAATTTTAAATTATTCAGTAAATTTAACTAGGTACAGGCCTACTCCCTGATGATGATCTGTTAAGATCGAAACATGTCGGAGTACCTTTAAATATTTTTCTGTGTTTTAACATTGAAATTAACATTTTAGACTAATACAGTGTTGAATGTGAAAAAGTGCATTTGTTGGTGTTTATCAATTATTGTTGATTCTGTGTTGTTTAAAACCTAATTTTCAGTAGAAAGAGCGATTTCTTAATCCTGAATTTCTTACAGACTGGATCTAACTCTCACCCAGCTTCGTTTTTATTATTGCCAAGTGCTAATTGGACCGGAGACTGAGCCTAACGAATAACCTCATCTAGTACCGAGGTTAGGAATAGGGCCATCTTTACCTTCATTTCCCTGTGAATCAGCTTGTAGTGGTGATTTTTAATAAACACAGGGAAAGTTTGCAGTTACCTAATATTTGAAGGAAAAGTAAGGCGTTCCTTCAAGAATTGAAAATGGTGGGCAACAGAGACCCGGTTTTCTGTGTCAAATTTTTTTTATCTTTTTTTACGGTTGGTGTTATGAGGAAAACGAAAACTAAAAATTGTAAGAAATGTTGATGAGACACATTTGTCTGTTTTTAAAACTTTTTCTCTGGAAGAAATATAAGATTCGTTGAAGGCTGTGTAATTTTTTCCTTGAAAAGCTGGGTAAGAGATAAATAGAGTGAGGAAGGTGAAATGTGAATGAATGCAGCAGCAGAAAGAGGAAAGAATAGAAAAGTCTAAAGGTTTCTTGAGTCGACATGACAATGGAAGTACATGACGTCACAGACACGGATCACACTCATCGGGAAATAAATTCTCTCCGCAACTACAGCGGGAACATTTCTTGAGAGTGGGACAAAGAGATCCCAAAAGTGGAGAACGAGAGAATAGGAAGACTCACGAAAATTGTAACATGTACAGAATGTTCCAGAATAAACGACTGACATTTTACAGCTACAAACAAAATTGTACGTACGTGTAACATTGTACGAAGAGTCATAAAATGAAGGAAAACACACGGGCCTTGCACTAAGTGAACTAGAATGTTGGTACGTATGCCTCTGTGGCCCATACACCTCGTGTGTTTTGAAATGACATTGCTCCTGCCTGCCGTGTTTAAATGAAAGAACGCCACAAAATGACGGGGAAATGTGAAGGCGTCATTGATATTTTCTTACAAGGCGGTTGACTCAGATATGGACGCACCCAACCACCCACCCACACACGCACACGCGCACAAACGCAAACACATCAACAAATATGCCGTCTTTCACTGCGGAGACCCCAGTTCCATTCCAGGAAATTCTATATTAGATTTGCAAAGGACAAATTGGCGTTGGGATGGGTGCTTTTTTCTACTGTCAGGTTTATTCCACTAATATGGCAATTTATATTCATCTACCATTGACGCCTGTTAGAGCTGGCATCTTCGCCTAGTAAAATAAAAACACATACGTAGAGTACATGTGTACATTAAATACATATGTACCGTACTCAACAACTATTCATTCTGTTACAATTTATAACATTTTAACCAAAGCATTTCTGGTTTTTCTGGGATTGGCAAGAATAACTGAAGTGTTCATTTAAATCTTACGGTCTGTTTTGATCTTTCATTAGTGACACCAGTAGACCTAACATTTCTTTGAAAAGCTGCCATTATATTCCACTGAGAAAGCACTGGACAGATGAAATATGAAGCAAGGTTGTGTATATAGGGATATATTTATTTTATAATTTAAAATGTCACTTCAATGTTTTCTTTATGTATGATCACAACAATACTTAGAGAACTTTGTATTTTGTGGAAAGTTCTAGGAATTATTATTCTTTCCAACATACCAATTCAAAATTATTCCTATATGAAACACCGTCCATAATTTCGAAACACACTGCTGAGGATTGGGGAAGGAATAGTAAAAGATGAAAAGAAACGGATTGAAAAGAGTGTAGGAAAAGCTTAGTGAAACTGTCTGTGTACGGAGACTGAAGGACTTCTAGTGGTAGGGAAAGATTACTGTGGTCTAGCGAAACAGAAAGTAAGGGAATGAGAGAATGAGGAAGAGGATTCGTATATGAAGAAGGCAGATGGGAATATCTGGGGAACAGAAAGAGAATTGACTTAAGAAAAGACGAGATGATAAAGGAGAACGAGAGGACGGCTGGTATGAAGGAGAAAAGTCGGGGCGAACATTCCTTTATATCTATATTTCTTATATTTTTTTACTGTCAGCTCTATTCTCAGTGTTACCATCCCTACCGATAAATATTCTCTCACATAGGCTTCATGTTGCCATGAAAGGATAAAACCCACAATGAGGGCAGTGGAAGGTTTACTTCTGCTCTGCTTACAGAATGTGCTGTAAGCACGTTTATGCAGCATCTAGATAAAGAAGCTCAGCAGCACTGATATGATGCAGAGGGACATTGAAGTCCTTATGTGTTTTCAGATTTACGTTCTCAGTAGAAAATTGGTTGCAAGAAAATCTTTCAACGTTCAAGAAGAAAGCTTTCAAAAGCACAAATACGCCTAAAGCGGAATTTCCGCTTTGCATTTTATTGTCGCGCCTAGCGATCCACTGAATCAATTCATGCTTAACTAGCTGACCGAAAAGTTGTCTCGATGTTCGTGTACTTCCATACTTGGGATTATTACCTTGAACCATAATCAAAGGTAATAAAGTGATTTCGATCTTTTGTGACTGCTTTCTTCTAATCTGAGTGAAACCAAGTTGATGGTGAGCCTCCTTTTCCCCCGTACCTGAAATTGAACGCGCACATCAGTTAATCTCTGTCCTTTTGTTAAGGGAATATGATTATTTGCGTGTTTCTTGAAAAGAAACAATGTATCACTTAAAGTATTTTATGCTTCCGCAAAGTGCCTGTATTTTATTAGGAATAAAGTTTAATATATTTATGGTTTTGATTTTACTTACTCGTATTCATAATTTATTTGGACAAAATAGGCATTTTATTTTGAGAAAATTTTCTGGCATTACTATTTCCGATATTTGTGATTCCTAAGTACGTGTAGGTTACGGTTTTGTGACCCCAATCAGTCACGGACATTCAGACTGCTGTGTACGTTTACAGTGGGGAATCTGAGGTGATGAAACACTAATATGAAAATGGTATGTGTACTGAAGTTTCCCATGTTCTTTTTATTTGTTAATTCTCGACCTGCTTAAAACTGTCTGTGCTTCCGCCTTAAGTAATTTTGCCGGGCCTATTGATTAACTCAGGTTGCAGGACGCAAAATATTTTGTTTCGTATTTTTCTATTTTATTACATGAAGACGAAAAACCTAACAGTATCCCAGACGCTGTCTTTAGCAGACTACGAGTTCATACAAAAATAAAATGTATGGCTGCATTTAATAACCACTGACGAACCAGGGTAGGCGGTAAGTCAGTAGCGAGCAGAATTTTTTTCTATAAATTAAAATTACTTAACTGACCGAGACATGCCACGTGGGAGTTGAGAATCTCGCATTCTTAACATTACGTCGTCTAGAATGTGAAGCCTTGTGTCTCAGACGGTGGGCGTGGAGTAGCGGATTCTGCAAAACATGGTAGCATTGTGCCAGGACACATTTTTTCACAACCCAGAAGTCTGTTTGAGTAAAGGAGTGTCTGCGTTTGCATTGAAATCCGAAGAGTCTTTGCAGTTTTCACAAAACGACACCACTGAGCCCTCTTCTGAGCCAGTAGAAGCGAGTCCACCCTACCATTCTCCATCCATTCTTTCGCCTACGTAGGCTACCTTAGTGGCTGTCCTTTCAGATTTTGCGACCAAAATATATGCATTTTTTCTTTACTGGATACAAACTCTAAAGTGTGAAAATATCCCACACGGGATCTTCATAGTGTGATTTCTCCTTTAAAATATTTCAAAAATGTTATACAACATGTGTCGTGATGAATTCAGTGTTCAAGATTCACGTAACCGTGAGATGGCGCGAGATGTCAGATGATGAAGACGGGGGTGTCTCGTGGTTACACCTAAAATAGGAATGGAGGACTATCGTCTAGAAACGGCTGTTTCTTAGGCGAGAAGTGGTATGGAAGCAGGTGTTCGTCACGAAGACGAGGATGCTCCGTTGCGACAGTCCAAATTCTTATGCGACCTCTTGTGTACTTCTAAACGCCGTCTTCCCACGGCTGCAATTATGGCATCTTTATTAGCTGGTGGCCTTAGTGTCCGTGGATGATCTAAATTGACAATTGCATTAGATATTTAACTTACTGCCTTGCAAAGACGCCGCTGCAATCGTCCAAACCCCTTAGCATCTGGATGTAGTCGACCAGTACAATGTAGTGCAGAATCACTAGCGTGCATGAGAAAGGGCTCGGCTATTGGGGTCAGCCAAAGGGCAGGTATTTCATTTCATATTAAGATTTTCCATCATAAAATAATTAATTACCTAATGTACCTAATTTTATGACGGGAAACCTCAATAGCACATGTGCCCTGCGTGATGTTCTGTTTTGCCGTACCATATCGGGCAGAAACTAATAAGGTGCTTACGATGTGTTTAGATGGTTTATGTGGTAATAAATCTCATCGCTGTGTTGACATGAACCGGTCACTGGGTTTGCACTGAAACAAATGGTTTCAGTCCGCACTGCTGCAAGTATAGATTTAAGTTTCACTCTAGCATATCCCTCGCCCCTTTGTATAACAACTGTCAGAGTGTTCTCTAAAAATGTTCGTAAGTACGTAATTTCTCTTTCTACCATACAGTCCATAACTGTCTCATGTTACCTATACTCCTTTACTCAGAAATCCTGTCAGTACCACGTAAAGAGTACAAGTTGTTTATTTCATAAAGAAGATTAGTTATTCCGATTTTTTACGAATTAATGAAGTGTTTACTAGCAGTAAGGATGTGTTCTCTAAACCACAAGGCTCGAGAAAAATATGCTGCTTATCTAACTAAATATGGTCTTGATATATCCAGAAGTACTGAGGGATTGTTTCAAGTTACAACTTAATGCACACTTCCTTTATTCTATAACAATATATATGTTACATTATAATCCTCAACCTGTTTCGAGCAGTACCTTGCTCATCCTCAGGAGGACAAATTGTATTATTACAGCCTCTGGTATCGTCATTCTCTGTAAACGGCCGTACAATATGCCGGTTGAGAGCGGACATACTGTACGACCTTTTACAGAGAGTGACGATACCAGAGGCTGTACTAATACAATTTGTCCTCCTGAAGATGAGCAAGGTACTGCTCGAAACTTGTTGAAGATTATAATGCAACATATATATTGTTATAGAACAAAGGAAGTGCGCATTAAGTTGGTAACTTGAAACAATTCTGCACTGAGGGATGTTTCAGGGGGCCTGGGGTAGCGTAGTGGTTAATGCACTGCGCTACTAGTCCGGAGGTCCCGGAATCGATTCCCGGTGGTGTCACCGGGGATTTTTTCCGTGGTATCCCCGACAGAACCACGTGCCCTGAGGTCGACTCAGCCTCTGAAAGTGAGTACCAGGGATTTCTCCTGGGGTAAAGTCGGCCGGTGCGTTTGGCTGGCGACCTACCTCCCTTGCAGTGCCGAAACGTCAAGAAAATCCGGGGCCTTAATCTACACGGAACCCCTTGGGCCACCTCGGCCTGTCGCGGGAGAACTTTCTTTTACGGAGGGATGTTTCATGTTAGTTAAAAAAGTAATTTCGAGAGACCATTAGGGGTTCTCGGCGTGTATGGGTGGATAACAGTGAGATATGAAGTGTTCGTAGCGTTAACTATGAATATTTCTGTAGTGTAGTGTGGTAGAAAGTTACGGACTTTTCGGTAGGTCTTCTGCCTCCTCTATCTTAAAACTGAAATGGATTTTAAAGAACTGGTTGTAGAATCTGAGCTGCATAGACTTCATATTTATAAGGTCCTGAGAATTCTATTATGGAAAATCCGGTTGCTTAAAATATAGGAAATTTATTAACCCTTAGGCTACTAATGTCATATATATATATATGGAGCTCCTAGTAAAGCCAGAAATGCTAACGTCGTATATATATGGACCTACGTTTGGCAACGCT
>Ga0209629_10004615_pt1 | contig 10237 bp, 7 predicted proteins | sample TergutCu122P5_FD_187286 | JGI IMG/M metagenome (GOLD analysis project Ga0209629, IMG submission 187286) | Cubitermes ugandensis P5 segment gut microbial communities from Kakamega Forest, Kenya - Cu122 P5 (SPAdes) (version 2) | ecosystem: Host-associated > Arthropoda: Insects > Digestive system >... | reverse complement strand
GGTGTCGTTGGGTCATAAAATACAAAATTTTTTCAATAAAAGACACGCACTGCCACAGACAAACATCAATCACAAGAAGGAAGACAAATAACTTCAACAGAACCCCAAGCCGATGATAAATCCGTGCGATTTTCCGCAAATCGTAGTCCGGGGCGTCTTCCTCCACAGGCACGGGCGGGATGTAGGGGTTGGCGTTGTTGCGGGAATTCATGGGAAGTTCATGATCAGTATTCAGTTTTTTTAACGCGGAAGGCGCGGAAAGACGGAAAAAACGGAAGTCCGCCTATTCCGTTTTTCCGCGTTGAAAACGAGTTAAGCAAGCCCGACCGTTCACATCAATTCAACGCTCCTGGCTTTTCTGCAATGCCTGGTCGAAATCGGCGATGATGTCGTCGATATTTTCGAGGCCGACGCTGATGCGGATGTAATCGTCGGGGACCCCGGCGGCAATCTGTTCCGCTTCAGTCAGTTGGCTGTGCGTCGTCGACGCCGGATGGATGACCAGCGTTTTCGCGTCGCCGATGTTGGCGACATGGGACGCCAACCTGACCGACTCGATGAACCGGATGCCGGCTTGCCATCCCCCTTTGATCCCGAAGCCGAGAATCGCGCCGCACCCTTTTTTCAGGTATTTTTTGGCCATCGCATGACTCGGATGATTGGGCAGACCGGGATAATTGACCCAATGGACGAGCGGATGTTTCGAAAGATGATCCGCCACTTTGGCCGCGTTTGCGCAATGCACCGGCATCCGCAAATGCAGCGTTTCGAGTCCGAGCAAAAACTGCGCCGCGTTGAACGGGCTGAGACAGCCGCCCAAGTCGCGCAGCCAGTGCGTCCGGCAGGTGACGATGTAACAAAGCTGTCCGACCGCCTGATGAAACACCATATCGTGATAAAACGGGTCGGGTGCGGTGAATTGCGGCCATTTTTCCGGCTCTTTCGACCAATCGAAGTTGCCGCTGTCGATGATGACGCCGCCGAGGCTTGTTCCGTGTCCGCCGATGAACTTTGTGGCACTGTGCACGACAATGTCGATCCCGTGTTCGATCGGTTTGAACAGGCACGGCGTCAACACGGTGTTGTCGCAAATGAGCGGCAGCCCGTGCTTGTGCGACACATCGGCAATCGCTTCGTAATCAAGAACGTTGTTTTTCGGATTGGCGACCGACTCGATATAAACGGCCCGCGTATTGGGTCTGACCGCTGCCGCAATGTTTTTCGGGTTTTCCGCGTCGACGGTCGTCGTTTCAATGCCGAACCGCTTGAATGTCAGTTTGAGGAGTGAAAACGTTCCGCCGTACAGCGATTCCGACGCAACGATATGGCCGCCGCAATGAACGAGATTGAGCAGTGCGACGGCAATCGCCTGCTGGCCGCTCGAAAACGCCGCCGCACCGATTCCGCCGTCGAGAGCCGCCATCCGCCGCTCGAACATGTCAACGGTGGGGTTGTTGAGCCGGGTGTAAATCATCCCCGTTTCGTGAAGGGCGAACCGTTCCGACGCTTCATGCGAATTTTTGAACACGTAACATGACGTTTGGTAAATCGGAACCGCCCGCGAACCGGTGTCACCGTCGACCGGCTGGCCGGCATGAATTGCCTGTGTTTCAAGATGATATTGTTTTGTTTGATCGTTTGCCATTTCAATGCCCCATTGTCATAAAAATACTGGCCGTCTGTTGATCGCCGCAAAAAACCGGTTGTTCCGTACCGAAAAAACACGCTTGTTTTCCTGTGTTTTTGTTTTCCCACCCGGTTTCTCCGGATTATTGTATCGGATCATAAAATATTGTAAACGGCGAGTTTTTTGTCACCATTCGCATTTCGACACAACGGACCCGTCGGGGTTGAATTCGACCGGATCAATGCATGGTTTCCCATGCATACCTCGAATGCCGCTTTCATTACGGTAACAGTACCATTTTTTCCCGTCAGGACCGTCGAAGATGGCCAAGTGGCCTCCCAGGAACACCCGGACACGCGCATCTTTTTTCCAGGGTCCCATCGGGTGGTCGGAACAGGCAAGTTGCGTCCAATATTCGTGCGGCTTGTTCTTGCCGGGATATTTGTAAATCGCGGCGTGAAACAGATAGTATTCACCGTTGATCTTTTCCATCCACGGTCCTTCGAGATAATCCGGGTCATCTTCCAGACCGACATCGTCATTCTTGCAGGCAACGGCACGAATTTCATCGCCGACCCAGGTGATGATGCCTTCAGGCAGGCGACTCAAATCAATCCGTCGCACAAAGATATCGTATTTCGGACTGACGGCATAGACCGTTCCGTCGTCATCACCGAACAACGACATGTCACATGGCCCGCCATCGACCCAAGTGATGTGTTCGTAAGGCCCGGCGACCTTGTCGGCAACACCGATGAACGCATAGCCTGCCGTTCCCCACTTGCCCGGCACATTGTACTCGCCCTTGATCCAGTTGTCCGCCGTGAAAACAAGATAATACTTTCCCTTGATCTTATGAATTTCCGGTGCCCAAAAACGGTTCTTGTAAGGGCAGTTTTCGGGCAACTCATCAGATTTGACGAGCCAGGTTTCAAACGTCCATGACCTCAAATCCGTCGAACGGTACATCGCAATACCCGGTGAACCGCCCTGATTCGGCTCGCCGAGTTTGCTTTCCTCGCGATTGCGGAACGGCCACATCGTGAAAACCATGTAATAGCCGTCTCCGTCGCGAATGATACACGGGTCGCGCACTTCCGTCCTCGGGGCCGTTTGACCTTCAGAGTATTCGAAGTGCATCGGGTGATTCCACCGGAAATCTTCCGCAAACAAAAAAGAGTATGCAGAAAACGAAAAACCAACGACCGTGAGTAAGAGGATATTTTTCATGGCGGGTATTTTCTGAGTTTCGGAAATTTTCAAGCGGCTTCAATGCTTCAGTGTGTTGCAACCGGTGTTTTCGCCCCGAAGATCGAATGGTAAAGCCGGTAACCGCCGTTCAGGTTGTAAGCATTGAAACCGTTTTGCGTCAGGATTCGCGTCGCGGCATAACCGCGCACGCCGATCTGACAGGTCACGTAAATCCGCTTGTTTTTGTCGATTTCGCCGAGTCGTCCCCGCAGGTCGTCCAGCGGAATATTGATGAACCCGTCGATATGTCCGTTGCCATACTCCATTTTGGTTCGTACATCCAGAAAGACGGCGTTTTTGTCTTGTCGCAACAATTCGATGTCATGCCAGTGAAATGGCGCGACTTTGCCGGTCAGAATATTCTCCGCCGCGAATCCGGCCATGTTGACCGGGTCTTTGGCGGAGGAATACGGTGGCGCGTAACAGAGTTCCAGTCGCGTCAAATCCAACACGCTCATTCCCGCGCGAATGGCCGTCGCCATCACATCGCACCGTTTGTCGACACCGTCATATCCGGTGATTTGGACGCCGAGAATTTTTCCCGTCGTTTTTTCGAAGAGCGTTTTGACCGCCATATTGACGGCTCCCGGGTAATAACCGGCATGACTCGACGACCATGTGAACGATTTTTCGTAATCGAGGCCCGCTTCTTTGGCCAAACGCTCATTGAGACCGGTTGTTGCGACCGTCATGTCGAACACCCGCAAAATCGCGGAGCCTTGCGTCCCGGTGTATTTCGAGCCGATACCGCATAAGTGATCCGCCGCAATGCGTCCCTGTTTGTTCGCAGGACCGGCCAACGGAACAAAACATTTTCGCTTTGTGATGAAATCGGTGATTTCCACCGCATCGCCGACCGCGTAAATATCGGCGTCCGATGTCAGCATGTTTTCCGAAACGACGATCGCCCCGCGTTTGTTGACCTGCAAACCGGCCCGTTCGGCAATATCGCCGTCGGGCCGAACGCCGATGGAAAGGATCATCATGTCCGCAAGAAGTCGCTCGCCGTTGCGAAGGGTGACATGCAATTGAGCGTCTTTTTCCACAACGCTTTGCACGTCGGTGTCAAGCAAAAGACGCACTCCTTTGCTTTCGATGTGCCGGTGAACGTCACATGCCATGTCGAAATCGAGCGGCGACAAAACATGATCGGAACGTTGCACGATGGTCACGTCCAAACCGGCGCGATGCAGGTTTTCGGCCATTTCAAGCCCGATGTATCCGCCGCCGACCACGACGGCGTTTTTCGGATGGCGCGTGTCAATGAACTCACGAATGCGGAACGTATCGGGCACGTTTCGCAGCGTGAAAACCCGCGCCGATTCAAAACCGTCCGGACGAATCGGTTCCGCGCCGGGGGAAAGAATCAATTTGTCGTAAGGCTCGGCGTACTCTTCCCCGGATTGCAGGTTTTTGACGGTCACGGTTTTTTCCGCACGGTTAATGTTCACCGCTTCGTGTCCGACGCGGACATCGACGTTGTACCGCTTGCGAAACGCACCGGGTGTTTGAAGCAGGAGAGCCGACTTTTCCGTAATCTCACCGCCGATGTAATACGGCAATCCGCAATTGGCATACGAAATTTCGTTTCCGCGTTCCAGCAAAACGATTTCGGCACGTTCGTCGAGCCTGCGAAGCCGCGCCGCCGCGGATGCACCGCCCGCCACGCCGCCAATGATCAGGATTTTTCTTGATGAGTCCATGTTTTTCTCCTTAAAGATGCGATACTAAAAATTTGGTGTGGTTGCGATATTTTTTGATTATTGCCCTGGGCATGTCATCACTCACAGAAACATTCCCTGAATCAGCGATTGGCCGTTGCCAGCAACTCCAACGCTTTTTCACAGACTTCCTGTTCCGAGGGGATATTGCCTCCGACACGGGAATAAAACAGGATGTCGCGTCCCGGCAGAGTGAGACGTACGTCGTCGACGAATTGACCGAGACTCATTTCGACGACCAGAATCCGGGCGTCTTGCCGAATCGCCTCCTTGTACGTTTTTGAAGGGAACGGCCAAAGGGTTTGCGGTCGCACGAGGCCGGCCTTGTATCCTTTTTCGCGCAGTGAATCGACCACCGTTCGCAACAAACGGCTCACGATTCCGTAACCGGTCAACACAAAATCGGCGTCTTCCGTTAAATAGGTTTCCGCAAGAGCCTCGTTTTTTTCGATTTCACGATATTTGGCGTTGAGCCTTGAAATCAGCGATTCCAGTTCGTCGTAATCCAAAAAGATCGACGTCAACAAATTGTCGTTGCTTGCGGCCGTTGCATCAATTTTCCAGTTTTTGGCAACCGTATCGGTCGGAATTTCCACAATGTCGATCGGTTCCATCATCTGTCCGAGAACCGCGTCGGAAAGAAGATACACCGGAATCCGGTACTTATCAGCCAACTCGAACGCCTGAATCGTCATCTGATACATTTCGGCGACACTGTTCGGTGCCAGCACGATCACTTTGTAATTGCCGTGCCCTCCCCCTTTGACAACCTGATTGTAATCTCCTTGTTCGGGACCGATGTTTCCGAGTCCCGGTCCGGCACGAACGATATCGGCGATGACCATCGGCAATTCACAGCCGGCGATGAACGAAATCCCTTCCTGTTTGAGGCTGATCCCCGGCCCGCTTGACGCCGTCATGACACGCACGCCGCATGCCGACGCACCGAACACCATGTTGATCGCCGCCGTTTCACACTCCGCCTGAATGAAAATTTTTCCGAGTTTCAAAAAATACTCGGCGGCGGAATGCGCAATCTCACTGGCCGGCGTGATCGGATACCCGAAATAGGCATCACACCCCGCCACCAACGCGCCGATCACCACCGCTTCATTTCCTTTGACCAGTTTTTTCATGGTATATTCAATATGGTAAAAAATGAGCGTTTCACGAAAAAGAGCGTTTCACGACGGTGATGGCACCCGGTTCGGGACAGACGTAAAAACAGGTGCCGCATCCGATACATCCTTCACCGGCGTACACGGTGAACTCGTAGCCCATTTCACTGATGCCGAATCCTTTGGAAAGCACTTTTTTCGGACAAAACGCAATACACAAGCCGCACGCTTTGCAAAGATTCTTTTGTACGAAAACACACGGCGATTTTAGAGTCGTTGTCAAATCCGTATCAACCATCATCGCTCCCGTTGGTTGCTCTTTTGCGACACAAGAGTGTTCACTCTCATTGTTGTAACGCTTCGAAACGTTTTTTCGTTCGAAATCATCGCCGGTTTGATTTTGTGGCAATTCCTGTGTCATTTTTTTTGTTGAATCGTTGAGACCGCACTGTTGTTTTTACGAAAAGCGGAGTCTTGATTGGCGGTGAAAGACATGCTCTAAGAAGGAAAATCCTTGCTCTGAATCTGTTTGATCTGAGCCGGTAGGGGCGTGGGGGCATGTAGGATCATTCGAGCAACCTCATTTTATCAATCTTCACCTTTCTTGGGAAAACCCTTTTTTGGAAAGCCATAGATACGGCCGTAATCTTCGAAGCTGCGGCAGAGGTTTTTGATTTGCATGCGTTCGGCGAAGCGTTGCTTGTACTTGAAAACCTTGGCGTAAGGAAAGTATTCGTTGTTCAGAATGCTTTCCAGCCCCACATCATACATGAAGTCGATCCAGAGTTCCTTGTCCTGCGATTGATCGATAAAATCCATCATTTTGACGAACGCGGCTTTTTCCGCTTCGAGGTTTTCCGCGTAACGCATGTCAACGAGAAAGCCGCGAAGCTGGATGAACTCGATCATGTTCTGCGAAAACGTCGAATCCGGCTCCTTCGCACGTTCCAGAATCTTTGCCGCAAGCTCGTTCGTCCGCTTGATCCGGGCTAAAGCCTCCGGGCTGCGGGATGAAAAAGGCTTGATGAATTTCCCATACGCCTCGAAAAACGGCCACAGTTTTTCTTCCGCTTCCTCTCTGGAATACACCTTTGTTTGGATGGGGGATTCCCGGGTGTAAAACGGAGCGGTAAAGACGGCGTCCTCCATCCACAGTAACGTGTCTTTTGTTCCCGGCAATTCCAAAAACCATTCCCGCAACAACTCAAAATCTTCCCTGGGACGGGGCTTGACTGTAATTAAACTGGTGAAATCCTTCTCAGAATCCTCCTCGTAACAGGAGGAAAATTTCACCAGGTACTGTTGCCTGCCGGATGAAGCCGCTTTTTCAAGCTCCAGTGCTTCCGGCGTGTCGGAAAACTCCAGCATCGGAAACCACAAAGGACGAAGAAAAACGGACCCGGTCGTATGAGCGGCAACTTCGTGAAACAGTTGTAATCCTTTACCCGGCCCCCCAAACGCGAAAGTCAAGTGAATGGGGAAGAATTCCCTACCCCACAAGTAGGACCCGCCCCACCACTGATACACCTGGGCATCATTTTGTTTCAAGACGACATTCATTCCCTCATCGAGTTTAGTGTGTATTAGAAACCAAATTGTCTTTTCCGAGTCATTGTGAACTTTGACCCGGTTGAAAAAAATGTCGCCATAGTAAATCTCTTTCGGATAAACTTCAAGTTTTGCCGTGAAAAGGGAAGGCGGGATTTCCTGCGCTTGCAACATCCCCACCCCAATCACACAAGCCAGTAATGTCATGGCTGGGAGTAATAATCTTGTTTTCATGATGCAACCTGGCCTTTCTAAGAAGGTAAAGCCTTGCTCTGAATCTGTTTGATCTGAGCCGGTAGGGGCGTGGGGGCATGTGGGGTCATTCGAGCAACCTCATTTTATCAATCTTCACCTTTCTTGGAAAAACCATATATCTGAAGATAATCCTCAAAGCTGTGACAGAGTTTTTTGATTTGCATGTGTTCGGCGAAGCGTTGGCGGTACTCAAAAACCTTTTTGTAAGAAACGTATCTGTTCTCAATGCTTTCCAGCCCCACATCGTACATGAAGTCGATCCAGAGTTCTTTGTCCTGCGATTGATCGATAAAATCCATCATTTTGACGAACGCGGCTTCTTCCGCTTCGGGATTTTCCGCGTAACACATGTCAACGAGAAAGCCGCGAAGCTGGATGAACTCGATCATGTTTTGCGAAAACGTCGAGTCCGGTTCTTTCGCACGTTCCAGAATCCGCGCCGCAAGCTCATTTGTCCGCTTGATCCGGGCTAAAGCCTCCGGGGTGCGAGATAAAAAAGGCTTGATGAATTTCCCATACTCGCTGACAAACGGCCACCGTTTTTCTTCCGCTTCCTCTCTGGAATACACCTTTGTTTGGATGGGGGATCCCCGGGTGTAAAGCGGAGCGGTAAAGACGGCATCTTCCGTCCACATTATCAAGTTGTTTTTTGTTGTCGGCAATTCCAAAAACCATTCCCGCAACAACTCAAAATCTTCCCGTGGACGGGGCTTGACTATAATCGAACTGGTGAAATCCTTCTCAGAATCCTCCTCGTACTTGGTGGAAAATTTCACCAGGTACTGTTGCTTTCCGGATGAAACCGCCTTTTCAAGTTCCAGAGCTTCCGGCGTGTCGGAAAACTCCAGCATCGGGAACCACAAAGGACGAAGAAAAACGGACTCGGTCGCATGAGCGGCAACTTCGTGAAACGGTGCCAGTGCGTCACCCCGTCCAGGCTCGCGAAGATAGGAAATGGGGAAGAATTCCCTACTCCACAAGTCGAGCCCGCCCCACCACTGATACACTTGGAGATCGTTTTGTTTCAAAACGACATTCGTTCCATAATAGGGGCGGTTGTGTATGGAAAACCAAATTGTCTTTTCCGTACCGTTGTGAACTTTGACTCTGTTGAAGAAAATGTCGCCGTAGTAAATCTCTTTCGGATAAACTTCGAGTTTCGCCGTGACAAGGGAGGATTGGGCTTCCTGCGCCTGCAACATCCCCGCCCCCATCACACAAGCCAGTAATATCATGGCTAAGAATAATAATCTTGTTTTCATGGTACTGCCTTTCTAAGAAGGAAAATCCTTTCTCTGAATCTGTTTGATCTGAGCAGGGGAAAGAGTGAGAACGGAAGGGGATATGGATTCCGTGTAAAGCCAATCAAGTGCCATGATTTCACCGTCCACGGCTGGATTATAACCAGTGCCTTTGTCGATAAATCCAAAGAAGTGCAGCACTTCATGAAAAGTGCCTATTTGGTTGATTTCTTCGGCAGTACGACGGCATTTCTTAACCCCGGAATCATCCAAGCCTGATTCTGAGAAATCGCGAATCGTTTCCTGAAAAATGAGAAAGACCATAGATCCATGCGTTGCGTTTCCAAGGAGAGGACGATTTCCCATTTTTCGAGGATCGCCCCAATCCCAATCATCCCCATTCCCATCCCCATTTTTTCCTGCCCTTGCCTCATACGCTCCGACGCCTTGAATGCACCAGAACGAAGCATTATTGATATTGACATCTCTTGAAAGACCGCCAACAGCAGGAGAATCAGTCGCAGGATCGGCCAGATTATGCACAAACGGCGTGGTTGTATCCCAGGCTCCGGGATGTTGACTGGCCGAATCGCCAATGATCCACGAGGCATTGGCAGACGTTTGATTGACCTCCTGGACGGTGATACACGCCGCCACCATGGCCGCAGTCAGCACGGAAATATCCGGCTTCTGCGGCTGGAAAAGCACGTCAAAATCATCAGGTTCCGGTGTCGGTGCGGCGGTATTCCACTGTCCCTGGCCGTTGCCTTTGTTTGCCGGGGCAAAACCATCGGCCGGCGTCTCTGTCGGCTTGGCCATCTGATCCAACTCGACCCACAACCTCCGCCAGACGGTGAGTTGTTCACTTTTCTCGACATTGTCCGGCTCGCCGTTGTTGGCGGTGGCTTTGATGATGTAGTTGTTGTTGCCGGCGTGTGTGTCGACGCTGACCGTTGTGGTTTTCGCAGTTTGACCGGGCGTAAACGTCAGCGTGGAAGATGTCACGAAACTAAACGTGTCTGAATAATTATCGCCGAGATAACCATCCGGCACGCACTCGTTCGGCGGATCGATTTTTGCCAGCGTCACCGTGCCGCCACCGGTCGGCAAAGTCCCTCCGACAGTCACGACGACATCCACATATTTATAATTATTGACGGCCGTCGGTGTGTCCTTGTCCGCGTAAATGGACTTTCCTTCCGTCCACATACCGATCAACGGGTTGCCGTCGGGATTCTTCACCCACTCGACCGTCTCGATCCACCAGGTACTGGGCACGATGTGAGCCTTGAGGGTGTCGAGGGTTTCGTCAGCATCGAAAATGCCGTTTGCGTTCTTGTCCCGGAAATACGTGAATGTGAAATCGCGTTTCGCATCCTTGTTGGTCACATTGTCCGGTTTCTTCCACGTAAACGTGCCGGTGCCGAACAGGGTGTTGATCGCAAAATATTCCTTGCCCGGATCGTCCACGACAAT
>Ga0209629_10004614_pt1 | contig 10238 bp, 5 predicted proteins | sample TergutCu122P5_FD_187286 | JGI IMG/M metagenome (GOLD analysis project Ga0209629, IMG submission 187286) | Cubitermes ugandensis P5 segment gut microbial communities from Kakamega Forest, Kenya - Cu122 P5 (SPAdes) (version 2) | ecosystem: Host-associated > Arthropoda: Insects > Digestive system >... | reverse complement strand
ACCGGGACTGATTTGTATGTAAACAAGCCGCACTGCACAGCTGCTGCGCAGTGCGGCTTGTTTACACACAAATCAGTCCCGGTCATATTTGAACCACCTTGTATTATTGAATCGACTAACATCCATTAATCTTACATAACAACGGGTGTTTCTTTTCCTGCTTGCCTGATAGTGAGTTTTTATTAGAACTTCTAAAGGGATATCATCACTGCGATCGTTTGTCTAGCTCCAGTCGTCGACTGTTGAACCTCACCGAGAAGCGACGTATGACGCAACGCTGGCAGAACGTCGGGCAGAGCGCTGGGCCGGCTCTTGTCGGTCAAGAAGGAAAGAAACACCGTATAGTAAAATGGGACCGATCCCAGTGGCCGCGCAGTCACCTGTGTGGGTCTGCGGCCATTCGTTTGCTGGGATTGCGGGTTCGAATTTCTCCAGGGTCATGAATGTTTCTTGTGAGTGTTATGTGTAGGTAGCGGTCTCTGCGACGGGCCGATCACTCGTCCAGAGGAGTCCTACCGAATGTGATGTGTATGTGTGTGTGATTTCTAAAGCTCAACAATGAGGAGGCCTAGACCCATTAGGGTTGTCGTGCCATGGAAATCAAGTAGTACCATAGGTTTCAGAAAATTAAAGACAATTTCCAATGTCAAAAACTAGACCGGATAGCTAAAAAGGACAGGCATGCCGAAAGAAGATAAACAGTGAAAAATAACAACCAACTGCAGGATGTGAGGTGAAAAATAAGACATGAAATGAGTGGTAGAGTGTGATGTTTCCAAAGAAATGGCGCGAATGTAAAAGATTTGCGAATGAAAAGCACGTATGTAAAGATGTTCTATTGACTGCATGGACATCATGTGGTGGTTATCACGTAAATACACATGGAGGAGGGAGAGGGAGAGGGAGAGGGAGTGGAGGTATTACTTCACGCCCTGTTAACCACGGCATTAGATGAAGTTAATTGTTCAGCTTCATGACTCAGCCGTGTTGCCTTCCGGCAAGCGAGTCGGTGAGGCCGCTATGGAGATGAGGCTGGGTGGGCTCCAGAACTGGTCCAAACACTGTGGAGTACAGGAATCAATTTTTTAGGTCATCGAGTCCATAGATTCTTGACCATAATTACTGCTCAGTCAACAGTTTTCCTTTCAATATCTTTCTTTTGTTATTTACCTTCGGTTATCCGCAGTCGGAGGAAGCAAGGACTATACTAACGTTGATACTGCAGGAAGACAATTAACGGCATTCTGGTTTGTTGGTGTTTGAGCCTCGGGAAAAGAGAAAGAGAGCAGAGAGTTTGTGGTTTAGAGAGTAACTCCTCTTCTGAGCCTCGAGGAGCTCAGAGCAGTCCTCTGTGCCTTTCCATTCTCGTCAGAACAAACCTAGATAACACAAAGCCAGGTTCGAGTCGTCCAATTTTACGCTGACCTCCTCGACATTCTATTGAATAAGGCGTTAGGAAGTGATCTCTACTAGCGGCAGGTTAGGCTGGAGGAAAGGGAACGCACCAGCGCCAGCCTTTGCCTATCCCAACAAAATGGTATATTGCAAAGTCTACCGCAGCTTTCTCATACATTGCCAAAGCTTTGAATGCGGCACTATAAGAGAGGAGTGTGAGGGAGCGTGCACCTCTAAAGCTTTGAGGAGCCAGAAATTCACTTAGACAGACGCAATCTTCTCTCCAAACTTGTTAACATTTTATGTCTAACATAGGTACGTTCTTGATTGTTTATTTACGGCCGATTAAACGACGCTTTTGTTAGCTCGGACTACACACCGTCTAAGAGCACGGTCACTACTGAATAATGTCAAGGCACTGCTGTGGCTAGAGGCATCACGGATTATGTTGAACTGACTCTCACCATACAAAACGTAAACATTTGTTTACAAATCACAGGATTTACTCTGTTCTAAGTAATTCAGTGGAGCAGAAACTTTATTAATGTATGAACACATGCTAGTCAAGAAATTCCTCACTATTTCTGGAGCTCGAAGAAAAAATTTTCGTGTTCACAGCAACCAGCCTGTGAAGAATATCATCATCCAGATTAGTGGTGAGCCACCTTCCGGATACGAGACTAAAATCAAGAGAAATATTTTTTTTTGCGAGCCACATTGTAAATAATACCTACATTTTTCACTGGTATATCTTTAGTGATAATAAATGTAGCCAGTAGTGCTCATAATAGGGAGGTAAAATCTGTTTGAAATTCGCCTTAAATTTTGAATTATTTTTCAAATTTTAAAACTGATCATTACTAGATCCTTGCTTGTGTCTCTTGTATAATAAATCTTGAGTAAAATAAACTGAGCAGATACGAATAATTTCATTTTCCTTCAATTTGTCCTTTCTCTTGAGCTTGTTCATTCGCTCCTCACCAATGTGTAAACAAGAAGTACTTCATTCCGGAAATTTACACTGCTCATTATCATTATAACGTTAAAATCTGGTGCTATCTGAGAAGATCCAACGCGAAGGCATCTGTCTAATATTGAATCGTCCAGCTGATTTATGTACCGCTCTTCACAATATTTGCCCTTGAAAACGACTGTTCACAAAGAAACACTTCCAAAAAGGCTTCTAATTTGTCCGGCATGTTTACTGAGCACTGGGAATGTAGCATGACGCAGTGTATGGAATTCAAGGATGGCTGTAAAAGGAAATTTACTACTTAGGTTTTGTAGAATTGCGGATGAAACAACCCTTCGTCAAATTTCGTATCGTTTTGTTTCGTTTTTCTGAAATCTGGTCGCAGGTCTCTTTGCAAGGGCAGAAGGGCCGCACTATACTCGTACTCACTGCCAAAGTAGATGAATCAAGTCCGCACCCACATGTAACAAACATGTGAGTAAATTTGTCCCTGTACGCCTTACGAAAGTGTATAGAAGAATGGATAAAACTCCATTCATTCATTAAACTCGGCGCCAGACGGAGAGGAGTAGTTCACACTCCGGCCGCTGTAGACCCGAGAATAGAGCACCCGATAATCATTAAATAGGAAGATGGTTGGGACTCAGAGCCTGCCTGGATGCCGAGAATAGAATATAAATCTCTTGCCCTGCCGAGAATAGGCTGATTCGTCTACCATCCATCCCATTGTCTAGCCACTATCCAAACTATGCTATTTCTGTAATATACATTTTAAAATGATTCGCTGATCTGTATTATTTACTCTAAGTGATTTCGTCCCTTCATCTTTTACGAACATAGTTCTATGCATTTATCTCTTTACAAGTGCTACAAAAATCACCCATCTCACCCTGGGTCACCCTGTTCATCGTAATGACATTTAGCCACGAGCGCAAACTAGACATGTCCTCATTATTCACTTTTTTAATCTGCCCGTAAACTACTTCCTTTAAGGACCTAATAATCTTCTCTGCTCCTGCACTTTATGAGGAGCACCAATTTTTGCGACCACTTAAAATGTTTTCCCTAGTACATAAATACAGTGGGGTAAAGGTAAAGGTAAAGGTAAAGGAGTCCCGTAACAGGCCCGGTGTGGTCCAGAGGTTTCCAGGAGGTTGAGGATCCCAGATTTCACGACATTCGGCACGTGGAGGTGGTGAGGTTGTCAGCCTCACGCACCGGCAGCCTTTACCTCCAGGAAATATTCCTGGTACTCATTTTCACTAGGGGTTGAATCGACCCCAGAAACATGGTACGGTCGCAAGGAATATGTCACTGAAAAATCCAGTGACACCACCGGGAATCGATCCCGGGACCGTCCGACTAGTAGCGCAGTGCCTTAACCACTACGCCACCCTAGGCCCCAAAATACAATGAGGTATGTACATAAACTTATTACCGAAAGGCTTGTGTGTCCCAAGTTATCTGTGGTTTTCGTCAGTCTTTCGAGACAAGTTCAGGAATAGTTTCTTAAAATAACCCACAAAGGTTCCTTCCAATTCCTTTGCAATTCATAAATCACAATAATTCTACCATAGTTAACCCTTTAAAGCCCCGCGGTTAAAGTATATACCATCAGGTTTAACATTCGAGAATTATGCGTGACTCCACACTGCTTTTTGTTTCTTGGATTTCAGAAAAAGTACTCATTATTTTCCTACACAACGCTGGATAAGAGGATTTTTTTTTAACCAAGCCCGAGTGTGTTCACTGCGCGGTACAAACTGAATATTTAAATAAAATACAGGTTAATCCTAACGTTTAAAGTGTTTAAGGCAGTTTGCCCAATGCGTTGATTTAATTGTTTGATGAGGAAAATACATAAAAATCAATTGGAATTACAAGAGATTTATACTGAGGTTTTCAAAACGGCTAAAATCTAGATATGGTGGTTGGCGCTATGAGAGCGGGACATCTCATAGGTGATTACAGCAAATTTCGGGACATGAGAAAAATAAGGGAACAGCTTCCTTTGAGATGTTAGTAATCTCCTACCAGTATGCATTATGTCGTTAACTACAAAGGCTACCATCCGAAACCCAAGGTCTCGCCACGGGATAGGATTACCAGCAAGATCCAAAGCCTTCCTATCCTCACTAACCTCAAATAATACTCTAAATATATCTTAAAATCACAGGTATAATATTTGCATAATATATAACAAAAGGAATTATAAAAATTTGTTTTAACAAATATAAAATAGTAATATGACGAAACGAGCTTGACATATGACATATAAAAGAAAGCAATTATGACGATGGAAGAAACACGCATGCCAAAAGCATGTAACTAACTATTACATTGATGTAACAGCAAAATGAGGCTTTAACAGAATTTTAAAATTTCCCTGTTCCTGCAATGGAACATTCGATTACACGTAGCTATAAAATTATTCGGAAAACACATTTTGCTGCAATCTGTAGTAACGTCAGCCAAGTTGTTATGTTTGAATTGCAAATAACATTGCACTGCTGCTACGTATGGGGTTTTTGTTGGTCGGTTGCTGTGTAGTGCGAAATATTTTACTCTGATATTTGTGTTTATGTTAGTACCTAACCAAAATCGTTTTAGCAGGACTGAGGGTGTTTGTGCATAATTGTCGCAATATATGTTTAGTCCACTGGTTTCAGAATTACACATTTCCCTCATTCGCCGACAGATGGCAGACGTGGCTTACCTTGCAGCTGTGAAAGTGGGGCGCCACAATTTGTGGGGCTACATGGTGCATTAAACACATCCCACGGTAACTTGACCCGAGTCCATCAGGCATCAGGCGGCAAATATATTCTGTTTACGAAACTGTGGTTCGCGAGCACGTAGTACGATCATTTATGAGGCAACTGAACGACACCTTTTCCAACTCCACTGGCTATACAACAGTTAATACGGTAGGAAGAAAGGCGAGGAGAGAAATTAAAAAGGAACCTGCGATGATGATGAGTCCCACTCTCCTGCTGCTGCTATCTAGCGGTGAGTATCAGAACTGCTAACTTGCGAAGCAACAGCCATTGTTCTGTTTACTTCTGTACAGTGTTATTTGTTTCAAAGCTGTGTGTTTTTGAGATGATGTCTAACGTTTTCATAGACTGGCTACTTACTTATCACAAAAGTACACCACATGCGCATTATTTCCTTGTAGATTTTTAAGTGCAGCAACCACGTATCAAGAGACTTTTCAAAGGATGCGAGAGTTTATGTCGGAATCAGCGCATTAAATTGAAGTTCTTACGTTAGGTGCCAACATGGCGTTGCTGTTACGAGGAGGTGCTGATAAGTCCTTAGCCCAACCTACTTTCCGATGTCGTAGGACGGAATCGATAGTGTCGTTGGAAAGAGGGGTCTGTTCAAGTGCCGAATTGCAAGTCTTTTCTTGTAGCAGAGGCTGAAAGGAAGCATGCCAGGTGAGGCGCACGATTTAAACAACATCGAGACGCGAGCTGACATCAAGCGTTTTTTCCTGCAAGGCAAGGCGCCGAAGGAAATTCGTGTCATTCTGACAGAAACATGAGGGGAACATGCACCATCGTGTACCACTGTCAAAAACTGGTTGGCCTAGTTTAAACGTGGTGATTTTTTCACCTGTGCTGCGCCTCGTCCTGGACGACCCAAAACTGTGACCACCCCAGAGATTATTGATCAAATTCACGAGCTAATCTTGGAAGACCGCCGAATTTCGGCTAAACCAATAGCTGAGCAACTGGGCATCTTACGTGAGCGGGTTGGGTCCATCATTCATGAAGATTTGGACATGCGGAAGCTCTCCGCCAAGTGGGTCCCGAAATGCCTGAACGTGGATCAAAAACGTCAACGGTGCCAGTGGTCTGAGCAACATTTGGAATTTTTTCGGCGCGATTCAAATGATTTCCTGTCGCGACTGGTGACAATGGACGAAACCTGGTTATATCACTATGACCCGGAGACAAAGCAACAATCAGTGGGGTGGCGGCATAGAGGCTCACGACGCCCCAAAAAATTCCGAGTGTAAAAATCCGCTGGAAAAGTTCTCGCCTCGATTTTTTGGGATCAAGACGGCATCATCCTCATTTATTATCTTCCAATGGGCCAAACTATCAACGCGGAGTACTACTCATCTCTGCTGGTGCAATTGAAGGGCATTTTTGAAGGAAAAATGCCACGCCGCAGGAAGGTCACTAAGGGTGGTCTTGTTCTTGCATGAAAATGCCCCGGCTCACCGGGCACTTGCAACCCAGAAGAAACTGGCCTGCCTGGGCTTCCAATGTCTTGATCACCCACCCTATTCTCCGGATCTGGCCCCGTCGGTCTACCTCCTGTTCTCTGGACTGAAAAAACAATTGAATATTCGCCATTTTTCGTCCGACGCGGAGGTCATTACTGCCGCGGAGACCTGGTTGGACGGACAACTTTCTGAATTTTTTTGAGTGGCTTGCAAAAATTCGAGCAACGGGCTAAGTAGTGTATTGAGCTTCGTGGGGAGTATGTTGAATAAATCTCGAGTTTGTTCGCTGTAGCTTGTTTCCTTCCTGGTCGGGCTAAGGACTTATCAGCACCCCTCGTAATATGGAACCCAGTAATATCGAAGTTTCCATATTACATTAATTTGTACAACAGAAAAGAGTTTAGTCTTTGCTTACTTTATTATGCTTAGAAATGACCGTATGTTAGCGTCCTGTTGTAGTAGGTGTGCGTTTATATGGGGTGATTCATGGCTTATGGGCGTTACTGCAGAAAATGATTACCTAAGCTTTTGTGATAAAAAAAGTTTATATAAATATGTGACCGATATTGATTTTCATTTTTAACAAATCTCAGTAAATCCATAACGCACCTTTACTTGCATTGTTATGGTTAAATAGAGTTATTACTCTAAAGGTACCTGATTTACAATCTGGGCTTGCATATCCTTTGTATACTTGCGTGCTCGGGGCGAGGGAGTGGGGGTCCGTATTATCAGCGCTTCTATCAAGTGACATTCCTTAATTTAATGCTTATTTATCTTGAAAACTGATTATTTCTCAATTTTTTTTTGTATCAACACTTTAGTGGCAGAATCTGAAAACCAACTTCATGGTTTACTTGCATTATTTATTTCTGATTTTATTACCGCAGTTAGCTCAGCAGTATACCTAGTACGAGTTGTTTTGATTTTCAATTTTATGTCGTCTACGGTGAGTTCCGGAAAATTCAGCTCCTGCACAGTTTCTTCTAGTGTATTTTCACGAACCGTTTTTTTCTATAGCGTTAAAATTTTGTGTTCCACCAGCACTCAAGATGTTTCATAAAATGTAGCACCAAATGTCGTCCTTTTTTTTTAAAAAGTATAATATGTTATTTTCAAACAGAACAATGGAAAAGAAACCTGACAGCAAAGGGAAGAAACACCAGTTGTTCACTCCGGAGGAACATGCAGTGATACTTTCGTTCGTTCATTCATTCTTTCATTCATTCATTCATTCATTCGGTGATTCATCTAAAGTGAACCAGAGTTGGCCGCGGCCAAATTCTTTCATCCTTCATCTTAGATGGTCACTTTTCGTTGACTGACTTACACTGTTCATTTATAGCAATTCGTCGAAAAGAACCCCCCCCCCCTCTTACATTTTGTATCTTGTTGACAGCCCGAGTTTGCACTAGTTATTTTAAAGGTAAAGGTAAAGCAATCCTCATACAGGCCTGGATAGACCCGCAGGATTCCAGGAGGTTAAAGCTCCCAGAATTTCTAGACATACGGCAGATGAAGGTGGCAGGTTGTCATCCCTACGCACCGGCAGCCTTTACAATCCAGGAGATATTGCTGGTACTCACTTCTGTTAGAGGCTTAGTCGACCCGATGGCCATAATAAGACCGCAGTGATTAAGTTAATGAAAAACCCGAATGACCCCATCGGGAATCGAAACCGCGATCTACAGGCTTGCCTCAGTCAACTACGCTACCGTGTACCCCGTACCAGTTATGGATGTGTCCAAAATTTGGCAGCAATAGACACCACTTAGAGGTATATGTACTTCAGTCGGTACTGCAGTCTCGATTTTTGAAGAAAAATATTTCCGGTAGGTAGCAGCACCTCTTTTTCTATGAAGCCGTATTTTCAGAAAGTATCTTACGAGTTAACAGCTCTCGAATTCAGTAGAACTGTGATTATAAAGTGTACTTTAAGGGATACAATCTGTATAAAATTCAACAGAAAGATTAACTAGAGAAATCGTTGCTAAATAAGAGAACTGTGCAAATTTTCCACTCACATTTCAAAGAGGTTTACAGAATATTATGTTCAAGATATTTATCTGTTTCTCTATTTTTGGTCTTGTTGCTGCCTAACAATAACTGGTTTTTTGTAGCGTACAGGTGATTTATTTTCACGCCTGTTCTGTCGTTTCGTGTACACTGACCGCTATGCAATTCCACAGCAATAAGCAGGATATGGACTAACAAGACCAGTGCTAGGCTATTATTTGAGCGGAATTTATTTTAAACGATGTTCCGCTCTCAGGCTATTATATTTCTTAATACACACTTTTTTTTATCTTTTTGAACAGTTCAAGTAAAATTCCCCAGCTACTATCTTTTTTTCGAAATAATTGTTAACGTAATGTCTTTATGATACTGATCCCTGTTTAGGAAGCAACCCATCCTTGCAGAAACCGTGATTTATTGACTTGGGTTTCGGTGGGTTAGGTTGAGGGTGGAATATGTTCCGGAGGTGGAAAGAGGAATGGGAAAGTTTGATATACAATTTTGTCCTACATCACATATATTTCCGAAATCTCTCGTATCAGCAGAAAGGTACTGTAGCATCGTTGTATCCCACAAACATAAATCACAATCCACTGCTTAAACGATAAGACTGAAGCGGACCTGAATTATAAAGACTAAATGGTTAATGCTATTTAGGGAGATGAATTGTGGTTATTATGACAATAGTATGAGACGTAAACACAGTGCATGGAAAAAATGCGGGTTTAAAGTTATAGCAGCTGGTACGTGTATTTACCACAAGCCTGAAAGTGTAAAAGCATTAAAAATGTTCTGTGTATTTTTAAAGCTAAGAAGCACCGAGCAGGAATACAGTTCAGTCAGTGAAGTGACCAGCTGTGGACCTTTCCTCAGTTTCTCCTTGCAGCAGGGAAAGTTATGATTGGAATTTTTTGCTGTCGAGGACTGAGATTATTTCCGCAGACGTGGATTGAAGAGTTACTCACAGTGGTATACGTGCGTTTTAAACCTAACTTAATGTAACTCAACACATCAAATGACATACAAGTACGTCTGTACTACGGAAAATACTGACTACTGTTGAGTACTATGTCCACTGCGACAGTTTTCCATAAGAAAACCACAAAATTTTGGAAATTTTTCTTCATCAGTTGTTCTGTGTATATAGTACATTCGACCCATACCCCGGATTTTTCTTTCGTCTATCGTCTACCGACAGGCTGTAGAGATGTGAACGGCTCTTATGGAATAGGCACCGGAACAAAATGGCCAGACACTTAAAATAACCAATTAATTCCGACTTGTTTCGACGTCTAAAGTGCATGAACTTTTATTTCAGTACAGTTCAGATGACTCGTTTGTGTCATATATAGTTTGGGTAAATTTTAGATTTACCGTACCATGTTACACAGCACAAATATCAGAACATTTAGCTGTAAGACACCGCTGCTGGTCGGGGAAATACTACCGACTGTTTCAGAGTAATTGCTTTTCTAATGTGATAGAAAATATTAATATGTGGAAATAAAATGCCAACTAGATGCAACAGAGGTTTTTGTTGCAGATCTTATTGCTTGCTCAACATGTTTCGGGCATCATTATGCCCATCATCAGGAGCTCAAGAGTATTATACAGTGG
>Ga0209629_10004613_pt1 | contig 10238 bp, 11 predicted proteins | sample TergutCu122P5_FD_187286 | JGI IMG/M metagenome (GOLD analysis project Ga0209629, IMG submission 187286) | Cubitermes ugandensis P5 segment gut microbial communities from Kakamega Forest, Kenya - Cu122 P5 (SPAdes) (version 2) | ecosystem: Host-associated > Arthropoda: Insects > Digestive system... | reverse complement strand
AGGTAATTTCTGCAATGAGAGAGGAAAAGCCATAAAGCCGCAAATTGTGATGGATTATAACCATCATATGGGCTATGTGGATAAGGGTGAGAGAATGGCCAATAGTTATTCCACCAGCCGGCGCACATTTAAGTGGACGAAAAAATTGTTCTTTCATTTGTTAGACCTGGCCATTCTCAATAGCTACATCATTCATTCCTCTTTTGGGGGTAGGAAGATTTCACATAGATATTTTCGATTTACCCTCGTGAGGAATATGCTGGCACATGCTGGACCAGAGCGGAGAGTAACAAGGCCATTAGGTAGACCACCAAAAGTTGAAAAGTGTGTCGCTAGGCTTGAAGTATGCGGCAGCAAGCATTGTCCAACCCCGTCTGAGACGCAACTGAGATGTCGTGTCTGTAAGGCTAGAGGTGAGACAAAAATGTGTTCTGGAAGTGCCGTAAGTGTGATGTGGGACTGTGCGTTAAGAATAGTTGTTTTGAAGATTACCACACAAAGGCACAGTTCTAACAACATTACGTGCGACCTCCTTAAGAAAAACTGTGGAATCAAACCAATATGTAAGTAAAGAAACTGAAATTTTTGCATGTTCCATACATTTTTTTGTCTATTCATAAACTAAAATTATTATTGATTTCTTGAAAAAACGCAGAAATGACTCTGTCTTATTTCCTACGAAATGCCGTTTAATCCATTATTAAATCTTTTTTGGTTCCTGGAATAATAAAGATTTTTGCAAACCATGTACTAAAATTTAAATGCCTAGCGAAAATAATGTCGTACGCGAAGGTCGACTGTAGCTATTTAAATCCCGTCGCGTAAAGGTTAAAACGCTCAATAATTGCACCCTTTATATCGGAATTGTGAGTCCTATGAAAACTCACTCCTTGAAGTTTTAGGTACTGTTGAATTAACAAATTCAGTACCTTTATCTGATTGTAGGGTAATTGGTTTCTATTCTGAAATAAAGATTTTAACGCTGTTGTGATTGAGGTGCCGGTCTTATCCTTTAGAGGCACGCTCCAAGCTACCGTGAAGATATGTCAATGACATTTAAAAGATATTTGTATTTATCTTTACATTTTGAGAGGGGACTTAAATCTGCAAGGTCCATTTCCCACACATAATGAATATATGTTACAGTATATGGATTACGAGGGAACATTTTTCGTACAGGTTTGTGCAAAGTGTACGTGTTCTGGCCTGCCAACCACTCTTCCACATCCCGTTTCTTATGTTTACTTGCCTTTACCAGCTTTTCTTCTAACCCGAACCCTGCTGCATGTTTAGGATCGTAATAAACCTTACCCAAAGACATCATTGTAACGATTCCCAAGGTACTTGACGATCCGTAAAGAGTTGCGACATAAACCCGGTATATTAAGTCCTGTATTTGCTCTGATCCTACCTGTAGGAATATAATTAACTCTATGCGCTTTAGACTGGAGTAGTATCTGTCTATATGCCTGTCTGTCTGAAGAGTGACCACATTTTTATCAGGTTTTGACTTGGCCAGTAATTCCCACAGACCATGTGTTGACTTGTACTTTTTCCCAACTACAAACACGTGTTTATTATTTATTTAAAAATAGAATGCCCTATTTTAAAAGAGCTGTCTTTATCGTCTTGGTACACACGAAAAGTTTGGTCGTGCGATCTTTTACGTTTTAATACGTTATCTATATAATGTGAATACACAGGCAAAGATTCAGATTCTGATTCCGAGTCTAACATTTCTGTTTTAAACAGAGGCATTGAGCCTATTATACGTTTAGGTTTCGTACCGCCCGTTTCTATTATGGAAATTGGGATGGGTTCCCTTTTTCGTTTCTCAGTTTTTAAGTACTGGTCTTGATGCAGACGAACTTGAGTCCATTTATTGTAGCTGTGATCTTTACTTTTAAGTATATTTTTAAATGGTGGTGGTGATTGAGAAAACGTTTCCCACAGTTCCGGGGGAACTAAAATAATACGTTGCAACGCCATTTTAACTATTATTACTAACAATTGCTCCTATAATACTGGACAAAATACTTTTAAGCAGGGGAACTACAAACCCGCCCTTTTGATCTAAAAATGTAAGTTTCCTTTTAAAACTAATTTTAGGGATTTACTAACTCTCGTAAACGATTCTTATATTTACTCAACTCACTTTTCTCATCTTTTGTTAATTTATGATTACCATTTAGTGTATTTGTAGCACACTCGACAATGGTTTTTATCAAGTCGTCGCTCGCAGATGTAAGTAATGCGCGGCTGGCTTGGGGTTTAGCGTCTTTAAGGACGTGGAGAAAGTGTAGTTGTGACATCAATCGGTTCATTACCTTGAACAGGTGCAAACACCTCAGTTAATCCACCGGAAAAAATCTTTGTTCTAAATCTCAGTAGATCGTTAATTGACTGCGTTAGATCCAAGAATAAATAAGTATGCGGATCTTTACAATCGTCCAAGTATGTTTTGTGGAAACTACAAATATTTTCAGGATAGACTTGGCGAGCTAAATGCACAACCTGAGTTTTGTCTCTGGTGTTCTTAAACACAACTATATACTTGCTATTTAAGGAAATATCACGTGACGATGAATTTTGATGAAACAAGTATTGTGTAATTAGAACCAGACTAATGTTTCGATAACGCGATCCTTTAGTAAATAATTCGCTCACGTTTGTAGAATATGCAGATTCCATCAAATCATTCAACCCTATAAGTGTAGGTACGTTTTCGGGGTTTTCAAAGTCTGGTGCGCCTTTAAAAAAAGAAACGTTTTCAAGTGATGGGGGCGTTGTTTTCACTATGACACCACGCAATATTATCAAACACAATGTCACAAAGCTGCTCCCTGCACTCTACCAGTCGAATTACAACTGTAGACTTGCCGAAACTAATGGGTCCTGCAACGATTAGGGTAAATGGATGTTGCAGCTTTAACGTCATACAATAAAATGATTTGTAATGTCCAAAGACATCTCTATTTATGCTTAAGTATATTGCAACGAGTCACGGTCTCAATAAATAAATAAATAAATAAACATTTGTTTAAATAAATACCCCGATAAATAAACATCTGTATAAATAAACCTCTGTGTAAATAAAAACCCTAATTATGGCCATATGGGAAGGAGTCAAAGTTGTCCATAAGCCGGCGCTTCTTAAAGACGACCTTGTACTCCTTTGTTTCGGGTTCTGAAACGACGACACCACAATGTTTCCTTTTGATCTTTTTAGGACTGTGTACATGCAAAGGTGTTTCGTCTTCAGGAATCATGTTTCTCAAAGAAGTGAAGTTTACAACCTCTGAATTGTTGTAATTCAAGGTTATACCCTTCACTTTACATTTAGATGTACGTGTAGTGACCTTCACGGTCTTTTTGGAAATTCCAAGCTAAGGCCACTATGAACAAATAGCACCGCAAGAATTTGTGTAGTCGGCAGTTGCGACAAGCGACTGAAGGTTACTGTTGCATGGTAAAGTTAAAATAATTGCTGATACTGCATGCACTCGCCTTGACCAGCGCTACGAAATAACCGCATAGGATAGTGCAGGAAGCCTTGGATTCAGGGTCGAAGCATGCAGAGTCAGCAAATATAATGTAATAGGCCCTTGTAAACCCCTACATAATGTCCGAAAAGGTAGCACAAATTATCAGAAAAATCAGAAGATCAGTTATCTGGTCAGAACATCAGACCATTAGAACATCAGGTTATAGACGAGGGTTAACGCCAGTCGTCGAGACAAGAGATATCTGGGTACAATAGATTCGGAAACGACGTTTCGGTGCGACCCTCTCAACTACCAGGATGCTGAGACTTCTCATGCTGACAGCAGGTAAGAATTTCGGCTGAGTGTCTAAACGAGTCAATGTTTCCGGGCATTATTAAGGGCAGGCAAGACATTTAACTTGTACCCCTTGTATTATTGTAGATAGGACTTGTATAATATATATACTGTATACACTGTATACGGTCAATCTCTACAGTGACTGTCCCGGAAATCCAAGTTCCACGTACCCCATTACCTAGGCCAAACCTTTCGCGGCCAAGTTACCACAAGCCCCGTCTGGAGCCACTTAAATATAGTCCCAGTCGGGCAGTACAGAACAGGCTTTAGAAGCCAGGGATTATAACACCCAGGGCGTTACAATTTGCTGGCTGCAGCAGGGATCGTATTACCAACGGGTTTGAATATAATCCCCACTGCACTCAGCTGGTGGCAGCAACTACCCCATCCCGCGCACTACCCTTAGGACACCTCGAGTGAGCAACTGCTCAGGGAACAGTATTCCTAGCACTACGAATAGGTGAAGGCGCTGGGATTGCATTACAAATAAGTGGCAGCCATTACAAGTTGCTGGCTGGGCACTACATACGTTTCCCTGTACCAGAGGAAAAGACCATAAATGCATGGTTTTTTCGTCCACCCGATACGAAGTCCTCAATGAAGGAGCCAGAGCCAAACACCTCCAACTTATCTGTGAGGTCCCTAGATAATCCCCTGTTTGCAATTTTGGGACTTCGTCTACATTCTGAATGTAGATTACTGAGTCCGTATCACAGTGCAGGACAGACTCCCCAATTCCCTCATATACACGTACAGTTTAAGACGAGACTGGGTCGTTACGTAGGCACCAACTACCACGTTAACGTTCTTCCCCGCGGCCACGTTATCCTCGATAATTTCCATGAAACACATGCCACGTCATCGTTCGGAAATATGAGTCACAACGTTCGTCTGGGTCTTTTCTGGTTTTGAGCCCATTTTCCCCACATTGGGTTCAATTTTAACTTAGCCAAAGATCTCTGCCCCGCATTTTTGGAAATTGATGCCTTGTCTAAAGCAATTCCCTCTGCGCGCCGATATTCCTCAATGTACCTGTCCTTGTCTGCCTCACTTTGACATCAGGATGGGTAGCAGGATGATTACTGTTTCAATTTTAGGAACATGTTGACATATTCAGCGAAAAGGCCTGCTGCATTGGAGCCTTTGTCAAAGCATGTCACTTTATATGCCCAAGATTCAAACACTTCTTTCACAATATAGCCCATCTCTACAGACTAGCTGATCTCATCCACTACCCATGTTCCAAATATACACCGCTCCTTTTCAGAGTGTGTAGATTAACCTTGGTTCATGGTGTCGCCACAAGTAGAACACAATGTGAACATCACTTTGGAATTGCTCTTATACGGAAAAACTGGATGATATAGTTTCCTAGGAAGCAGAACACTACATTTTATAATTCCCTCCCTATCCAAACAGTCAAGGGGACTGTCTGCACCCACGTACACGTCCGGGTGTCCTGCAGGAAACTTTCCATATTTACAAATGTAGGGGTACAGACTGATTACATCCACATACCGGATTTGTTCCCCTTGCTTAACTCTGTAGTATGTTTTAGAGGCTTCGCTTGTACCCCCGTACACGGAATCTCGAATATTAATGGGTGAGTTCTTCACATAGGGAAGCGAGCCAAGTTTTTTTCAAGGCCTGGATTTTGGAGTAACAGTTTTCTAACCTCGCACCCCCAGATCGAAACAACTTTATAGCCTGCTGATTCTTTGCAGTCTCGCCATAATTTCCTCATATCTGCCTTGCAATGTCTATGTCGTTTTGCCAATGGGCTTGTGGCGATTGGGCATATAGGAAGGACATCCGTGCGAAAAAACCCTAGGTACTCGAAGACCTCATTCGTCTCCCGACAGTTCCAATCAACTTTCACATGTGGTACCCGATCCAAATGTACCTCCCTCCCATTGCCGACATGAATAATATTGTCCCTTGATCGACCAATGTACGCCAGCCATTGAAGAGCTTCAACAGACTGGCGATCTCCCATCCTGTGCCCACCTCTCAGGATAATACCTACAGTGTCAGGTTTCAGAAATATGGTTCGGAGCACCTTATTACAAATAGAAGATTTGTAATAGCTTGCCGAAAGGGACTAATTTCAGAAAAAAAATTCGAAACGCGTAGCATGCCTGCCTCATTACATTAACGTCGTCCATGCAATAGACCAACAGTTCTTCCTTATTACGGAACATTTTGTCTTTTTGCCCTCCAATCCAATTCCAAAAATTAGGCTCGCTCATCACCTGAATTATAGTCCGCCCCGTAGAACACGGGTTCACAATAAGGGCCCACATAATCCAAATTCTTGGTCGTGTTAAACAAGTGGTGGTAGTACCCCTTCTTGCCTGTGAGGTCGAATGATTTGGGCATGCTTTTGAGACTCATAGGCAAAAATTTCAACGAATCCAAAAACGTGCAGATGCTCTACAGACATACTCAAAATTTTTATACCGTCAGTTATTAATTCAGGCTCCCATCTCAGTTCAAAAACCTGCGCAGTAAAAACTGTAAGTCGTATCCTCGAGAATAATGAGATATGACATATATCTTGTCCGCGAATGGTCTGGACAGCCGGAAATAATCAATAAATTTGCCTAGGGGTCCTCCCAAAACACGTTAGTAAGTTTAGCACACTGTTCTCATTCGGTTTCCATATCGTCCACGGTTAGACATTTAGAACACATTTGCCGAGCGCATATGAGGTTCGGAATATGTCCAAAAGACCCGTCATTCCTGGCAAGGTCTTGCGTACACTCCGTATCAAAGAACACGTACATATATTTTTCTGATACCTTACTAGCAGTCAGTGGAGCCACGTAGCAAATATGGCCGGAAGGTTGCTTTTTATTACAATTAGTGCAAAACCGCTTACTACATTCATGTTTAGAATCCCCTGTTACTAAATAACTACAATTTCGGCATACCCATCTCCATTGACAGACTAGCTTACTTTTCACTTTGAGGGTCAAATGATTCTGAAAACATTTCTCACTGAGAAAGTACCTGTTGCATGTACTACAATACTTGGTCCGATCTTTCGTACATGGTGGTGTAGCATTACACAGGGAGCAAACTTTGTCACATTTGTGTGTATTGTCATAGAGTGTGTCACACGCGTCACATATGTACCTTTTCGCCATAGCAGCCTCTATGTTCGTAATCACGTTATAGTGCCCACTGTCCGAATCAAAAAGGAGGTACAATTTCTTAGTCGGAAGGGAAATTCCACTGAAAATATGCCTATGAGGGCTAAGTCCATCAAACACAACAGTTTTATAATCCAAAAGGTTGACTTGAAACTGCTGAAGTTGTTCAAGGCCCCCCGCCATTAGATAAATTAAAACCAGAAGCCTTCAAGAGGTCTTCAACAGGTTTCTTCAATCCATACCCATCCGTAAATGATTTGTACTTTGGATAACTATTAACGTTAGCTATAGCGATTAAAAGGGCATGAGCCAAACATAAAAATGCTGCTTTCACAACAATAAACTTCTCTTTATAGCACTCAGGACATCCAAAGCCCGCCCTTTCGTCTTTTCTCGGCCATTACCGACAGGCATCCTCACGTGGTCCAAATGCACTTCAAGACGGTCACTCAAAGCAAACCTAGCTTTGCTCTGAATGAATTTCCTAAGTACGTCCCAGACCACATCAGGCTTAAGTTGCTCACGGCGCCTCAAAATAATACCAACCACTTTATCCTGTAAATTCTCAGTATTGCGAATTCTTAGTCCCACTAAATCTCTATCTGGCACTTCATCCACTAGGTAATTGGTTAACACCGTAATGCATTCCTTCAGATTAACAGCAGGTTCTTGCTCTTCGCCTGGAGAATTAAATTTAATTAGCAAACTTCGCTCGGTTTCCTTAAATTTTTGATAATATTTTGAGGTCTCATCCAAAATCTTAAAGGGTAGCTGTATTTCCGACACTGAACTGTTTCTAACAGAAGAGGATGCTATCTCCGTATGCGGCTCCTCTCTCCTTAGAGAAGGAACTTGAGCAGACGGGATAGCACGCTCCCTATTAAGAAATATCTTTTTCGCCATTTTTTAATTTGATTCAAAAGACTACCACTTACTTTTGAACACGATGTGATGGCTGCTGGTGAATGTAGCTGCTGGCACGTTGTTAAAGAGCAGCTGTTGGTAGACTGCTACTGGCAGTTAATACAAGTGTAGCTGATAATAACAGTTGTAGTTGTTGTTGACAATTTGCTAGTTAACGCAGATGTTGCTGCTGCCAGTTGTAGTTGCTGGCAGGCTTATGCAATTGTAGTTGTACAAGTATATACTCAAAAAGCGTAGGTAACCAAAAAACCAAAAGCTTTGGACTCCAACATGGCACAGTAAAGAATATTCAATTATGGCCGAATACCGTAAATTTATACTCCTCACCCTATTCCTGTGCAAACGTGTCCTAACATGTTAAAATACACGTGCATCTTTAAAAACGATTACTCATAAGCCTTAATGGATTTTTTCGCAAGTGTAATCAATTTTACAACCTGTTGGCGTAATAAATTTTACAACCTGTAACCGTAATAAATTTTTTACAACCTATAACCGTTATAAAATTTACAACCTGTAACCTTTACAAAATTTACAACCTGTAAACCTAATAAATTTTTACTACCTGTAACCGTTACAAAATTAACAACCTCTAACTTTATAATTTTTTAAAAACCTGTAACCGTTATAAAATTTAAAAGCCCACCTTCATCTTTAAGCGAAGAGTCATAAACCTTAATGGGTTTTATTGCCCTTGTAAAACAGGTTTCATTATGTCTACGCGGAGGTGCAAATTCTGTTCGTAAGTTATGTTTTTATTGCACCTAAAATAAACACGCAAAATGCACCTACGTAATTCATATGATATAAGGAGCGTTCAACTTTAAGTTGCGTGGTCTAACTTAAGTAATTTTAAAAATAAATATACATGTAAAAGACGCAGTTTATAGGTAGGTAGGTTTTAAAATGCTCCTCCGTAAAGCACAATACAGTAAAACGCCGCACATTGTAGCTAAAATGTCCCCGGTCCGCATATAAATAGCAGGTACGTCTTCCCTCCCTTCAATTTTAACAAAGCAGGGACAATACCTCTAGCTATTTTTCCCCTTAGCGTTCGGTTTACCTGCGTAAGTGCACTGGCAACAACCTGTCTAATTAGTTTGCCTCAAGCGCGGAAATGCGTACCTGCGTTGCACCCCTCTGTCTTTACTTTCTGTCTGCAAAATAATGTGCCAGCGTTGTAAGAATTTTTTAAACTAAACGTATTCGTTTCGCGTAAGCCTTGTACTAAAATACTATTTCACGTTATTGTTTAATAGTATTTAAATTCCGTGTGTTAAACAAACTATGTTATCCTTTGTTCATTTATTACGTTAGCGCTAAAAGTGCTAATTTAAACACGCTCCTAGTTAATATAAAATACTCTTCAGCGTATCGTTACATACAATGCCGCGTATTCTTAAATGTATGTTGTGTAAGTGTGTAGCGTAATATTTACGCGATTTAAAAGTGTCCCGCCAATACTTAACTCAGACCCTACTCCATGAAAGCTATCCCTTCCTGCTGTCAGGGAAAGTCTAGTAGCACCCCTCTTGGGGTCTATCTGTCTACCGCTGTCTGCTCTACACTGTGTCTCAGTGCAACCACAGAGCAAAACTTCATTTACGTGTGTGTAATAATTCTTTTCGCTAAATAAAGTGTAAAATGAAGTTCATATGCTGTACGTTTGTTAATATTAAAAATAAAATAAAAACTTGGCTTTTGTGTGTGCAGTGTAATCGCTAGTTACGTGTTTTAAACCTAAGAAATGTGTTTCGAAAATCTTAGCTGCAGAGCCGGTAAGCGCCCGAGGCAAGGTCTGTATAACTGCAACTTCTGCGAGGGTGCAACCAGGCTGCAAGGGTGTGTAACAATAGCCGGGTTCTCGGTCAACACGCAGTGGCCTGCTTTGCAACTTAACACATTTCGCCCAGTATTTTCTTTCGTTACGTAAAAAAACTGTTTCAGTTACCGTGTAGTAATAACACATAAAACTAGCATTTACATAAAGAATTTTAATATCCATCTCCTGTTTATAATCGCGCAAATTATGTTTTCCTTACAAAAATATAACAAGTTCAGTCTATGACTGTACTGTTGAATATGTAGAATACGTCTATAACAAGCTCAGGATAAACATCTTCAACAGAAAAAGTAGACTGAGCGTGTTATGGACGAATTCTACATCTTCAACAGTACAGTCATAGACTTAACTTGTTATATTTCTTTTTGTATGGTCCGATCAGCGTGTAGGCAACCAGCATGCATGACAGAGCTTACGTCATCTACATGTTGGGATAACATTTCCATAGTAACGCATAGCCGCCATCTTGTTGTT
>Ga0209629_10004612_pt1 | contig 10239 bp, 6 predicted proteins | sample TergutCu122P5_FD_187286 | JGI IMG/M metagenome (GOLD analysis project Ga0209629, IMG submission 187286) | Cubitermes ugandensis P5 segment gut microbial communities from Kakamega Forest, Kenya - Cu122 P5 (SPAdes) (version 2) | ecosystem: Host-associated > Arthropoda: Insects > Digestive system >... | reverse complement strand
GTCCGGTTTGCAGGACAAAATACCACAGGCAGCAACCACTGTAAAATACTCTTGAGCTCCTGATGATGGGCATAGTGGTGCCCGAAACATGTTGAGCAAGCAATAAGATCTGCAATAAAAACCTCTGTTGTATCTAGTTGGCTTTTTATTTCCACATATTTACAGATTCAATTTGTACCTCGCAGTAAGCACATATTGTCTTTGGTATAAAAACGAATCAGTTGATGCTGTATAGGGAAGTAATTGCAGCTTATTATGAGATCTGTACAAAACTCGGAAATACACCGTGTGGTCAGCACATAGAATTTTTTAATGTTAAACGTGGTGGTACATAAAGTAACCACTGGAGTTTAAGGGGTTAATAATTCATGGTGCACTAATAAGACCGGTAGTGTCATATGGTGTGGAAGCATGGACAGTGACACAGAAAGATGAACAAGCTCTCCTAGTCTTTGAAATAAAAATATTTAGAAGAATATATGGTCCTAAATGTGAAAATGGAGAATGGAAAAATAGGACGAATCAAAAACTAGAAGAGATGAGCAAGGAAGAAAATATAGTAAAATGGATAAAAGGGCAAAGGATAAGCTGGTTAGGTCACCTGGAGAGAATGGAGGAGAATAGGATGCCCAAAAAGATCTTCACCCGAGAACTGGAAGGGACGAGACAAAGGAGAAGACCCAGGAAAGGATGGAAAGAGGAAGTAGCAAGAGATCTTCAAGTGCTGGGAGTGAGAAGATGGAGAGAGTTGATGATAGATAGGGAAAAATGGAAGGATATTGTTTGACAGGCCAAAGCCCACAGTGGGCTGTATTACCAATGGAAGAAGAAGAAGAAGTATTATTATTATTATTATTATTATTATTATTATTATTCATGGTGAATGCTATCCTTGTCTGAAGTGGAACCTACATTCAATAGTAACTGACCTCTTTGGAATTATTTTCTGGTCTCCAGATGTTCAGATCCTTGTGGATTCTGTTATAAGAATGTTCTACCATGTGTACTTGATAGAACTGTCAGGGACCAATCTTTTTCTCCTCTTAGAAAACATAATTATGTTAATATAATTGCTATATATAGATTGTTGTGGTTACTGTGTCCAGTTATGGTGATACTAAACCTCCTGGCCTTTGTCTGCTATAGTAATGGTACAGAGGTTTGATAAGTTACAAGACAGATTTTACAGATTTTACTACCTCTGAAGGTAGGAGGATGCAGCTAGCTGAGCGGAACCACAGCGTAACATGGATTTCAAATCATGCCAGGATGAATTACCTGTACACTTCTACCAGACTACGTACATGTTTTCCTGCCTCCAGGCTGATGTGGAGGCAGCTGGCTGTGCTGAAGCACTGACAGTTTTGCTAGACTGTATGATGTCGTATGTTAGAAGACAGCAGTCATCATCACCTTTGTCAGAACCTCATCTCACAATTAAGACATGCTTGGTTTATCACATCATTGGAGGTCAGTGAAAATAGTAAGAAGCATTGGTTATGATAATGAGGGTATGTTAATTTGATGATGTAAACCAAAGGACTGTGTCACCATCGTGTGGATAGAGACAGTGATTGTTCTCAATCCATACAGGGTTTGGAGAAAAGTTGTTTTAGGAGAAAGAATCCTATTGTCATCCCACTTCACTTCTAGTCACTTGGTCATTTTGTATTCTGTTTTTTTATGACTAGCTGAGTCAACATACATTGTTTAGACTGTTAAATTCCTGAAAAGAATAAGAGAGTTTTCTGCAAATTGTGCAGACCAGCTGTGAGGCACACCTGGACTCCTATTCAGTGGGTACTGGGGAGTGAAGTGGCCAAGTTATGAAGCCAACTAACCTCCAGCTGGTGTGAAAGTTACTGATGGCTGGAGCTCTAACTTCACTCCCCATTTATCTTCAAGATATTCACAGGAACACTTTATCTTCTGTTACACAAATAGTTGTAGTTGCTCTAGACTTGTATTCAGGAGATTTTTTATTAAAATCTTGGCTGGGTTATTGGTTATCTTTACAGAGGTTTTCATGGTGTTCCTTAATTGCCAGGCTAATGCTGGACATTTGTTTGACAAAAACTGACCTTGGCTGTGTCAAAACATATGAGCAAAAGAGCCATGCAGTCCTGTGTGCATGATGGAACACCTGGTGCCTGAATTTCACATGCAGCAGCAAATGGTTAGTAATTTCCTTTGTGTAGAAAGGAATAATCATGGAGTATAATTATTTATTTCAACATCATTATAATTGTTATTGTTTTTGTCATAAGCTTCTGTTACTACTACTATTGTGTGCTGTGCAAAAATCAGAAACCTAACCAGCTCATTGTGGTGTATTAAATGTGGCACACTGGTGTCTGAAAGAGATATATGAGTATAACAGGAAAATTCTTGAAGAAAGAATTGAGTTTTTTATTGAATTCTAGGAAGGAGTTTCTGATGATGAAGTGTGAGAGCTACTAATGTGGATAACTGCATGGTGTAAGGCACAGTAAGGCACACTATGAGAACCTTGGGAAGTAGATGAAATTCTGAACCTTTATTCTCAGAAAAAAAAGCACTGAAAATTGAGGCATTCTTGCAGCTGAATACCACCAGTGCCCCATACTCATATTTAATGCATAAAAAATTGATACTGTATAATTGTAGCACTTGACAGCAACATTAAATGAAATTGTACAGATATTGTGATAAACCATAAAGGTCACTTCACTATGGGACTCCATACCAAAATGGTACAAAGGCAATGTGTTTAATCACAAAAGCACTTCTGTGTTGCAGATTGTTCAAATACTGCAGTAGTTAATAATGTTTATGTCATATTGGCTTAGAAGCAAAGGGAGTGGGGCTATAATATTAAAGTAAGTGACAGGGAATTACAAGTAGATCATGAAGGTAGGAACTGAGTCATGATAGAATCTAATGGCAAACTCCTGTAGTGAACCTTCAGGTTCTAATATCAGAGAATTGACTACTTACTGGTACACAGTGAATTCTGTTGTGGTATATGCAGTATTATTTCATAAGCTAGGAAAGTGTTTATTACGGGCTGCAGCCTGTCAAAAAAAACTCCATATGAAAAATGATTGGCTCAAGTCCCATGGTAAAGCCTTCTCAGTTTTTCGCACTTCTCCAATAAGCATTTACCTTTTATCTATGTTTATTCTTTCCTTACTATTTGTTATAGGCTGTTATTCAACATGTTTGTGTCTAAAGCACTCAAATAATTCTGTCATCATTTTATGTAAGATGTATCATGCCTGTGTCCTCAATCTAACCAAACTTTTTGTACTGTTAATATTGTACTTTTAAATCTTCTGTTGGTCATTGTAGATTTTATTCTTTGTTGTTCACTCCTTAATACACATTAAACTCAGACTCTTGGAACTAGATGTTAACACTTTACTGTGCTCTTCAAATTCAACCCCTGTCAGTGCGGCATATTTTTCATTTATGTTCCAGGCCATGTTTCAGTCTGTAGAGCATTGAGATGCCATTTAGATTTACAGTGTTTTGTTGTGCTCCTACAGTAAATGTGGCAGAGGTTAATACATCAGTGTCTTGTCAAAACGTAGCAATTCATCATAACAGGTTCAGGATGGAAGTGGTTGGGGTGAGTAATTTCCAGGGCCTTTGCACACTGCTGTGTTAATCTATATATCAAGAAAGTGCCACAATCACTTATTTCCAAAAATTATTCTAAACCTTTTCTGACTTGCGGATGAGTGAAACAGCATTTGGATTTCTCTCTTTCTCACAGTACAGTACAGATATCACTCTTCATTTGTACAATGTAATGTCTTTTGTAGATGTGTTTATTTAAACTGTAAAAACTAAACTGCAGGGAATTTTCTTATCTGTCACACATTATACAGTACAAATAATAGTCTACATTTGTAATAACATTGTAAGTTTCTTAATCCAGCACTGGCAAAACTGGATAGGTGCCATCTTATGAAACAGTACCAATACTGACCTAAGTTCTTACAGGCAATTTCTTGTTACTACTTATATATTTGGGCTGTGCAACTAATGGAAAAATGATACAGGTTCTTTTGGATTATGTTATAAACAGGTTTCACTGTAGTATATCATGGAATTGTGGAAAATTCTTAAATTATTATTTGGTAGCTTAGCCTAGGATTACTTGGTGCTAACACCCAAAAAGTAAGTACAGAAGTCTTAAAAAAACACCAAATCCTTAATGCTGCTTGGATAGAGAATTATTTAATTGTTGGTGCTGTTTTCCCAGGTATAACTAGGCAATAACTATTCCTTGATTTTTAACCACTAAAAGAATTATAACAGCTGCTAATAGCAACAATGCTAAATACTGAAACATTAAAATAATAGAGTCAGCCGAGGAAGATGTGAGATCTGGTCATTGGAGGGCTTGCGGTTGGTGGACGACCAGCAATTCTCATCTCCAGAGCAACACGTGCCACCTTTCGGTCAAATGTCTCCGGTGACAACGTTCTCCTAAAATGCAATGAAACTGTTTCAGCACAGAGACAGTAAAGCAGTGTTATGAATATAATGATGTACAAGAGGAATTAGATAAGGCCTAGTCTAGGTATATGTGGAGACATTCATAGAACCTGGAAGCTGAAAGAACAACATGTTGTTTAAAATTGCTTTGTCACAAAGCTATGGCAATGCTGAAAATTATGTCATGACCCTAAAGGTACTGGGAGGATACTGGCTGCTAAGAGGAGGAGGTTTTTGTGAAGTGTAAAATAAAATTCACGGTGCAGAAATTGGAAATAAGCAGATACAAATATTTTTCATTAAATCAAAATGTACAGGTATACAGACATGATGGATTGATGCAGGATACGACGCCTATTGAAGAAGAAAGAAAATAGAAAGAAAAACAAGAAACATTCATCAGAATTCTTTCTTGTACCAATATAAATACACATGTGTCTTGTGAAGTGGAAAATTCTACATTGTTTAATGTTTTCCAAAAATGAAGTTAATATATAGCATTCAAGTTAGGGTACAATGCCTGGTCACTCAGGCGATTAGATTTTGTATTGTGGCACCTAATATTTTCAACATGATCACTGCATATTTTTCCTTACATACAAAATGAGAATCAGTTTACATGCACCAAGCATAAAGCACTGGATAACGCTGGGAGGTTACAGCTAACTCCAGAATTCTGGGAAGTCAGTATGGAGCTCTCGTCATTTCACCCTCCTGACACCTGGAATCTGGAGGTGGCTTGTAGATTTTTGGAAATTTTGTGGACCCCAGGATATGGTGTCCATGTGCCTTATGATCTTATTTATATAGATGTGGTTATAGAGCTGTAAGTCTACATTAAAATGTATCTTCCACAACTGTAAAATTTTGATTATTTTTTTACATCTGTTTAAATGGTTATTGTAATAACCTATTGAAGTGAAAATTAATTTTCAAGGATATGATACCTGGGACGTGATGCCGTGTGGTTTAGAAGTTGTTTAGAAGCCCAAAGAATATATGTCAGGTCTTCTCTAAATATTGCCATAATATATTTTATGGCTTACCGAATGTGTTCCCTGAGATCTGCTGTCGTCTGTGCATGTAAGCGAGATTCTCTAATGGCCAAATCACGCTCCTTTGCCATTTGCTGCATCTTTGCCTCCTTCCGAGTTATGAGCTGTCGAATATAGCACGTTCGAGCTTCGTCTTCTCGGCTGATCCTGTAAGAGTGGCAGTATTATCTGCAGAAACTTTCGTGTCCAACTGACTGACTAAATAGCCAACTTTACAGTTCATGCTTACCCTTTCCACTCAATAGTCATTCAGCTAGTAAAGAAATTTATGGTTATTTGAATACTATAGTTTGCCATCATCTTCACAGAATCCTTCCACTTGATCTTGTCCTGAGCAGACACAACCCCTTGCTGTTTTGGATTTTTATTAACTTTGTACACAGAACACATGAAATGTATATGCCATTAAAATTTGTACCTAACAGTTTTTATTCCTTATTGTGTATGTTTTGTGTGCCATAAATTGACTAACCTGTCCATGAGGTGTGTATGACGCAGCCACCGTGCCCTGTTCTCAGTCTCTACTTTCTGTCGCTTGCTCTCCAAATGGCGGGTTGCTTTGGCTTCTGCTTGCTGTGTTGCCTCCCACTGTAAGGCCAGTATTTGATCCTGCCATTTCTTCAGTCCCATGTCAAGCTCATCATGTAGGTCATGAGCCTGTTGAAACCTGATGGCACGTTCTAAGCTGCAAAATAAATGACGAGAAAAGGTCCAAACTGAGAGTCAAAAATGCCAATAGTATGTGCAAGAGAGTAGGTATGCACAAAGAGGAGCATGTGTGGGAGGACAGAAAAGAAAGGAGGAAGCTTTGACATAAGATAACTCACCCTGAATGGGATGTCATTGACTGATGAAGTGTTGAGTGATTTGTCTTACCTCTGCCCCTTGAGTTGCCTGTTACGGTCTTGTTGAATCTGTCTGTACTTTTCTTGTGCACGTTCTTCCCGTTGTTGACAAAGTCTGCGCAGTTCTTGCAGTGCTGCCGTGGTCTCTTCCTGCATCTGTTGCCAGCGTTCTTGGTGATGGAGTTCTTCCACGCGATTAGCACTTGCTACCCTCTGAAAGTCATGCATACAAGAACATTTTGTATCCAAGTTCAGTGGTATGCCCCAGTACTGTTTTTGAGAGAAAAGTGATTTAAGTGTTCATCATGTTAACTGGCTGCTGTGAGAAGTTTTCATGGTTTTATTCAGTCAAAACCACATGTGATACCACAATATTTGCCATGCAGTAAAATGCCACAATGCCTCAAACAGTTAAAAACTACCGTCTCCCTCTCAGTCACTAGCCTGTAAATTCCATTATGCCAGAAGAATATATGTTTGTGTGTGGTAATGCTATGGTAAGAGGGTCCATCATATAGAACCCACCCTACGATAAGATTCTTGATGATGTATCCTTGTAGTTTCTGCTCTCTCAAGCCGCAACTTTTGCTGTTCATCCAGCATTTTTTGCCACAGTGCTGCCTCAAGCTCTCTCTGGTGTTGCGCTGCCTCTGCTTCAGCCCGGCGCTTTGCAGCCGACTGACTTCGTTCCACAACTTCACTCATCTACAACAAATATTAGATTGTATTGCATCACACGAATATAGAGTGAACAGCTGTGGAGTATAATTAATTTTCACTGAAAATACCAAGTATATTTTTTACTTGCTGTTGGGAGTAAACTTGGAGGCATATTACAAAAATTAACTTGTAAGTAGAGTGTAAGCTGTCAAAACAGTTCATGACAAAAACTATCATTAAGAGTTGCATAGAATGTGTAGACATAATTGAAGGAAATGGTCCTTAAGGTGACATTTTCTTAAAGGAAAGAGGTGAAAGAAGGTTAAGAAGATGGACTAATTTAATTCATGAACCTCGGGGTGATCTTCAGAGCCCCCAGTCTTGTGGAGGAACAAAAAGAAGAGGCATAGGAGGTTAAAGGCTATACCAGCATGCAGAAGCCATAACAGCCATAGATATGGTGGGAGACTTGTTTGAGAGTGAAGTTTTTAAAATTAGATGCTTGGATATAAAAGACAGTGTATTGTCACAAACCTTTCGCTGCTCCACAGCATGGCGTAACTTTGTGGCATGTTCTTCTTTTTGACGAATTCTGCCCTCTAGCTGCTGTTGAGACTGCCGGAGACTCTGCTTCATCTCTTCCATTTTATGTGAGTTTTCAATATTTTCCAGTTTTCTTTTTTCTGCCACTATCTCTTTCCACTGTGCCATATCCATGTTGTTTTGCTGCATCATATGATGTCATTAGAGAATTTTGTATACATCTACATCAAAATTAGATATTTGTACACAATAAAAGTATTGGTACAAGAATACATCCTATTTTCTCACATTTTCCATGTAAATGAAGTATTTGAACACAGTTTAATTAAAGAGTTTATCCCACAATGACAACGGTGATGGCAACAGCAATAATAATAATAATAATAGTTTATATGTAGTCTATTTGATTACAGTGCCAGTAACTCAGACCATATAAGATGGAGTGATTGGCTTATGATAGTGAATAATTTAGTGGAAAGTATGTGAAAGAAACTGTTGTTGTCTGTGGTATGGTACCCTTCTAACATTTTCCTGGATGGAGTGAGGAATATCTTAAACTTATCAGGATAACCAATATCCCAGGTTAGATTTGAACCAGATGCCTTCCAATTACAAATCAGTAGATCTACTGCTTGAGCTATAATGCCAGGTTGTGGTGGTGTTGGTGACTAGGTGGGGGTGATGATAAATTAGGTGCTGAGTATTTACAAATTGTGTTAGGTCAAGGTAATTTTCCCTGCTTTCCTTTCTGACTCCTGTGTAGTACCAACTCAGCAGCTGTACTAACTTTTGAGGTGGAAAGAAATAATAGCATTCTGCAGTATAGGATGTTGAAAACTTTTACTGTGGTAAACCTTTGAAAAGCATGCAAATTATGTCAGGTAATTTTTAAGAAAATGGGTTGTGACAATATTGATACTGTGTAGACTGTTTTGGTGTGTTGATGGTAAATAATCAACTTAGTCTGTTTTAATGCCATATTCTCACTATATATACTGTTTGTATTATTGGGATTGACTATAAAGATGAACTTGTCTGCACCTAATTAAGCAACATGACCAGAAGACATCTGGGGGTGTGAAGTCAAGCCAGATAGTGGTGAGTGTTCTTCAAACACAAGCTGCTTTAGCGCCTGAGAAACAACCTCCAATACCCACTGGAAAAAAGGTTGAGTGATTGCCACAGCCAGTCTGGGCATCATACCAAAGAGGAAAACTGTTGTCCCTGCTTAAAATGAAATTCCATTTGTCCATCCTATAGCTTGGCCCTATACAGACTGAGATAGTCTGGCTCCACATTAGCAATAATCCTATAAGAACTTTAAAATGCGTAATTGAATGGCATGTTATTTTAATATATGTTTTGAAATTAATCGTGGATACCCTTGACACTGATGTTGTCTACACTTATTCATAAACACTACACCAACCACACAGTGTTCTCGTTCTCTTAGGTAATTAACACTGGCTTTAATGTTAGATGCTAAACATAAATTTAACACATACCTGTTCTCTCTCCTCTCTGTCCTGCTCCCAGAGCTGATGAGCCTGGTATGCAAACTCATCATTTTCTCTCTCAATCTCCTTTTTAAGGGCCATTAACTCAAGAATACGGCGATCGTGTTCAGACAGATATAAGTCTTCTGTGCTCATGTAGCTGGAAGATGAGAAAATTGTTTATATAATGATATTTTAACTGCAGGGGTTACATAGCATCTAATTCGATGGCAAGATTCACATGAATTGTGAGCAGACAGAGTTTGGAAGGAGTTTGTCATGACATATTTTAAGATACTTCATGAACTTTAATCTGCAGTAACTAGGGAAAACCGTGAAAATTGTCTGTAAGCTCAGCTTGTAAACTGTCCATATTCCACATGGGGTACTTCATGATTTCAGAATGTCCAAGTCATGAAGATCTAACATATCTTATTTGTGAAAAATACCAGCACTTAATTTTATAAGATTCAATCATGACTGCACAACTACACCTTTGGGTGTGGAGAACACACAATAGTTTAATGCTCTAAAATGCAGTCATGGCAGTGTAGTTATTACATCTGGTGTGGACAAAATGATACTACCTAATTCTAGAAGACTGAAATAAGGGAGAGTGGGCATACAGCATCACTCATTTGGAATCTTGGCATTAGATGAGAGTGAGTGGTCAGCTTTGTGCTCTAACTGCTTTACCAGTGGGGAAAGGAGCACAATACCCACTGAATAGAAGGCTGGGTGGGCCCCAGAGCCAGTCTGGACACTTCAGAAAATTCATAACATCTGTTGCTCCTGCCAGGAATCAATTATGATTCCTTGAATGTCTCGCGTGTAGCCTAGTCCATGAATCAAGTAGGCCACTACACATTTATCTTAGATTACTCACATAAACTTGATTTGTGTTTGACCGTGCATCATCAATGTAGGTAAAGTAATAAAGAAGAACCAACTAGATGCAACAATAGTTTATTGATCTATAAGATCAGCTCAACATGTTTCGGGCAATCTTTTGCCCATCTTCAGGAGCGTAAGACTGAGATATTTACAGCACATGGTATCCTGTTGTTGTGGTAGGCAGGGGTTCAGAGAGCGGCAGCGTGGCACTATGTGTACTGTAAGAAGGAAGTTGTTTTCCTTCTTACAGTACACGTAGTG